>MPLZ02258569.1_pt1 | contig 24429 bp, 26 predicted proteins | sample 1617311 | NCBI WGS metagenome assembly MPLZ02 (sample SAMN05944806, study PRJNA350692) | marine metagenome | biome: marine; feature: ODZ; material: water; isolation source: 160 m water sample filtered on 0.2 um supor filter | place: Pacific Ocean | collected 2012-04-08 | depth 160m m | reverse complement strand
TAAGAAAAGAATTAATTAAACCTACAAAAATTTATGTAGGAGAAATTTTAAATTTAATTAATAATAAATTAATTAATGGATGTGCTAATATTACTGGAGGAGGAATTGAGGACAACATTAAAAGAGTTCTCCCTTCCAATCTATGTGCAAGTATTGATTTAAAAAAAATAAAACCAAACTCTATTTTTAAATGGATTCATGATCAAGGAGTAAATGAAAAAGAAATGATAAAAACTTTTAATTGCGGCGTTGGTTTTTCTATAATAATTAATGCTAAAAATTTAAAAAAAATTAAAAAATATTTTTCAAAGAATTTTCAACCTTATGTGATAGGAAAGATTATTAATGGAAAAAAAAATATTGATTTAAATGGAAAAATTAAATGGTAAAAAAAAATTAAGAGTTTCTGTTTTTATTTCAGGTAGAGGAACTAACTTAAAGTCAATAATAAATTTTTCAAAAAGAAAAAGTTCTCCATTTAAAGTTGTTTTAATTATTACTAATAATAAAAATGCAAAAGGAATAAATTTTGCGAAAAAAAATAAAATTAAATACTTGTTTGTTAATTATAAAAATAAAAATAATGCAGAAAGTAAAATTTTAATTAACTTAAAAAATAACAATATTAGTTTTATTTGCCTGGCTGGATTTATGAAAATTTTATCAAAAAAAATAATAAATACTTATAAAAATAAAATCTTAAATATTCATCCATCATTACTTCCTAAGTATAAAGGTTTAAATACACATAAAAGAGTAATAAAAAACAAAGAAAAATTCACTGGATGTACGGTTCATTTAGTTAACTCAAAATTAGATGAGGGTAAAATAATTTTGCAAAAAAAAGTTAGAGTATTAAAAAAAGATAACGAAAATTCTTTATCTAAAAGGGTGCTAAAGATTGAAAATTTGATTTACCCAAGAGCTATTAAGAAATTTATTAACTCTAATCTTTAAAAAAGAAATCAATTTCAATTTTTGCGTTTTCTGGACTATCTGAACCATGAACTGAGTTTTTATCTATAGATATTCCATATTTTTTTCTAATAGTGCCTTCTTCTGCTTTTGTAGGGTCAGTTGATCCCATTAATTTCCTATTTTCTAATATTGCATTTTCTCTGTCTAATATCATCACAACGATTGGGCCTGATGATAAGTATGAACATAAATCATTATAAAAAGGTTTTGACTGATGAACTTGATAAAATTTTTCAGCTTCATGTTTTTCAAGTTTAATTTTTTTTTCTTTAGAAATTTTAAAACCATTTTTTATAAATTCTTGTTTAATCTCCTCGCTAAGATTTCTTTCTACTGCATCAGGTTTAATTATAGATAGCGTTTGTTCATTATTGTTCATAATTATCCTCCACAAATTTATTTAATAATCTTACTCCGTAACCCGTAGCACCACCTGAATTTAACGCGCCCGCATATTTTGAAAAAGCCATTCCTGCTATATCAAGATGCGCCCAGGGTGTTTTATTAACAATAAATCTTTGTAAAAATTGCGCTGCTGTAGTCGCGCCGGCACCACCTACATAATTTATATTTTGCATATCTGCATTTTTGGAGTCCAAAAGCTTATCGTAGTTTTTATGTAGCGGCAATCTCCATACTTTTTCATCAACTTTTTCTCCAGCTTCAAAAATCTGTTTTGATAATTTGTCATCGTTTGAAAAAAGTCCTGCGTATTCAGATCCTAATGAAACAATTATATCCCCTGTTAAAGTTGCTAAGTCTATAATGAAATTGGGCTTAAATTTCTTTTCAGTAAAAGTTAAAGCATCTGCTAATACCAGTCTTCCTTCTGCGTCTGTATTCAATACTTCAACAGTTTTTCCGCTATAAGATTTTACAATATCACCAGGTCTTTGAGCGTTACTTCCTGGCATATTTTCAACAAGTCCCACCACTCCTACAGCATTTATTTTTGCTTTTCTTAGAACAAAATTTTTCATTAATCCTACTACAACGGCTGAGCCTGCCATATCATATGTCATATCTTCCATAAATCTAGCTGGCTTTAAAGAAATTCCACCTGTATCAAAGCAAACTCCTTTTCCAACAAAAGCTAAAGGTTTTGATTTAGATTTTGCGCCATTCCATTCCATCGTCACAAGGTATGATCCTCTGATACTTCCTTGACCAACTCCAATTAATGCATTGCATCCTAATTTTTTTAATTTCTTTTCGTCATAAACTGTAACCTTCAATCCAAATTTTTTTAATTTAACTAATCTTTTTGCATATTCATCTGGATGCAAAATATTTCCTGGCTCAGAAACTAAGTCTCTTGTAAAATTAACACCTTTTAAAACTGCATCTAATTTAAATTTGTTTTTTGGGTTAATTTGATTATTTCTTTTTAAAATATTAATATTTATTTCTTTTTTATTCTTTTTTGTTTTATATAAATTAAATTCATAAGCTTTTAATTGAGCTCCATGTAAAAATTCATTTAAAAGAATTTTGTTTTTTATTGAAGAAAAATTTGAACCAAGCAAAGTGACATTATCAACATCATTTTTTTTAATGTATTCATAAAATTTAGCTCCTAATTTTTCTGAATGTTGTGCGTCATTCTTGTTAGCCAGCAACATAATTAAAAGTTTTTGATCAAAATCTAGATTGAGTGAATCAATTTTATTTTTTTTGATATTTTTACTTTTTTTTAAATAATTAAGTATTTTTTGATTTGTTTTTTCATCAAAAATTCCTTTAAACTCTGAAATTTTTGTATCCTTACCTAAAAATAAGGCTTTATTCTTGGATAAGCTTTTTTGTGTGTCTAAATAATTTATTTTTAAAGTCATATATATTAAATATAGTATAGGTTGAAAACGTATATATGTATCAAAATAATAAATTTCAATGAAAAAATTAATATTTAGAAATATTTTTAAAGATATTACCACTTTTTTTATAATTACATCATTGTCATTAACTTTAATAGTTTGGGTAATACAGGCTGTAAACTACTTGGATTTTGTATCTGAAGATGGACACAGTTTTAAAGTTTATTTTATGTACTCCTTATTATCATTGCCCAAAATATATAGTAAATTATTTTTGTTTGTTTTTTTTATTTCAGTATTTTTTACAATATCAAAATATGAAGAAAATAATGAAATTTTAATATTTTGGAACTATGGAATAAAAAAGTCAGAATTTATAAATAAAATAATAAAATTTTCTTTCATATATTTTTTAATTAGTGTTATTTTAAGTTTTCTCATAGTTCCAAAAACTCAAGATATAGCAAGATCATATATTAGAGACTCAAACATAGATTATTTCCCTTCTTTAATAAAGTCACAAAGTTTTAATGATACTGTAAATAACTTAACAATTTTTGTTGAAGAAAAAACATCTGAGGGTCTTATAAAAAATATTTTTATTAAAGAAAATATTTTTGATAATAGATCTCGAATAATTACTGCGAGAGAAGGATTGCTAGCAAAAAAAAATAATTCTTTTTATTTAGTTTTATTTGATGGAAAGATTATAAATTTACATGTTAGAAATACAAATATAATTCAATTTGAAAAAACAGAATTTAATCTATCTAGGTTTAGTAGTAAATCAACAGTTTTTCCAAAAATTCAAGAAACAAACTCAATTAAATTACTTGAGTGTCTAAGTTCATTCATTAATAAAAAAGAAGGATTTTTTGAAAAATTATTTGTATGTGATGACACATCAGTAAATTCAGTATTACAAGAATTGTATAAAAGATTAATTCTACCTTTATATATTATTGTTTCAGGTTTTATTGCGAGTTGCTTAATTATTAAATCTAGAAGCCATTCAAGCTCCGTTATATTTAAAAGTGTTATTTTTATTTTAGGATTTATTTTTATAATATTTTCAGAAGGTTCTATTAATATTGTATCATTTCATAATTTTAATAAATCTTTAATTGCATTTATTCCTTTTATTGCAAGTATTATTGGGTATTTAGTTTTTATTAGCTCTAAAAAATTAAAATTTTTATGAAATTAAAAATATACAAAACTTATATTTTAAAATCTTATTTGTATTATTTTTTAATTGTAAGTTTAATTTTCACTTTATTAACTTTTTTTTTAAATATTTTAGAAGAAATTGTTTTTTTTGAGAAATATAATGTTGGAGTATATTATCCTATATTATTAACTTTCTTAAATACACCATCCATTTTGTTTGAAATATTTCCATTCATTTTTTTAGTTGCATCTCAATTGTTTTTTATAAAATTTAAAGAAAACGAAGAACTAAATTTATTAAAAGTAACAGGAATAGACAATTTTTCACTAATTAGATTGATTATTTATTTATCTTTGGTGATGGGGATAATAATTACTGTTTTATTTTATACATTTTCTTCAAATCTAAAGCATAATTATTTATTAATTAAAAATAAATTTACTGATGATAAAAAATATTTAGCAGCAATCAATGACAACGGCTTATGGATTAAAGATGAATACGAAGGCAATATATATGTTATTAATGCAGATGAATTTGTAAAAAATAAGTTGAAAAATGTTACAATAAATCAACTAGATAGCAAATTTAATTTAAAAAGCATAATTATTTCTGATCAGGCTGACATAGAAAATAAAGAGTGGAAACTTGAAAAAGTAAGAATTTTTTTTGATAACGGAAAAAAAGAAATTTTAGAAAACCTTAAAGTTAATACAAATTTTAATAGAGAAAAATTAAATAGTATTTTTTCAAATTTAACTTCATTAAATTTAATACAATTAATAAATTTATCTGAGGATTATAAAAAGCTAGGATTTTCTAGTAATGAGATTAAATCACACTTACTAAAATTATATTCATTTCCTGTTCTTGTATCAATAATGGCAACTATTGGCTCTATTTTGGTTTTGAGTTTTAACTATAAAAGATCAAAATTTTTTAATCTATCCTTAGGAATTTTATCTTCAGTAACAATATATTATATAAACTATTTTTTTAATTTATTAGGTATAACTGAAAAAACTTCTATACTATTATCTATATGTTCGCCATTAATAATTTTAATTTTATTTTGTTTTATTTTATTACTCAGAATCAATGAAAAATAAACTTCTAGTAAATTTATTGTTAATAATTTTTTTTTATCAAAATATATTAAGTGCGGAAATATTTAATATCGAATCGCCAAAAATAAAAATATTAGATAAAGGCAATATTACTAAAGCTACTAATGGTGTAAAAATAACTTCTAATGATGGCGTTGAAATTAGCGGAAGAGAATTAATTTATAATAAAAAAGATTCTGTCTTAAAAATTTTTGGCAATGTAGTGTTAAATGACAAAAAAAATAACATTATTACAGAAGGAGAAGAGTATATTTATTATAGAAATGAAGAAAAAATCTTATCAGTTGGAAAATCAAAATCCAATATAAAAAACACCTATTATTTAGAAGGCAATGATTTAATTTATAAAAGAAACTTATCAGAAATTTATTCTGATAAAAAAACAAAAATTGAAGATTCTCAAAATAATATATTTTTTACTGAAAAATTTAAATTAAACTTAATTACTAATATCTTGAAAGCAAAAAATTTATCAGTTTTTGATAATAAAAAAAATCAATACTATTTAAATTTTGCATTAGTAAATTTAAAAGATAATAAATTTTTAGGTTCAGATATTTCAATTAATTTTGAAGATTCTTCATTTGGTAACAATGAAAATGATCCAAGATTAAAAGGAAATAGTTTAATTTCTGAAGAAAACAATACAATAGTTTATAAAGGTAGTTTCACTACGTGCAATCAAAAAGACAATCAATGTCCACCGTGGTCAATATATGCAGAAGAAGTTATCCATAAAAAAAATGAAAAAAAAATTGAATATAAAAATGCATGGTTAAAAATTTATGACAAACCAGTTCTTTATTTCCCTTATTTTTTTCACCCAGATCCTACAGTTAAGCGTCAATCTGGTTTTTTAATGCCAAGCTTTCAAGCTTCAAATAATTCTGGGACCTCAATACAAATTCCTTACTATAAAGTAATATCGGAACGAAAAGATTTAACTTTCTTTCCAAGACTATTTTTTGATAACGAAATACTTTTACAAACTGAGTACAGACAAGCTAACAAAGACTCAGATTTGTTATTAGATTTTAGTGTAAACAAAGATGAAGACAGCACAAAAAACCATTTTTTTGCAGACCTTTCGTCAAATAAGCAAAATCAAAATTTAAATTTACACTTAGAGCATGTTTCAAATGACACTTACCTTAAAAAAAGTAATATAACTTCTCCTATAATTGATGATAATTCTACGCTTCATTCTTACATAGATTACAGTTCATTTAATGAAGATAGTTCGTTTAATGTTAGTTTTGAAGTTTTTGAAAGTTTAAATAAAGAAACAAGCAATAGATATGAATATATTTTTCCAGATTTTAGTTATGAAAAATATTTGTATCCTGATAGTGACATTAATGGAGATATAATTTTCAATGCGAAAGGTTTTCAAAAAAATTATAATACAAACTCTGATGAAACTGTTTTAATTAATGATATAAAATATTCTTCTTTTCCAAAAATTAATTCAACTATCGATGGCTTAAAAACAAATTATAAATTATTGTTAAGAAATTTGAATTCAAACACAGAAAATTCAGATTCATTTAAAAATGGTGATGACCAGAAATTACTTTCTACAATTATATTAGAAAATGAACTTCCTTTAAAAAAAGAAAATCTAAACTCTATTAGCTTACTATCGCCGAAATTTTCAGCAAGATACAGTCCCAACTCAACAAAAAACAATTCAAATTTGAATGAAAGTATAACTTATGACGGTATTTTTTCACTAGATAGAATTGATGACACTTCTGTAGAAGGTGGAGGATCGTTAACTTTAGGGACAGAATATTCTTTAACAGATAAAAAGGATCAAAGAATTATCAGTTTATCATTTGCAAATGTCTTGAGAGTAAGTGAAAATCCTGATTTACCAAAACTTTATGGTTTTTCAGAAAAAAGATCTGACTTTATAGGTGAATTTGATTTTACTCCTTCTAAATTTTTTGATTTAAACTATCAATTTTCACTAGATAAAAATTTGAATAGATCAAATTACAATTTAATTAAAACAAATATAAATATAAATAATTTTGTTACTTCTTTTGAATTTATGGAAGAAGATAACTATTTAAATCAAGATAGCTATTTAACAAATAATACAAAATTTAATTTTGATAGAAATAATTCAATTGGCTTTGGAACTTCAAAAAACTTAGATCAAAATATTACAAATTACTATAATTTAATTTACGAATATGAAAATGATTGTCTAACTGCAGCAATAGAATATAATAAAAGCTATTATACTGATGGTGACCTAAAACCTGACGAAAATATAATGTTTTCAATAAAAATTATTCCTTTTGGTAAAATTTCTTCGCCAGCATTAGCCAAATGATTAAAAATATAATATTAAAATTTGTATATGCATTTATTTTAATATTCTTATTTATAAATTCAGCAAGTTCGGGAAATAAAATTAAAATTGAATTACAGATAGGAAATGAAATATTAACAAATATTGATTTTTTAAATGAAAAAAATTATCTTATTGCATTAAATAATAATTTAAAAACCTTACCAAAAAATCAACTTAAAAAAATTTCAAAAGAATCTTTAATAAGAGAAAAAATCAAAAAAATTGAATTGTTAAAGTTTTATGATTTTGAAAAAGCTGACAAGTATTCTGACCAATTATTAAGTGATTTTTATAAAAGATTAAATTTTAAAAATAAAGATGATTTTAATTCTTATCTGATTAGCTATAATTTAAATATTTCTGATATTAGAGAAAAACTAAAAATAGAAACCTTATGGAATGAAATGATATTTCAAAAATATAATAATCAAATTAAAATTGATAAAGAAAAAATAAAAACAAAAATAAAAAATCAAAAAAAAATATTAAAAGAATACAATTTGAGTGAAATATTATTTCAGCTTAAATCAGATGAAAAGTTATTAGATAAATACAACTTAATATTACAAAATATTGAAAATTCAGGTTTTAAAAATAGTGCAAATATATTTAGTATTAGTGATAGTTCAAAATTTGGTGGTGAAATAGGATGGATTAACCAAAATCAATTGAATGATAATTTGCTAAGAGAAATTGAAAATTTAAATATAAGTAAATTAACTAAGCCAATTCAAACAAGTAATGGCTATTTAATAATTAAACTAAATAATAAAAGAGAGAAAGAAAAAGAATTAGATTTTGAAAGAACATTTAAGCAAATGATAACTGAAGAAAAAAATAGACAGCTAAATCAATTTTCATTAATTTATTTTAATAAAATTAAACAAAATATATTTATTAGTGAAAAATAAACCTTTATTAATAGTTCTTGGTGAACCAAACAGTATTTTTTCCGAAATACTATTTAAAACTTATAAAAAAAAAATTATACAAAAATTTAACAGACCTATTGTTATAATTGGATCTGAAAATTTATTAAAATTACAAATGAAATTTCTTAAATATTCTATAAAAATTAAAAAAATTAATCCACTCGATTTAAAAAAAGCAAATTTAAATAAAAAATACATAAATATTGTTAATGTTGACTATAGATTTAAAAAAGTTTTTAATAGAATTTCTAATAGTTCAAATAAATATATTAATAATTGTTTTAAGGTTGCTTTAAAACTATTAAAGGAAAAATCTGCTTTTGCTTTGATTAATGGACCGGTGTCAAAAACACATTTTTTAGAAAAAAAAAATTTAGGTATTACAGAATATTTGGCAAATAAAACTAGAATTAAAAAAAAACCAACTATGTTAATTTACAATTCTTCTTTTTCAGTATGCCCAATAACCACGCACCTTCCTATTAATCTTGTAGCTAAAAATTTAACAAAAAGTAAAATTACAAATGATGTAATGAACATTAATTTTTTTTATAAAAAAAAATTAAATAAAAAACCAAAATTTGCTATTTTGGGTCTTAATCCTCATTGTGAATCAATAGAAAAATTAAGTGAAGAAGAAAAAATTATCAAACCAGCAATTAAATTTTTGTTAAAGAATAAAATAAATACTAGAGGTCCATTTTCTACAGACACTTTTTTTTCTAAAAAAAACTTATCACATTATGATATTGCTGTCGGCATGTATCATGATCAAGTTCTTACTCCGATGAAAACTATATTTAATTTTGAAGCTATTAATTTAACTTTAGGTTTACCTTTTTTAAGAGTTTCTCCTGATCATGGAACAAATAATCAAATGATTGGTAAAAATATATCTAGCCCACAATCACTAATTTCTTCAATTAATTTTTTTAAAAAAATTAGATGAAGATTAAACATCCTAAAAAAAGTTTAGGACAAAATTTTTTAACAGATAAAAATGTTGTCGATATTATTGTAAATATAGGTGACATAAAAAAAAATGATACTGTTCTTGAAGTTGGCCCAGGAACTGGGAATCTTACTGAAAAAATTTTGTCAAAAAATCCTAGAAAAATATTTGCTATTGAAAAAGACAAATCTTTGGTGAAAAAATTACATGAAAGGTTTAGAGAAAAAATTATTTTAATTAATGATGATATATTAAAAATTGATGAAAAAAAATATTCAAATGATCCTATGATTGTTTTTGGAAATTTGCCTTATAATATTTCTACTCAAATTTTAATTAAATGGATAAGATATAATAATTTAAATAATACTTTTAAAAAATTTATTTTAATGTTTCAAAAAGAAGTAGCTGAAAGAATAATTGCTGAAACTCATGAAAAAAACTATGGACGTCTTGCTGTTATATCTTCCTGGAAATTGAAGATAAAAAAAGTTACTGATGTTTTACCTAATTCTTTTTATCCAATCCCAAAAGTTAAAAGTACTGTATTATTGATTGAGCCAAAAAATGAATATTTTAATCTGAAAAATATGAAAAATTTAGAGCATATTACTAATATTTTTTTCAACCAAAGACGAAAGATGATCAAAAAACCATTAAATATAATTTTTAAAAATGTAAATGAAATCTCTAAAAAACTTAATATCAATATCAACGATAGACCTCAAAATTTATCATCACTAAAATATTTTGAAATCTGTAGGGAGTATGAAAACCTAGGTTCTTAATTTTTTTATATGATTTAAAATATTATTTTTATCGTAATTACTATCTAGGCTTTCTTTTTTTTTATTAATAAATCTTATTATTTCATTATAGCATTTTTCTAGATCATCATTAATCACTACAAAATCATAGTTTTCCCACTGTTCAATATCTTCATTAAATTGCTTCATTCTTTCTTCCACAATATTTTTATCCTTCATATCTCTATTTTTTAATCTACTAAATAATTCCGATTTAGTTGGTGGCAAAATAAAAAATGTAATAAGTTTATAATTTAATTTCTGTTTTTTGATTTGCTCACTTCCTTGCCAATCAATATCAAAAATTACATTTTCTCCTTTATTTAAATTTTCAAATACTTGGCTTTTAGATGATCCATAATAATTTTCAAAAACTTTTGCATATTCTAAAAACTGTTTATTTTTGATTAAATTTTCAAATTCTTCATCGCTTATAAAAAAATAATCTTTACCATTTTGTTCGTTGGTTCTTGGTTTTCTTGTGGTATATGAAATTGAAATTTTGAAGTTATTTTCTTGAGCGATTTTTTTTACAAGTGTAGTTTTGCCAGCCCCTGACGGTGATGATAATATGACAACTATCCCGTCTTTTCCTAAAGACATTTTAATTTTGTTTTTTTAATTTGCTTTTTTCTCTATAAATTTTACAGCATCACCAACTGTAAGAATTTTTTCTGCTTCACTATCAGAAATTTCTGATCCAAATTCTTCTTCGAAAGCCATTACCAATTCTACGGTATCTAAGCTATCTGCCCCAAGATCATCTATAAAACTTGATTCTTCGGCTACTTTAGATTCTTCAATTCCCAAATGATCTGCTACTATTTTTCTTACCTTGCTTGAAACATCGTCTGACATAATAAATCCTTTGTATTAGTCGTTAATAATTTATTAAGAGGTTTTGTCAAGACATATACATGCCGCCATTAACATGTATAGTTTCTCCAGTAATATAAGAAGCTTGCTCAGATGATAAAAAAGCAACTGAATTAGCCACATCTTCACCATTTCCTAATCTGGCCATTGGTATTCTAGAAGTTAAAACAATTTTTACACTCTCAGCAATGTTATCTGTCATCCTTGATTGTATAAATCCAGGTGAAACGCAATTTAATGTAATATTTTTTTTTGCATATTCTATTGCCAAAGATTTGGTCATACCTATAATACCTGCTTTTGATGCGGCATAATTCGATTGTCCCAAATTTCCAGTATGTCCAACTATGGATGTAATATTTACTATTCTTCCATATTTACTTTTTAACATTTTTTTTATTGCATATTTACTTAATAAAAAAGTTGAAGTTAAATTTATATCAATTACTTTTCTCCATTCTTCATCTTTCATTCTTAGAGATAGGTTGTCCATATTGATTCCAGCATTGTTTATTAGAACATCTAATCCAGTTAATTGGGTTGAAGCATTATCTATAAATTTTTCAATTTTAGAATGATCTGAAATATCGAATTTTATAACATTAACATTTGGAAAATCTTTCTTTAATAAATCTAGCCTTTCTATATTTGTTCCTGTTGCCAAAACATTTCCTTCTAGGGAAACAAATTTTTTGACAATCTCTCTTCCTATTCCTCCTGTGGCGCCTGTAACTAATATTTTTTTGTTTTTAAAACTAATCATTCAATTTTATATTATTTAAATCCTCAAGTTTATTTATAGTATTTACATTAATTGTTTTGTCTATTCTTTTTACTAAGCCAGATAATACTTTTCCAGGGCCAATTTCAATAAAATTTGTAACTCCATTTTTTATCATATAAATTACACTTTCTCTCCAACGAACTGGACTTTCTATTTGTTTTATAAGTAAATCTTTTATTTTTTCTATTTCTTGAGTTTCTGATCCTGTTACATTTGAAATAATTACATTTTTTGGTTTTTCAAAATTTGTATTATTAATTTTATCTCTCATTATAGAGGTTGCTTTATTCATTAATTTACAATGAAATGGAGCACTTACTGGAAGTTTTATATTTTTAATTTTTTTTGTTTTTAAAGTCTCAATAAATTTATCTATATCCGAATTAAGACCACTCAAAACTATTTGTCCATTTGAATTGTCGTTTGCAATGTAACATTTATAATTACTTTGATTTTCTAACAAATTATTTATTTCTTTTATTTCTATGCCTAAAACAGCCACCATTCCACCTGTGCCCTTGGGTACAGCTGTCTGCATTGCTTTACCTCTTTCATTTAAAAGTTTTATTGCATTTTTGAAATCTAATGAGCCACTTGTGGCTAAAGCTGAATATTCTCCAAGTGAATGGCCAGCAAAATATTTTGCGTCTCCTAAATTAATATTGCTTTCTTTTTTAATCATTTCAAATATTGAGTAACTCGCTAAAAATATTGCTGGCTGGGTATTTTCAGTTAAATCTAAATCTTCTTTTGGACCCTCTAATATTATTTTGCTAATTGAGTAACCCAATACATCGTCTGCTTGTTTAAATAGATCTTTAACATAAGCGAAATTATCATGCAGTTCTTTGGTCATTCCAATTGACTGGGAACCTTGACCTGGAAAAATTACTGAAAACATAGAAAATATTATTAAATTTTAACGTTTTTTGTGTTGTAATTAAATTTTTATAATAGTATATCCCTTTTTTTTATAACATTAAAATATGAACTTTTACGAACATACAATTATAGCTAGGCAAGATACTAGCCCTGGCCAACTAAAGCAAATACAAGATAAATATGCCGATTTAGTAATTAAACACGAAGGAAAAGTGGTAAAGACTGAAAGCTGGGGCCTTCTAAATTTAGCTTATCTAATAAAAAAGAATAAAAAAGGAAATTACATTCATTTCAAAATTGAAGGAAATGGAAAAACAATTAGCGAACTTGAGAAAAATGAAAAAATAGACAAAAACCTGTTAAGGTATTTAACCGTTAAAGTAAAAAAATTAGATTTAGAAACAAACTACTTTGAAAAAAAAAGTGAAGAAGCCAAAGAAAAATTAAATTAGGTTATGAAAAAAACAAATAAAAATAAGAAAAGATCAAGTCAAAACAATTTTGATAGATTGAGTATTTTTCAACCACAAAAATATAAATTTAAAAGGAAATGTCCATTATCAGGAAAAGGTGCTCCAGTAGTTGATTATAAAAACATAAGACTTTTAAGAAAATATATTACAGAAAATGGAAAAATAATGCCTTCAAGAATTACTTCTGTTTGTCAAAAAAAACAAAGAGAGTTGTCTCTTTCAATTAAAAGAGCAAGAAATTTAGCTTTAATTTAATGAAAGTGATTTTGCTAGAAAATGTTGGAAAAGTAGGATCAATTGGTGATGTAATTGATGTTAAAAGAGGATTTGCAAGAAATTTTTTAATTTCAAAAAAAAAGCACTTTTTGCTTCTAATGAAAATATAAAAGAAGTAGAAAAAATTAAAATTGAACTTTCCAAAAAAGATCAAGAAAAAAAGAAAGAAGCAAAATCTATCCATGAAAAAATTCAAAATAAAGAATATCCAGTTAAAAAATTAGCAACTGAGAATAAAGAATTGTATGGATCAGTTAAACCAACTGAGATTGCAAAAATTTTAAATGAAATTGAAAAAATTGAAATAAATCCATCTTTAATACAACCTGTTAAAGAAATAAAATCTATTGGAGTGTTTAAAGTTGTATTAAATCTCCATCCAGAAGTTCAGTCAGAAATATCAATCAAAGTTATTTCTGAAGAAAATAAATAATTATACAATTTTTTCCCCAGCTATTTTTTGATATTGCGTTACTATATTAAGTTTAATTAACTAGTCGTATGGTAAAAACATTTAATTTAATCCAAAATGAAATAAACGAACTTCCCAACAATATAGAAGCTGAACAGTCAGTTATTGGATCGATTTTAGTTTCAAATGAAATGTTTGATGAAATTAATATGATTGTAACAAGTAAATACTTTTATGATCCAATGCATCAAAAAATTTTTAGTGCGATAGAGAAATTAATTTATAGTGGAATGCTAGCTAATCCAATAACACTAAAAAATTATTTTGAAAAAGAAAAAGATGAAATAAATGTTCCTGATTATTTAATTAAGATTACTAAATTTTCAACTGCAAAGCGTCAAACAACAGAATATTCTAAACTAATTTATGACCTTTTTGTAAAAAGAGAATTGATTAAAATTTCAGAAAATATTATTGATACTGCAAAATTAAATGACTTAGATCATGATGGTCAATCAATTATAGAAAATTTTGAAAGATCCCTATTTGATTTAGCTGAAAAAGGATCTTTTAGTTCTCAATTGGTAAAGTTTGATGAGGCAATGAGAATGACTATCGAAATGGCATCCAACGCATATAAAAATGACGAGGGAATTGTTGGAGTGCCGACAGGATTAACTGACCTTGACGATAGACTAGGAGGATTACATAAATCTGATTTATTGATTATAGCAGGAAGACCTTCAATGGGTAAAACTGCATTAGCAACCAATATAGCTTTTAACGCAGCAAAAAAAATACAAGAAGATGGTAGAAAATCCACTATTGCATTTTTTTCTCTTGAAATGTCATCTGAACAACTTTCAACTAGAATTTTAGCAGAACAATCAAAAATTAAATCTAATGATATTAGAAGAGGAAGAATTTCTGAAGATCAATTTGATAAATTCATTGAAACCTCTAAAAATATTGCAGAACTACCTCTTTACATAGATGAAACGCCGGCAATAAGTATTGCGGCCTTAAGCAACAGAGCAAGAAGAATAAAAAGACTTTATGGACTAGATATGGTGGTAGTTGATTACATTCAATTAATGAAAGCTTCCAATTTTAAAGATGGAAGGGTTCAAGAAATTTCAGAAATTACTCAAGGACTAAAAGCTTTGGCAAAAGAATTGTCTGTCCCTGTTCTTGCTCTTTCACAATTATCAAGAGCGGTGGAATCTAGAGATGATAAAAAACCTCTTCTATCTGATTTAAGAGAATCCGGTTCAATAGAACAAGACGCTGATGTAGTTATGTTTGTTTATAGAGAAGCATACTATCTTGAAAGAAAAGAGCCACAACCAGCAACTGTTGATCATGCTGAATGGCAGTCTAAAATGAATGATATCGCAAATCGTGCAGAAATAATCATAGGCAAACAACGTCATGGACCTACAGGCAATGTTTTTCTTGAATTTGAAGCTATGTTTACCAAATTTAAAGATATTCCAAATAACTAATTTAAATTATATAAGTTGGTAATAGATGTTTTCACATTTTTACCAAAAAAATATAATTGAAAAACCAAAGATAATTTTTGCAATTTTACTGCTTTGTCTTGCTAGTTTTGGATTTTTTGCAAAAGATTTTAGGTTAGATGCGTCTTCGGAAACTTTATTAATTGATGGGGATCCAGATTTAAAATACTTAAGAGAAATAACAGAAAGATATAATTCTAAAGAATTTCTTGTTTTAACTTATGCACCCAATGAAGATATGGTTTCAGAAAATTCTATTAATAATTTACTTAGTTTAAAATATAAAATTCAAAGTTTAGAGTGGATAGATAGTGTTGTAACCATTCTAGATATCCCTCTTTTAAATAGTACTGACAAAACATTAACAGAAAGATTGCAAAATTTTAGCACACTTAAAAGTGATGGGATTGACAAAAACAGAGGTTTTAATGAAATTTTAAATAGTCCAGTTTTTAGAAACTTTGTAATTAGTGAAGATGGTAAAACAAGTGGAATAATTGTAAATATAAAAAAAAATAGAATCCCTAAAGAATTTAAGAGTAAAAAGGAAATAGAAATTTATAAAGATAAATTAAAGAAAAAAAATCACCAAAATATAATCGAAATAAGAGAAATAATAAAATCATACAGTAGCGTAGCCAAAATACATTTAGGAGGCATCCCTATGATTGCTGACGACATGATGTCATTTATAAAAAGGGATATTGTTGTTTTTGGTATGGGAGTTTTTGTATTTATTGTAGCAACTCTTTGGTTTGTTTTTAAAAAAATTGTTTGGGTTATAGTCCCAATAAGTAGTTGCTTTTTCTCAGTTATAATAATGATGGGTCTACTTGGTTTATTAGGCTGGAAAGTTACAGTGATATCATCAAATTTTATTGCGCTGATGTTAATTTTAACTATGGCAATGAATATACATATGAGTACTAGATTTTTACAGTTATCAAAAGAAAAACCTAATTTGAGTAAAAAAGAAATAATTCTAAAAACAACAAGTAAAATGTTTTGGCCAATTCTTTATACGGTTCTTACAACAATTTGTGCTTTTCTTTCATTAATTTTTAGTGAAATTAAACCAGTAATAGACTTTGGATGGATGATGACTTTAGGGTTGATTGTTTCATTTATTGTTACCTTTAGTTTGTTGCCGACTTTAATTAGTTTTGTTTCAGATCCAAGCGTAAATATTAATCAAAATAAAAATTCAGTTTTTACAAGTTTATTAGGAAAAATATCAATTAATAACAAAAACTTAATTTTTATTATAAGTACAGTAATATTTTTTATAAGTATTTTTGGTATTTCTCGTCTTGAAGTAGAAAATAGCTTCATAAATTATTTTAGTAAAAATACAGAAATTTATAAAGGCATGAAGCTTATAGATGAAAAATTAGGTGGGACTACTCCACTTGAAGTTATTATAAAATTTCCAAAAAAAGAAAATGATGTTGTAGATGAAGAGGATGAATGGGAAGAAAATGAAACCGATGATGATGATTCAAAATATTGGTTTACAAAAGACAAAATAGATAAAATTGATAAAGTCCACAACTATTTGGATAGTTTGCCTGCTGCAGGAAAAGTATTATCTTTTTCATCTATAATTCAAGTAGCAACACAATTAAATGATAATAAGCCACTTGGTAGCCTTGAAATGGGGGTTCTTTATTCAAAAATTCCTGATTCAATTAGGAAAGAAATAGTAGATCCGTATATTTCAATAGAAGATTCTGAGGCAAGAATTAATTTAAGAATTAAAGATTCTAAAGAAGGACTAAGAAGAAATGAGCTTATAAAACAGATTAATTACGACTTAAAAAATAAAATAGGACTAAAAGAAGAAGAGTACAAGTTAACAGGCGTACTTATTCTATTCAATAATTTGCTCCAAAGTTTATTTAAATCACAAATTTTAACTCTTGGTTTTGTTATGATTGGAATATTCGCAATGTTTTTTGTTTTATTTAAAAACATTAAATTATCTTTAATTGGTGTTGTTCCAAACTTTATTGCAGCTTTTTTTATTTTAGGAATTATTGGTATAGTAAAAATTCCTTTGGATATGATGACGATAACTATTGCGGCTATAACAATAGGAATTGCTGTGGATAATAGTATTCACTATATTTATAGATTTAAGGAAGAATACAGTAAAATTAATGATTACAAATTAACTTTAAAAAAATGTCATTCAACAGTAGGTGTTGCGATATTGAATACATCAATAACTATTGTTTTTGGGTTCTCAATTTTAGTTTTATCTAATTTTATACCTACTATATATTTTGGAATATTTACTGGTATTGCTATGTTGTTAGCAATGATATCAGTATTAACTTTACTACCAGCATTGTTGCTAATATTTCAACCTTTTAAAGTTAAATAAATTTATTTAATGGAAGAATTTTTAAAAATTTTTGAAAATGTTTCTAGCTTTGACTTAATATATATTTTTTTTACATTACTATCTTTAATTAAATGTTATAGAAAAGGTTTTATTTTGAGTTTATTTGCAGCCTCAAAATGGTTATTAGCTTATGTAATAACTCTCATAATTTTCCCTAAAATTAAGCCTTCAGTTGAAGGTATAATTGATAGTGAATATGTTTTAGACATAATTCTAGGCATAGGAATTTTTGTTATCATAATTTTTTTAATTTTAATGGTTAATAAAGGCATTGGCAAAGCAGTAACATATTCTGGCCTTGGAACTTTAGATAAAGTATTTGGATTCTTTTTTGGTTTTCTGAGATCTTATATAATTTGTGTGTGTATATTTTCAACTGTAAGTATAATTTATAATCATGATAAGTGGTCGCTAGATTTGGAAAAATCGTTTACCTTTCCATATGTAGAAAAAGGTAGTAATTATCTAATTAAAGAGTTTCCAAATGAAGAAAATTACAACGATGCTAAAGAAAAAGTTCAAGAACTTTGATCCTAAAATAAAAGAGGAGTGTGGAGTATTTGGTATAAGTGATAGTAATGATGCATCTGCTCTTACTGCGTTAGGTTTGCATGCTCTCCAACACAGAGGTCAAGAAGGATGTGGAATTGTAACTTTTGATGGTGACCAATATCATTCTGAAAAAAGATTTGGTTTAGTTGGAGATAATTTTAATAAAGAAAAAGTATTAAAAAATTTAACTGGAAAATATGCTATTGGACACAACAGATATAGCACAACCGGTGGAACTACATTAAGAAACATTCAACCGTTTTTTGCGGACACAAATACAGGAGGAATAAGCATATCTCACAATGGTAATTTAACTAATGCAATAACTTTAAGATCAAAGTTAGTCAAGGAAGGTGCAATATTCCATACTACATCTGATACAGAAACCATTGTTCAACTAATTGCTAAATCAAAAAGAAATAAAACTATAGATAAAATTATAGATGCACTTTTTCAAATACAAGGGGGTTATGCGCTTGTTATGCTAACACAGAAAAAATTAATTGGAGTTAGAGATCCTTTTGGAATAAGACCGCTTGTTATTGGAAAATTAAAAAATTCATATGTCCTAGCTTCAGAAACATGTGCTTTAGATATAATTGGTGCAAAATATTTAAGAGAAGTTCAAAATGGTGAGATTATATTAATTGAAGATAATAACTTAAAAAGCATCAAGCCTTTCCCTGAACAAAAAGTTCGACCTTGTGTATTCGAATACATTTATTTTTCTAGACCAGATAGTGTTTTAAATGGAAAAACTGCTTATGAGTATAGAAAAAACTTTGGAATAGAACTTGCTAAAGAAGACAATGTAGAGGGTGATATAATTGTGCCTGTGCCAGATTCTGGTAATGCTGCAGCATTAGGTTATAGTCAAAAAGCCAAAATAAATTTTGAATTAGGATTAATCAGAAATCACTATGTTGGAAGAACTTTTATTGAACCCTCTCAAAAGATTAGAAGTCTTGGCGTAAAACTAAAATTAAACCCCAACCAAACATCAATAAAAGATAAAAGAATTATTTTAGTTGATGACTCTTTAGTTAGAGGAACCACTAGTTATAAAATAGTTAGAATGCTATATGACTCAGGAGCTAAAGAAGTTCATGTAAGAATAGCTAGCCCAGAAATTAAGTACCCTGATTTTTATGGCGTTGATACACCTACAAAAAAAGAACTTTTAGCAGCAAACAAAAGTAATGATGAAATTTGTGAATACATAGGAGCAAAAAGTTTAAAATTTTTATCAATAGATGGACTTTATAAAGCGATAGGATTTGAAAGTAGAAAAAAAAATTACCCTCAATTAACTGATCATTATTTTACTGGTGATTACCCGGTCAAACCAACAGATAATTTAGGGGATGATAAAATTACACAGCTTTCTTTATTAAGTGCTGCTTCAAACAATTAAATTTATCACTTATTAAAAAAATATTTTCTAGAAAACATTATTCAAATTAAGCTTTTTTTGTATAATTTTTTTGATGTTCTGGAATTCTTTTATGTGTTCCAAACAAAAAATGATTTTCCATATTTTCTTTATATTTGCTAGCAGGAACTTTTAAACCAACTGCTTCTGCAGTTTCTCTAATCAACATAGGATTTGCTCCACAACAAACTCCTAAATAATTTATTCCTAAACTATAAGCTTCTCTTGCAAATTGCCCTATTTCATATCTACTGCATTGCATCGGATCTAAAGCTGTGGGAAATGTGGTTTCATGAGGAGAATGACAACTACATCCATTGTTATCTGGTAAATTAAAAAAAGTAGGATGATTGTCAGTTGTTCTATAAGTGATCGGTAATCCAGCTACATGACACTTTAACGCTTTTCTAATCTCTTTAAGATAAGGAAGCATAGTATTCGGACCTCTAAAACAATTCATTCCTACCACGTCCCCTCCTCTTTGTTCCAACTCCTTACAGGTATCAAGAATAGAAACTCCATCTCTCATAATATTTTCTCCCATAGGAGCAATTGTAATAACAGAGGGTAATCCTGATTGTTTCATTATTTTTAAAGCAGTATAAGCTTCTTCAGCGTAATAAAAAGTTTCACCAATTAAAATGTCTGCGCCTTCATCTACAGCCCATCCAACCATTTCGGAAAACATTTTTTCTACTTCTTTGTTTTGACTGCTGTCTTTATCATTCCAAATATTTGAATTTGAAATATTTCCTGCCATCAAGTTTTGTTCTTCTCCTATTGGGCTAATTGCAACATCTTTTGCAATTTGTAGTGCTGCTCTATTAAGAGGCTCTAATAGCTCCTCTTTGCCAATAACACGCATTTTTTCTCTGTGTCCATTGTAAGTAAACGCTTGAACAATATCTGACCCAGCATGTTGAAAATCTCTATGTAAATTAAGTAGAGCTTCAGGATTTTCTAATGAAACCATTGGCACAAACTCTCCAGAGGACATGTATCCTCTTTTCTCTATTTCAAAAAGAAATCCTTCTGCACAAATTACTGGTCCAGAATTCAATCTATCAATTAAGCCTCTTTTTTTATCTTTAGTCATTTTCTTCTCATTTTTAGTGCTTTGACTAATGTCGGGTGCACAATTTGGGTAAATACCCTAGTTTTTTTTTACAAAAGATAAAAAAAAACCACCTGAAAAATAGGTGGTTCACAAGTAACATCTATTTAGCAGGTTGTTTAAAGCGCCCGCAATTCAACTTAAATCAGCGCTTGTAAATAAAATATCATAAGTTATTCATTTTTCAATAAAAATTATAATGAATAAAAAATTATCTAATCAGCAAAAAGGTTCTCTTTTAGCGTTTATAGCGGTTTTTCTTATTACTCCTGATTCTTTGCTAATTAGGCTGTCCAATATAGAGACCTGGGGCATGCTATTTTACAGAGGAGCCATACCTTTTGTGGTTGTTTTAATTGGTACATTATTTTTTTATAAGAAAAATTCTTTAAAAGCATTACTTGGAATAGGTTATCCTGGAATATTTTATATTTTCAGTTTTGCTGTATGTAACATTACTTTTATAGTGTCCATTCAAAATACCAATGTTGCCAATACTTTGGTGATGATTGCTTTGGCCCCAATGCTTTCAGCTATACTAGGAGCCATATTTTTAAAAGAAGCTCCAGATAATAAAACCTGGACCGCTATACTAATAACCTTTGCTGCTTGTATTTATATTTTTTACGATTCGCTTAATCTAGGAAACTTCTATGGAGATTTTTTTGGTTTAGTGACAGCGTTTTTTCTTGCTTGCAATGCTATTATAGCAAGATATGCCAAGAATAGAGACTTGGTTCCATCAGCAGTGGTAGGTAAGTTGTGTGTTGCTATATTTGCTTTTTTCTTCGTTAAAAACTTCGAATTAGCTGGAAATGATATGATTTATGTCCCTTTGATGTGTGTCATGTGTGTGGCTATACCTTTTGTTTTGGTGACAATAGCACCACGATTTATAACTGCTGCTGAAGTCAACTTATTTTTTCTATTAGAAACTATACTTGGCCCAATTTGGGTATGGTTGATAATTAAAGAGCAACCTAGTTTGGAAACTATATTAGGTGGCTCAGTAATAATAATAACAATTGCTATTCATTCATTCCTGGCCTTAAAAAAAACATAAATTAAAATTAACTAGCAAACTTAATAATTTAATTGTAACAAGCTAAAATATGCTAAAAATTATAAAAAATTCTTGGGCTCTATTCACTGGTTATTTTATTTTAATGGTAGCCCATGGATTCCAAGGAAATTTGCTCGGAGTTAGATCTGTAGTAGAAGAATTTAATTTCCTAGCAACTGGCGCAATGATGTCTGGTTATTTTGTAGGGTATTTTATAGGTGCCAATTCGATTCCTAATCTTGTTGGGAAAGTAGGACATATAAGAATTTTTGCTGCATTTGCTTCAACGGCTTCTTTAAGTATTTTGATTCATGCTGTCATTGTAAACCCAATGGTTTGGACAGTGGCAAGATTTATTACAGGATTTTCTATCGTAGCTATTTTTATTGTCATGGAAAGTTGGTTAAATGATCGAGCAAACAATAGAACTCGTGGTCAAATATTGTCAATTTATATGTTTATAACTTTAATAGCTATATCTTTAGGATCTCTTTTGTTGAATTTTAGCAATCCAATTAAATATGAACCTTTTATATTAATTTCTTTATTGTTGTCTTTAGCTTTGGTCCCTATACTTCTTACAAAACGTAAAGCTCCTAAATTTAAAAAATTAGGTCATATAAATATAAAAGGATTATACAAAATTTCTCCACTTGCATCTGTTAGTATGTTTTGTACAGGACTTATACACTCTGCGTTATTCTCATTGGGGGCTGTTTATGCTGCCACAATGAATTTTACTATTTTAGAAATATCTTTATTGGTATTTACAGTTACTATCTCAGGTGGATTTTTCCAATGGCCTATAGGATATTTTTCTGATAAAACCGATAGAAGATTAATTATAATTTTCTGTACTTTTCTTGCGGGAATTTTTGCATTCTTGTCTATTTATGTATCTGGCAGTTCATTGGAGAATATGTATTTAGCCATAACCGTTGATAAAAATAAAATTTTGTTTTTTATATTTGTTGCTATCTATGCAGGAATGGCAATTCCTTTGTTTACACTTAACCTTGCTTATGTAAATGACTACATAGAAAAAGAAAAATTTGTAGCAGCAGGTGGAGGAATGCAAATTATTTTTGGAATGGGGGCCATGATGGGGCCTTTCATTTGTTCAATATTAATGAATAGTTTGGGAACAAACGGATTTTTTATTCATTTGCTATTTTTTCATTTAGTTATTGGTTTTTTTGGTTTGTACAGAATAACCAGAAGACGATATGAAGATAACCCTGATTCTACATTTACTCCATTGCCAAGAAACATTACACCACTAGGAATCGAGCTTGATCCAACAACTGGAGCTGATATCTCAAATACTGAACAAAAATAAATACTCTAAAGTAAACTCTCAAAAATTATCTAGGAAAAGTGCAATTATTTTAAATATTTTCTATAAACAAATATTACTGCAAAAACAATTATTAGTGCAGCAACACCTTGCTCTCCTAGGCTATTAAGCAGATTAATTAAATTATTCGTAACCTGTGAACCAAAAAAAGCTACATTAGGTCCAAACAATATCTCGGCAATTACAGAAACACCCAATAAAAGAACACCCAATTCAAGAAATTTATTCAAATATTTTGATATACTAGAAATCCAACTATTCATTTATATCCTTTCAAAAAATCCCTAATCTCACATGTTCAGATTAGGGATTTCTTTATTAGCAACCAGTAAGGAGTGCTAATTATAACTATATTTATTTATATAGGTTAAGAATGATAATAGCAGCTACTAAGCCAACTATACCTGCATCACCCAAACCTTGAACTAGATCAACGATATTGCCTGCTACTCCACCTACAAATGGCACATTTCCGCCAAGTAGAGAAACAACGATACCAAGAGCTAGTAAAGCAATAACAACATTAGTTAAACTTGTTATTGTTCCTGTTAATCCTTGTAACACTTTCATGTTAACTCCCTTCTTTATTTTTTTTTAACACCGAATCTATCGGCATTCGTTTTATTGTATAAACAAGCTTTCACTTTTTAAAAGGATTAATTTTCCCCTATTTTCAACACTTTATTGTCCATTTTAGGCAATAATTGGTAATAATATAACTTGTCATGAACAAAGAAAATGCAAGTAAACTGTGGAAAATGATACAGGAAGCTGGCGATTATTTAAAGGGATAGTGGGACACGCTAGCACTAGGCTACACTACCCTACACCAGTTATGCGGACAATCTACAATTCATAAAAAATAATTCGCTTAAAGACTCGTTAAATTAACCAACAAACTAGGCACAAAACTAGATCGTTTTGAAATAAATCAAATGAGTAAAATTTTGGAAAGAAATTTTACATAATTAAATTTATTGAGGCTTAATTTATTGCTATACTGTTATAAGTTTAAAGGATGGTAATATGTACTGGCAAAACACGGGCTAGAAATCATACGGTTCCTGAAATGGAGAAAAAAAGTTAAAGGAAAAACAACATTAATCAGATTATATGAAATTGTTTATGTT
>MPLZ02153945.1_pt1 | contig 24524 bp, 22 predicted proteins | sample 1617311 | NCBI WGS metagenome assembly MPLZ02 (sample SAMN05944806, study PRJNA350692) | marine metagenome | biome: marine; feature: ODZ; material: water; isolation source: 160 m water sample filtered on 0.2 um supor filter | place: Pacific Ocean | collected 2012-04-08 | depth 160m m | reverse complement strand
CCTTGGACATATTATGGGAAGATGGCGTAGAAATTGCCATGGCTGGCCGGGGTTCGTTCGTTAAAAGTGGATATTATATCTCACCCAAGATGGGAGGTGATTTCAAGGGTGCTGGAGCCGGGCAGAGTCCCGCATACAGTTTTGGTGCTTTTATCTCCGAAGTAGTAGTAAATTCGGATACGGGGGCTGTAAATGTTGAGAAAGTCTGGGCCGCCCATGACTGCGGGAAGGCATTGAATCCGCTGGCTGTCGAAGGCCAGATTGAAGGCAGCATTCATATGGGCCTGGGCCAAGTCGTTTCCGAAGACATGCGCTATGAAAAGGGCCAGATAATGAATGCCAACTTCTTTGACTATCGTATTCCCTACAGTGTAGATACTCCGGAAATGGATGTGACAATTATTGAATCCAATGATGAAGAAGGCCCATATGGTGCTAAAGAGGCTGGCGAAGGGCCTATTCATCCAGTCTTACCCTCTATAGGGAATGCTATCTTTGACGCGGTGGGAATCCGGATGACAGAATTGCCTCTCACCCCAGAAAAAGTACTGGCAAAAATTCAGGAGAAAAACTGATGGATTTTGAGTTTAATAGTGATCAGGAATTGATTCAGAAAACATTTCGTGATTTTGTAGAGCAAGCAGTCATACCGCAAGCGGAGGCGATTGATCAAAGGAAAGAGTTTCCAATGGAATTGTTCAAGAAGGTGGCGGACCTTGGCTTTTTTGGTATGCGCTATCCTGAGGATGCGGGTGGGGTTGGTGCGGATACCATTTCTTACTGTCTTGCAACTATTGAATTAGCTAAAGGTTCACTCTCTCTGGCGGCTGCTTGTACCATGCAGTCTCTGATGGCTACCTATTTCCTCTACCATTTCGGCGATGATGATTTGAAACCGTATTTTGACAAAGCCCTAAAAGGTGAAAAAATTGGCACGATCTGCATGACTGAACCTGACGCCGGAAGTGACCTGAACAGTATTCGCACAATGGCTAACGTACTTGATGATGGTTTCGTCCTGAGTGGACAGAAAATTTGGGTAACGTCTGCACCAGTAGCAGATTTTCTGACTGTTTTCGCCAAAACAGACAATCATGAAAAAATCTCTATATTTTTTGTCCCGACCAATCTAGAAGGTGTCACAATTGGAAAGAACATAGATAAACTCGGTGTTCGCGGCTCCGTAACCAGTGAAGTGTCTTTCGATAGGGTGAGGCTTCCCGGGAACTACCTACTCGGTGAGATTGGTGAGGGGACGACATGCCTCAGAGAAATTCTTGCAGAGATAAGAATAATGACTGCAGCCCTCTCCGTAGGAGTAGCAACGGCCGCTCTTGAAGAGGCTGTCAAATATGCCAAAACACGTGTTCAGTTTGGAAGGCCTATCGGAAAGTTTCAGGCCATAAGGACTAAATGCGCCGAAATGAGTGTCCAACTTGAGACTGCACGCCATTACCTCTTCTACGCGGCATCTCTCACTGACCGTGATTTACCAAGACAAAAAGAATCGATGATTGCCAAACTGTACGCCTCCGAGTGTGCTAATTCGATTTGCGATGTGGCGTCTAGGATTTTTGCGTCTTACGGCTATGCCACTGAATACCCGTTACAGAGGTATCTGCGTGATGCTCGGTTCCTCCTCATCGGCGGTGGGACATCTGAAATCCTCTCAATCAATATAGGTAAGGAGATGGGGCTGTGAACCACTCCTCTTCCAGCATCACCTTCTCGGGTCTCGACGACGAAACGCAATTCATATATCCTTTCTTACATGGAGCGAACTATGCAATATAGGAACGCCTACATTCCCTATGGTGGTTATTGGAGCACCCCGTTCTGCAAGTGGCAGGGTAGTTTTGCTAATCTGCACCCAATGAAATTCGCAGCTAAAGTTGCGAGGGATGCACTGGCAACGCGCCAACTTTCTGCGAAGATCTTCGACGCTCTACATCTGGGAACAACCGTGCCTTCCAAGTCATCGTTCTACGGTGCACCTTGGATGGCAGGTATGATTGGTGCGGAAAACATTACTGGTCCGACAATTGGGCAAGCGTGTGCCACTTCAGCGCGAGTAATTGCCAGTGCTGCGTTCGAGGTAGAAACTGGTGATAAGGCTGAATCTGCGATTCTTTGCATTACGGCTGATCGCACATCCAACGGACCTCACCTGCTCTACCCAAATCCAGCCTCGCCGGGTGGTAAGGGTGATGCTGAAGATTGGGTTTGGGACAATTTCAACTGGGACCCGTTTGCGCGCAATGCTATGCTAGACACTGCCGAAAATGTGGCCAGAGAGGTAGGTATAAGCACAGAAGAGCAGCATGAAGTTGCTCTGTTGCGCTACGAACAGTATCAGGCTGCACTGATGGACGACGCAGCTTTCCAGCGTCGCTACATGGTTTCGCCAGTAGAAATCAACCCTAGTGGACGTAAAGTTATTGGCACAATCAAGACCGATGAGGGGATATTTCCCACAACGTTTGAAGGTTTGGCAAAACTCAAACCAATACTGCCAGAAGGTAGTGTCACTTTTGGTGGACAGACCTTCCCAGCAGATGGCAACGCGGGCATGATAATCACCACAGCAGAACGCGCCGCGAAATTAAGTGTGAATTCAGCTATCACAGTACAGTTACTCAGTTTTGCTCAGGCCAGGGCGAAGAAGGGCTTCATGCCCATGGCAAACGTTCCTGCATCACAACGCGCACTGGAACTGGCTGGAATAGGCATATCCGATGTAAAGACAATCAAAACACACAACCCATTTGCAGTGAACGACATCTTCTTCTCACGCGAAATGGATGTGTCAAAAGAGGCCCTGAATAATTATGGCTCATCACTAGTCTGGGGCCATCCACAGGGACCAACAGGTATGCGACTGATCATGGAAATGATCGAAGAACTCGCGCATCTTGGTGGAGGCTACGGTCTGTTCACCGGTTGCGCTGCTGGTGACACTGCGGCGGCGATTGTGTTACGGCTGGATGCATAGTTTTACCATCAGCTGGTTTAGAATAATACGTATAATAAGCGACGGGACTGAATGAAAATCTTACTGTCAAAACCTGGACTTGATGGCCATGATGTAGGTGTGAAGGTGCTAGCGCACGCACTCAGGGAAGCGGGTTTCGACATTTTTTACACAGGTCTGAGAAAATCAATCGAGGAAATCGTGAATCAGGCCAGAGAAGTTAACGCCGATATGATAGGCCTTTCCATACTTTCAGGAACTCATGTCATCATCTGTCAACGGATGCAGGAAGTTCTGGATGAAGAGGGAGTTACTATTCCGTGGCTGGTTGGCGGCAATATACCACTCGAAGACTTGGAGATGATGGAAGGTTGCGGTGCCACAGCAATTTTCCCAACAGGGACAAAAATAGATGAAGTCGTCACTTTTCTCAAAGAATATCAAACAGTATGAAAAATCCAGACAAGAATGAAGGCAATGGCAAATTGCCTAATTTGATGACAGATGATATGAAAAAAGTTCTATTGGAATCTGGTATTGAGGTAAAATCTCTCTACACAAAAGAAGACGTGGAGAAGTCGGAAGCTGACCATAATCTTCCGGGAGAATATCCTTTCACACGCGGCATCCATCCCTTGATGTATCGTAAACGTCCCTTTACCATCAGGCAATACGCTGGCTTCGCGTCTCCCGAAGAAACCAATAAACGATTCAAGTTTTTGATTGAAAATGGCCAAACGGGCCTGAATGTAGCCTTTGATCTGCCGACTCAATGCGGATATGATTCGGATAATCCAAAGGCATTTGGTGAAGTGGGGCGTGTTGGTATGGCTGTAGACACACTGGATGATTTCGAAATAGCATTTGACGGCATCGACCTAGATAAAATAACTGTCTCTCTGACCATCAATGGCGCTGCAATAGTTCTAATGGCGATGTATTTCGCTCTAGCTGAAAAGAGAGGGTTTGATATTCGCACCTTGAGAGGGACCGCCCAGAATGATATCCTGAAGGAATTCATCGGTAGAGGAACGTGGATTTTTCCAGTAGGCACATCTGTAAAACTGGTGGTAGACACTGTAGAGTATTGTGCCCGAAACGTCCCCAAATACAGCCCCGTTAGCGTCTGTGGCTACCATATTCGGGAATCGGGCGCTAATCCAGTCCAGGAAATGGCTTACGCTTTCAGTATTGCCAAAGCATACACCGATGAAACTCTGAAACGGGGTGTGGACATCGATGAATTCGCATCTCGTCTATCATTCAATTTCGATATTTACGGGAATTTATTTGAACAAATTGCCAAGTTCCGTGGAGGTCGCCGTTTATGGGCCAAAATCATTCGAGAAGAATATCGTGCAAAGAATGACCGGTCATCGTGGATGCGAATGATTGCTGGCGGTGGTGGTGGTGGCCTTACCAAAGAACAGCCTGAGAACAACATTATTCGCAGTGCATACTATGCATTAATCAGCGCTCTGTCAGGAACCCAAACCATGGCACTTTGCTCTTATGACGAAGCCTATACCATCCCAACAGAAAAAGCTGCGGAACTTTCACTCAGAACTATGCAAATACTTATCCACGAAATGGGGATATGTGACACCGTGGATCCTTTGGGGGGCTCATATTACGTAGAGACACTAACAGATAAGTTTGAGAACAAAATTAGGGCTGAGATGAAGAAAGTCGAAGCTATGGGAGGTATAGTCGCTGCAATTACTACTGGCGAAATTCAGGATATTATTTCGCATCAGGCATATGATAGAGAGAAGAGAATTCAAGGGGGTGACATACCCAAAGTCGGGGTCAACATTTTCCAGAGAGAAGAAACTCCCAAATCGGTAGAATTTCATCCCTACAACGCAGAGGCAACAGACTTTCAGGTAGAGAAACTACGTAAGATGAGGAAGAAAAGGAATTCCAAAAAAGTCAATCAATGCCTCAATCTATTGAGAGAGGATGCCAGAAACGACAAGAATTTGTTACCCCCTGTCATTGAGGCCGTGAAGGAATACGCAACTGTCGGTGAAATTATTCAAACACTCAAAGATGTTTATGGTGAATATGAAGAACCTATTTTCTTTTAGAGGTTATTAACCATCCACACAATACTTTCTCTTGAGCAAGCACTCACGCTTCCCTACGCTACGCAGCGTTTCGTCCAGCTGGGCTGGCGAGTCATTCGTATTGAAGCGCCGCGAAAATCAGAACATGAAAACTCTGGTGATCCAAATCGCTATATTGGAGAAGATACAGGAGTGGATGATCTTCACGCCTACTACATCGCTCCGAATGTGGGAAAAGAAGCGATTACTATAAACCTTCAGAAAACAGAAGGGCAGACATTACTAAAACAACTAATTCATGAACTCAAAGTTGACATCTTCTTGTGCAACACCCTCCCTAAACGCTATCAGCAGCTGGGCATAGATTTCGAGAGTTTGAAGGAAGCTAATCCAGCCCTAATCTGGTGCGGGATTTCCGCTTTTGGACCAGACTATCCTGAACGGGCCGGATATGATCCTGCTCTTCAGGCGATGCTCGGATATATGCATCTAACTGGAGAGTCTGATCGTGATCCTACGCTGTGTGGTCTCCCTATTATTGACTTGAGAACCGGCGATGAGGCATTCACACAGATTCTGCTGGCCTTGATGGAACAGAAAGAAACAGGAAAGGGCAAACGAATTGATGTCTCCATGGCACAATGCGCTGTGTCGTGGCTGATTACAGCATTGCCACAGCTGTCTTTTGTAAACAATGAAAAAGACCTCTTCAAACGAAGTGGAAATGAACATCGTAGTTTCATCCCATCTAATTGTTATCCTACAAAAGATGGGTATGTGTACTTGGCTATTGGGAGCGACACTCAATGGCTGAAATTAACTCAAATCAAGGATTTCGAACATCTTTCGAAGCCAAGTAGAAATACAAATAACGGACGAAAAGAGGAGAGAGAAAAAATTTATGCCGATATCAGGAAAGGCCTGAAAAATTATACAACGAAAGCATTTATTGAAATATGCTTGGAGAATAATTTGGCCGTGGCTCCGGTTAACACTGTCAAAGAAGTAGCAGCTCTTGATTTTGTCAGAGAGCAAATGGTCAAAACGTGTTTGCCGAACGGTAATGAAGTAAATCTTTTCCCTGCCCCTTTAATTACAGAATTTTTGGAAGAGAATGATTGTAAGTTGAGTTGTGCACCGAGATTGGGTGAACATAATGAGAGCATTCTGAGCGAAGCTGGTCTTGCTTCAGAAGAGATTCTAAGGCTGAATAACACAGGCGTGATTTGAAAGAAACCCACAATTCCAGATTTCAAAACCAAGTTGATGCGTCTGCAGGCAGCACTTTTATCCTACAGGGAAATTCTGCTTTTGCACTAGGTGTCATCCACGCCGGTTATCATGCGGCAACTGGATATCCGGGAACGCCAAGTACGGAGGTGATCGATAAATCTCTGGCTCACGTCAAGGACCGAATCCAAGTCGGCTGGTCTGTCAACGAGGCGGTAGCCGTTTCCACGGCCTTAGGTCATGCTATGGCAGGTCATGACGCTCTCGTCACGATGAAAATTCCTGGTGTGTATCAAGCTGCAGATGCTATCACTACCAGTGCGTTTTTCAGTGGAGATGCAGGTGCCCTGGTAATTTACGCCCCGACTGACTACGTTCCATCAAGCACCCAGCACTTGGTAGACCCCCGCTACTTCTTCGCTTCGACACGGTTGCCAGTATTAGAGCCTCGGAATCACCAGGAGATGTACGATATTGCCTCAACGGCCGCAGATCTCAGCAGGAAATTCCATACTCCAGTAGTAGTCCTGGCATCAGGAATCCTCGCTCATTCTGAAGCTCTGATTCGTACAAGAGAATCTCGAATTACTGAGCCACGGGAGCTCCCTGACAATCTCCATGAGTGGATGCTTCTTCCAAATATTGCCAGAGCGAATTATAATGAAGCAACCAGAAAGCGAATACCCGAAATTAGGAAGTGGTGTACATCAAGTGACCTTGTTACAGAAACATACGGAACAGAAGACTGGGGGATTATTGCCAGTGGCTGGAGTGAAATTATTGTCAGGGAAGCCCTTGATATTGCTGAAGCGGATCCATCCATACTTTCCCTCGCCATGACCAATCCTGTCCCTGAAGAGGCCATAAGGCATTTTGCTCAAAAAATTAAGGGGAAACTGTTTGTCATCGAGGACGGAGACCGGTTTCTGGAGGAAAGAATACGGCTGCTGGATATTCAGGTCACTGGCAAGGAAGAACTAAGTGTTATCACTAACTGGACTCCTGAAGATGTTCTGAGTTTCCTCTCCGAACACTCGATTATCAGTCACCTGCCTGAGAAAAAAGATATAGGGCTTGAACCCCTTCCCAGACCGCCTGCAATTTGCCCCGGCTGTCCCTACAAAGCATTCGCCCTAGCAATAGCCAAACTCAAACGAAAACGGAAGCTGTATGCGTCTTTTGGCGACATCGGCTGCTCGACACTGCTCTATTTCTACGATGCACTGGATACCGTATCATGCATGGGCGCTTCCGATTCTATGCGCCAAGGTTTTGTTCTGTCGCGGCCTGAGATGGCTCATCAGACCATCAGTGTTATTGGCGATTCAACCGAATGCCACTCGGGTATGGATTCCACTCGTAATGCCGTATTCAGGAATGTCCCTGGCGTGAAGATCATTCTTGATAATTATTCCACGGCAATGACTGGTGGGCAGCCTGCTCCTAGTTCGGAGGTCAATCTAGAAGGACGACCACACAATTTCAGTCTGAGGAAGGCTATAGAGGCTGAAGGAGGGAGGACTGTTGTCGTAGATGCATTTGACTTGAAAGCCGTTGAAAAGGAACTGATCACATCCTTGGCTTTGGCTGAGGAAGGTTCATATTCAACTATAATCCTTGAAGGAGACTGCATTCTGGGTGTAGATAAACAGAAGTTAAGCAGGAGCATAGAATTTGATTATGATAGCTGCCGAAAGTGCGATTTGTGCAATATGTGCCCCGGGATAGAGACAGACAATGAGAGAAAGCCCCACTACACGACTCTATGCACCAATTGTGCTGCCAACAATCCAGTCTGTCTACAGCGCTGCCCCTTCGATGCAATTGTAGCTATAGATGAGGGATTGAAAAGTAGGCCACAGCTACCCGAGCCAGAACCAGTCGAACTGCCAACTATCGAAAGGGATAGTCTGCCTGATTCATTACGAGTCGCCATCAGGGGGATAGGGGGTCAAGGAAATCTGTTCTTCGGCAAAATCCTCTCGGAGGTGGCACTAAGGACTCCCTATGCTAATAGCCACATTGTGAAAGGGGACACACAAGGTATGGCTCAATTGGGTGGCCCCGTTCTCTCTACATTCGGTTGTGGAGATGTTGTCTCTCCAATATTAGCACCAAGTTCTGCTGATGTTTTAGTCGTGATGGAAATCAGTGAAATTCTCAGACCGGGATTTCTGGGGATGCTGAAACCCGGAGGAACAATCATACTGAACAAGTTCGCTGTGTTGCCGATAACGGCCCAAGAGGAGGAGTATCCACCTGAGGAAGAAATAATCAAGGCTCTTGAGGGGCACAAGGTGGTCCAGATTGATGCCACCGAGGTGGCAATAGATTCTGGAGATCAAACTGCCGAAACAGCAAACATGGTGATGCTGGGGGTGCTTTCCATCACAGAACCATTCAATTATATTCCGGACGAAACATGGCAAACCGCTATTCTTGCTCTATCACCTAATCACCGGAGAGCATTGAATATTGTTGCGTATAACAATGGCCGAAAACAGGGAGAGAATCTGATTCCAACTTAAACATGAACTCACGTCACCCCTGATACCAAGATTATGGAAGAAAACTCCTTTAATATATCATTCACAATCAACGGCAGTTACTGTGAAAAGCAGATTCCTGCATCTCTCCTCCTCATCAATTTGATTCGAGATGAGTTGAAATTGAAAGGTACTAAACCTGGATGCATGGAAGGGGAGTGTGGCGCCTGTACTGTACTAGTCGATGGAAAGGCGATTAACTCCTGCCTCTTTCCAGCCATTAACATTACTGGCAGGGAGGTCGTAACAATCGAAGGAATACCAGATGGTGAGAAAACGCTTGATTCGGTACAGGAATCACTAATTCAGCATGGAGCGGTACAATGCGGTTTCTGCACGCCAGGGATGGTGATGGCCATAAAGTCATTTGTCGATCAATGCAAGACGGAAGGGCATCTCCCAACGAGAGAGGAGATTGAGGATTCATTGTCGGGGAATATCTGTCGCTGTACAGGCTACACCAAGATTATCGATGCTTCTGAAGCACTTTTCGATAAATCCTCAGGAACTTGATGAATGTGGAAATGAGTACAATCGGCAAACCAACGCCAAAATTGGATGCTGCTGACCGCGTGAGCGGCAAGGCAGTTTATGGTCCAGACATCGAAATTTCCGGGATGCTGCATGGTGCTATTTTACGGACTGAATACCCTTCAGCCAGAATAGATTCAATCGATGTGTCACAAGCATTGTCCCTGCCAGGAGTCGAGTGTGTTATTACTGCAAGTGACATTGATACGAATAACCTCGGTTACCGGAAGGATCATCCCGTCATGAAAGGTGATGAGGTCAATTGTATCAGGGATGAAGTTGCTGCCGTGGCTGCTGTTACGAAGGAATTGGCTATGGAGGCGCTCAAACTGATTAAAGTAGAATATTCACCACGAAAGGGTATTTTCAATCCGTTCGATGCACTGAAAACCACAGCCCCGCAGATTAACCGATTCAACCACGACAAAGAAGGTAATCCGAATATTTCGGAGTCTTTTCATTACGAACACGGCGATATGCAAAAACAGAAGGAGAAAAGCACTTGTGTGGTTAGCAGACAGTATGTCCTGCCGAAGGTAGCACATAGTTGCATGGCAACAAGCAACGTTACAGCCAACTATTCTGATGTGGATGGCAGACTGACGATGTACAGTTCAACCCAGGTCCCCTTCCTCTATCAACGAGAGATTGCACATGCTCTTAAGATGAAACCGTCAAAAATTCGGGTCATTCAACCTATTATTGGTGGCGGATTTGGAAGTAAACTCGATCTTCACCCATTCGAACCAATCTGTGCTTTACTTTCAATGAAGACGGGGCGGCCTGTCCAAATTCTATACGACAGAAAAGAGGAATTCATCGCCTCTGCCATCAGACAGTCCATGATAATCGACCTCACCACTGGTACGGACGAGAACGGGAATTTTACTTTCAGGGAAGTGAAAATCACAAAGGACAATGGTGCCTACACTTCATGGGGTGCAAGGAGCTCTTTCGTGATGATGCAAACGTTTTCATCACTCTACAAAATTCCAGCTTGTACCTATAATGCAGATGCTGTCTACACGAACAATGTCTTTGCTGGCTCCTTTCGGGGATTCGGCAATCCTCAAGCTACTTTCGCCCTCGAGCGGAACATAGATCTGATGGCTGATAAACTGGGCATTGATAGAGCAGAAATACGCCTACTCAATGCCAATCTTCCTGGAGAAATTACTGGTCAGGAACTAGTGTACGGTACGTGTGGGCATAAACAAGCTCTAGAATCTGTAGTTAAAAACAGCGATTACAATACGAAGAAAAACGGAACGACCTGTTCCAATCGCTACAGGCGCGGAATTGGTTTTGCCTCCATGCTCCATGTGGGTGGCGGTGCCAAAATATATCCTTCTGACGGATGCGGTACCACTCTCAAGCTTGATACCTATGGCTATTTGACTATCATATCAGGCTCCAGCGAAATCGGACAAGGTTCAGAAACCATATTGGCCATGTTTGCCCGGGAAGAACTGGGGATTGATCTGGAGAAAATTCGGATTATCAACAGCGATACTGACGTAAAGCCATGGGACGTAGGCGTTCACGCTTCGCGTACAGCTTTCGTGGCTGGTAATTCACTTCTTGGAGCGCTGAAGAAACTAAAGCATAAGCTTTCGTCAAAAGCCTCCCAGCTACTTGACACGGTCCCAGAAGATTTGATTTATATTGATGGAAATATCCAATCTGACAAGACAGGTGACTCATACAAAATTGACAAAGTCGTGAGGGAGATCCACTTCAAGACACCACATGAACTGTGTGAAGTTTCATATTTCTATGAGCCTTCCAGTGAATTTCAGGACAAGCAATACAAGGGAAATGTATCGGGGTGTTACGCATTTGCATCCCAAGCGGTAGAGGTCCAAGTAGACACTCTCACTGGAAAAGTTGAGGTTCTGGACGTCTATATGGCACAGGATGTAGGAAAAGTACTGAACCCACTGGGGCTTGAAGGACAGATTGAGGGGGGAGTTGCAATGGGGCTGGGTTACGCCCTGAGCGAAGAACTGTTTTCTGATGAGGGATATCTGCTAAATCCGACATTTCATGATTATAAGTTGCCCACTACGCGTGACATCCCAAGGATTCATTTTTATCCTGTGGAAACTGACGAACCGTCGGGACCGTATGGTGCGAAAGGAGTGGCAGAAGCGCCATTAGTCCCTACAGCGGCAGCCGTTACGAATGCTGTATGTCACGCCCTAGGTGTTGAAATCAACACCATTCCGCTTACTCCGGAGAGAGTCCTTAGGGCTCTTGACGGGAAACAACAGATTAACAATTGAAATGGGAATCGAGATAGAAACACCCGAAACGACCGAAGACCTCCTACAGATAATCAACCGGAATATCAACGGTAATTTCAGATTCGGCGCAGGATATACTGACCTAGTTCTTGAGTTGAAGCAGGAACCACAAAAAGACTTGCTGATAATCAATTTGGCCCAGATGGATGACAGTGATTTTACAACAATTCAATTCGTAGATGAAGGCATCAGAATTGGAGCTTTAACAACTATTGCTGAAATCATGACGGACAAGAAAGTTCGCCATCGGGCACCTGTTGTGGTTCAGGCAGCGGAAAACTTTGCCTCACGCCAGATTCGAGAGGTTGCTACTGTGGGCGGAAACATTTGCACAGCTTCTCCTGCTGGAGACATGTCATGTGCTTTGACAGCTCTGGAAGCAAGCTGCGAGATACTGAATGTAGAGGGAGATGTGCGTTCCGTCCCAATTGCAGAATTTTTTTCGGGTGTCAAACAGACTGTCTTGAGGGCAGAAGAAGTTTTGCGGAGTGTGGTTTTCCCCTTGAACAGAACTGAGGACATCGTGCACTCTCGTTTCGTCAAGGTTGGTGTCAGAAACGCGATGGAGATAGCTATCGTATCTCTTGCGTTCCATGTACTGGCGAACAATGATGGAAATGTCACATCGTCAGGTGTGGCCATTGGCTCTGTGGCCCCGACAATCAAGTTTGCAAGATCTGCCTGCGATTTCTTAGCAGGCAAAAATCTTTCCCGTTTAACAAACAATGAACGTGAAAAATTTGCCACCATGGTGCTCGATTGTGCCAGTCCAATCACGGATCTGCGCGCCTCGGAATGGTACCGCCGAGAAGTACTTTGGAATATCTGTGGGGACATCTTTAATGATTGAATTGAAAGAGAATCTATACACAAGCTCAAAGATACCACTTAGTAGAGCGTGGTATGTGTGTGACGTGAAATTTTTTGGTGAACCATGAGTTACCGTTACAAAACCTTATCCATATCTAAGCTTTCGATAATCGGTGCTGGTCAGATAGGGCCTGATATATGCCTGCACTTTTCGAAAGTGTTTTCGAAAAGCAGTGTTGAACTGATCCTGGTTGATATATCTAATGACGCACTTTCGAATGCAAAGACCAGAATAGAAAAGAAAATCCAAAGAGGTGTTGAAAGCGGTGCGTTCAGACCAGCAATGGCTGAAACAATGAGGAACAGTATATCGTATACCACAGATTATCAGGCAATCGCAGGTTCGGCAGTAGTTCTGGAAGCTGCCACAGAGGACGAAAAAATAAAAAAAATAATTTTCAGCCAAGTCGAAGAGATTTGTGGAGAAAAATGCCTGTTCCTGTCAAATTCGTCTCACATGCGCCCGGAAGTAATTTTTCAGAATATTGTCGAAAAAGAACGCTGCCTTGTCACTCACTACTTTTTCCCAGCTGAACGCAACCCTGTTGTAGAAATAGTACCTGGTGCAGACACTAGCGAAACAATTACCACTTCGCTCATGGAGTTCTATGAAGCTATCGGAAAGGTTCCCATCAGGGTGGAAAGTTCCTACGGTTACGCTATCGACCCTATTTTTGAAGGACTTTGCCAGATGGCTATTTTATGCCTTGAAAATGGATATGGCACCGTAAAGGAGATTGATGCTGCCGCCTGCAAGGCACTGGGACTGGGTGTGGGCCCCTTCACCGCGTTGACCCTGACGGGGGGAAACCCCATCACTGACCATGGTCTGGATGAAATGAACCATGAACTCATGCCTTGGTTTAAGTCACCCAAGACACTGCAAGAAGAGGTCAGGAATGGTACTAGTTGGGAGATTGCCCAGCGGGGCGAGGAAGTGAACATTGCCTCGGAAAAGGAGGCCATTTTGGAAAAACAATTTCTCGGCGCTTATTTTGCACTCTCTTCCTTCATTATAGATAAGGGAATCAGCAATGTTAATGATCTCGATATGGCGTGTGAGATAGCGTTGGTAATGAAAGCTCCTTTTACTCTAATGAATAAACTCGGTCTCAACAATGTTTACCAGCTTGTTGAAGATTTTTGCAATGAGCAGGATGGATTTTCCATTCCAGCATCGCTCGAAGCTGCGCGGGCAGCAGGAAAATGGGAGATTTCCCGAATAGTAAAAAAACTGGAAGGTCGGGTCGCAGTCTTTACTATCCGGCGTCCGAAAGTTTTGAACGCACTTAGTCTTGGTGTAATTGCTGAACTGGAGAAAGGTTTGCTTGAAGCTGAAAAAGATACGTCGGTTATCGGTTCGGTCATCACTGGTTTTGGTGTAAAGGCATTTGTTTCGGGAGCAGATATCAACATGCTTGCCTCTCTGAAGACCGCTGATCAAGGATATGAAAATGCACGCAGCTTTCAGACTGTATTCAGTCGAATTCAGGCTCTTGGAAAACCTGTTGTTTGTGCCATGAACGGATTTGCTTTCGGCGGCGGAAATGAACTGGCCATGTCCTGTAGTGCCCGAATATGTCGGAAAGGATTAGCTGTTCTAGTCAGACAGCCAGAGGTTAATCTTGGTTTTATCCCTGGTGCTGGTGCTACACAGAGACTGCCACGGCTGGTGGGGGTCGACATAGCAGCAGAAATATTGCGAACAGGCCGCACTATTTCCTCTAAGGAAGCAACCGAAATTGGCTTAGTCCACAAGGAAGTGGAAAGTAACTTAATCGAAGCTGCAATTTTTCTGGTGGGACAACTGGCAGATGGGTCTCTGGAACTCGCACCTATAGCTGAACACCCTCTCAGCCAAAGTGGCGATATTTCCGACTTGGACATTGGCCATCTGAGCCAGAAGATAGACTCCCTAATCACTGAGGCGATCTATGGAGGGAGCAAAATGACCTTGGATGCAGGACTCGACTTCGAAGCGCAGCTTTTCGGGCAGTGTCTCGAAACCAAAGATATGAAAATTGGTTTAGCAAATTTCCTGACTAACGGCCCGAGAGCAAAAGCAAAATTTGTGCACAAGTAGAGAAGGCAACACTTACTTTTAGAAACTACATGAGATACAAACTTGGTATAGATGTGGGCGGAACATTCACGGATTTCTTCCTTGTTTCCGCTAAAGGTGAAATGGTAATACACAAGACACTGTCTACACCGGAGGATTCCTCTATTGGTTTCATTACAGGGATAAAGGAATTAGGAAAAAAGCTCCACAAAGATGCCTCAGAATTTATCTCGAGCATCGATACCATAGTACATGGAACTACGGTTGCCACTAATGCACTCCTTACGGCCCAGGGGGCAAAAACTGCCCTGATAACGACACTCGGTATGCGAGATGCCCTAGAAATGCGACGCGGCATCCGGGAAGAGCAGTACAACAACCACTATCGAAATGTCACACCACTTGTTCCAAGATATCTCAGGCTAGTAGTAAATGAACGAATTGATTCCGAAGGTAACGTACAGACTCCATTAAACAAATCCGATTTGGACTCACTAATTGAGAGGTTGAAAGATGAAAAAGTAGAGGCTGTTGCAATCTGTTTCATGAATTCCTACATGAACGAAATGCATGAGAGACAGGCTACAGAGTATCTGAGGGACCGCTTAGATGGTGTATTCATTACCGGCTCTTATGAAGTGCTACCATCCATCCGATTCTATGAGCGGTTGAGCACCACGGTTGTTAATGCTTGCATCGGTGTACTGGTTGACAAATATCTCCAGTCCCTTCTAGAGAAACTGAAAGATTTAAAGTTCGGAGGGAGTCTCCTGATAATGCAATCCAATGGAGGTGTAGTGACCCCGGAAGTTGCACGAAAAATACCAGCAGTGACGGTCTTGTCTGGTCCAGCTGCCGCTCCAGTCGCAGGAGCATATTACGCAGGGATTTTAGGATACAATAATTGCATAACCATTGATATGGGTGGGACCAGTTTCGATGCCAGTATGGTGGTGGAGAGGGAATGTGTAACCAGTACAGATGGAGAAATCAACCGCTATAGGGTCGCCCTCCCAACCCTTGACATTGTAACCATTGGGGCTGGAGGCGGCAGCATCGGTTGGATAAACCGTGGCGGCTTGCTACAGATGGGGCCCCAGAGCGCCGGTTCGCGACCTGGCCCTGTGTGTTACAACCAAGGTGGTGAAGAACTGACTTGTACTGATGCTGACCTGATCCTTGGTTATCTTGATCCAGATTTCTTTGCTGGGGGAAAGTACAAGTTGGATGCTGAAAAAGCCCTCGAACAAACAGGCGTAGAACTTGCCCTGCCCCTTAATCTCTCCACTGTCGAGACCGCTGCAGGCATGTATCGCGTCATCAACACGAATATGGCCCAAGGTGTTCGCCAAGTCTCTGTAGAGAGAGGATATGATCCAAGGGAATTCTTGATGATTGTGGCTGGAGGAGCTGGCCCCATTCATGCTGGAGAAATCTGTCGTGAGTTGGAAATACCGATGTTCGTGGTGCCTGATGTTGCACCAATCTTCTGTGCTACCGGCATGCTGCTAGGAGACCTGAAATACGATTTTGTCAGGTCGTACGTTACCAGGTTTTCTGAAATCGACAAAGATTCTTTTCTCGAGGTCCTCGGAGAACTGATAGCTGAGTGCGAACTTACCATGTCAAAAGAAGGGATTGCCAAAGAATGCGTTCAACTACAGCCTTCATTGGATTTGCGCTATGTGGGACAGTATCATGAAGTGCCACTTCCTACGAGCATGGATGATATAGCATCATTCAATTTGGAGAGAATCCAAAGTGAATTTCACAAGGAACACAACCGCCAGTTTGGATACTCACTTGAACAGGAAGGGACTGAACTGGAGATTATCAACCTCCGTCTCAGGGCAATTGGCGTCATCGAAAAGCCAAATCTTCCTGCCGAAATTGATAGTTCAACGCCGGTTCGAAATCCCAATACTGCACTGAAAGGCAGACGAAGAGCTTACGTGCCGGAAATAGATGAGCTGAAAGAAGTTCCGGTTTACGATGGAGATAAGCTAACGGAAAGATACACTATCGAAGGTCCTGCAATTATCGAGCAGGTCAATACTACGATTTTTCTGGGAAATTCCTACGATTGTGGTAGTGGAATTGGGGGTTCGTTCATTGTATACAACCGAGATAAATATCCAGAGGGTTTCAGACTTGAGCCAACTAAAAGAGGGTGCAATGGTAGATATTGACAGAATTCTTCTCTCGATTTTTCAACGGGCATTCAAATCCATTACGGATGAAATGAGTATTTCACTGACCAAGACGACTCGCTCTCCAATCCTCTGCGAAGCAAAGGATTTCGTGACTGGACTTTATGACGCCGAAGGGCGGATGCTGGAGCAGACTGAAAATCTGCCGATTCTCTCATTTTCTTTGGGACCCGTTTGCAGAGTCATTCTAGAACAGTATGGTGAAGATATACATCCAGGAGATGTCATCATACACAACGATGTGTTTTCCATGGGTAATCAGAACAACGACGTCGCTGTCTTCAAGCCCATTTTTTACGATGAGACCTTAATTGGCTGGGCTGCCGCGAAGGGGCACCAGGCAGACATTGGAGGGGCGGTGCAGGGGGGGTACAACCCAAACGCCACGGAAGTGTGGCAAGAAGCAATCCGAATCCCGGCTGTCAAAATCTATGAAAAAGGGCAGCTGAGGGAGGATGTCTGGAATCTGATTTTTGCAAATATTCGGCTAGACATAGTTCAGGAAGACATTAAAGCCCAAGTTGGTGCTTGTACACTGGGTGAGAGGAGGTTAAAAGCGCTGGCAGCAAAGTACGGTGTAGGGTGCTATGAAGCTCACAAGGAGAAACTTTTCAGTTCTACGGAAAAAATGATGCGGAGTGAAATAGCCTCCATCCCCAACGGTATTTATGAGGGTGAGAGCATAGTATTCTATGACGGAAAGCATGAGGGAACTCAATTTACCGTGCGCGCAAAAATCACGGTTGAGGATGAAACTATCTGCTTTGATTTCTCCAAATCATCTCCCCAGACAAAAGGTTTCGTGAACGGCACCTACACATCTACATGCTCAGCCATCACGCTTACATTCCTCCAGATGATTAACCCCGATATTCCACATAATGAAGGAATGATAAAACCACTGCGTTATGTTGTGCCTGAAGGCATAATCCTGAACGCTGCCTATCCTGCAGCCACTACATTCGGAAATCATCTATGCCCACAAGTAGCCGATTCCATTTTCAAGGCCCTAAGTCTGGCAATTCCAGAACGCGTCACTGCGGGGTGGAATCATCTTTTGTGTTCGCTTTTTACAGGTGTTCACCCTGGAACAGACGAAAAATATGTAGACATCTGCTTCCTCGGCATGAAGGGTGGTTCAGGGGCATTGCATCAGTCAGACGGCTACGATCATATTGGTATGATAGACGCCTCAGGAGGTGTGCTTGATCAGGACTATGAAATGTTCGAGCGGCAAACACCGCATAAATTGATGCGGCATGAGTATCTAAAAGATTCCGCCGGAGCGGGAAAGTGGCGAGGAGGTCTGGGCGTGATAACTGAAATTGAGTTGGGTGGTAATAACACCACCATGGTAGTTTTCGGGGATGGCGACATAAAACCACCCTACGGCCTATTTGGAGGCAAGGAGAGTATCCTGAACAGAATTTGCCTCACTTACGCCGATGGGAAAGAAGTCGTACCCATGAGTAAGGATATGATTGAGGGAATACCGGCTGGTACAGTCTACCATCAGGTCTCCAGTGGTGGTGGCGGATATGGAAAACCTGAGGAGAGAAAACGTGAAAAAGTGTTGAGAGACGTGCGGAACGAGGTAGTCTCGCAGAAACAGGCTGAAAAGATATATAAGGTCAAATCTGATGCGAACTGAAAGCGTATGAACTACACACTCGAACAGAGATTCAAGGCACTCTGTCAGATTAATAGAGCGACTTTCTTCAAATGGAGAGAAACCTTCATGAAAATGTATCCCGAAAGGTCGCCCATGGATGCTGTATTGCAATACTGGGAGATTGTAGGACACGATACGGCCAAAGCCTATCTTCGAAAAGTGGAAAGGGACAAGCCTGTCTCACCCCAGATTGCCCAGATGATAGTGGATAGTTCCCTCTCCATGGGTGAAAGTGCACGCGTCGTTGACAATGATGACGAGGTCGGCGTTATTCATGATGTGTGCCCGTGGCATGACTGGCACGTCAAGTTTGATGCTGTGGAGGAAGATCAGCCTGGCTGCGACTGCTGGTTCAAGACAATTACAACTGATTTCAACCGTGAACTGGGTACTGATATAGAGGTGGAAACGGTAAGTTCAATACCAGCCGGCGATGAGCGTTGTGAAAGAATTTTCAGGGAGAAAGATTCGGATCGTGAATAGCTTTTTCCGCCCAACCACAGTCAAGGAGGCCCTTTCTCTGGCATCAGACCGGCCGGGAAAGTGTGTATATTTTGGGGGTGGAACCGACCTGCTGATTTACCGGAAACATAAACTGGTAAATGAGGAAACTATCATTGACCTGAGCGAACTCGTGGATACCTCTGCGTTTGAGGTTGACAAAAATTCGCTAAGACTTGGAGCTACTATTACTCTGGATGACATCGCTACTTGCTCAGAGATTAAGAATCATTTTCCGATACTAATTGAAGCTGCTAAGTCTGTGGCAACACCAGTAATCAGGAAAACTGCTACCCTTGGCGGCAATTTGTTAGTCAACAACCGTTGCACATTCTACAACCAGTCACAGGAATGGCGGGATGCAATTGGCTCCTGTATGAGGGATGTGGGAGATATATGCCTAGTAACCGGAGGAAAGGGTAAGTGCTTTTCCCGAAATGTGTCAGATACGGCGCCGGCTCTGATTGCCCTTGGTGCCACAGTTAAGATTCAGTCCCAGAAGGGGAAAAAACAAATCAACCTGAAAGATATTTATGTTCCGGATGGGATTAATTTCCACCAGCATCTGGGTGACAATGCAATCCTGACTGATATCCAGGTTTCAGAAAAGCCGGCAAGCTGGTGGTTCCGGAAACTCCGCTTACGGAAAACACTGGACTTCACTTCTCTGACAGTCGCTGCGACAGTCAATAGTAGCGGCGTTGCCCGGGTCTGTCTGAATGGAGTGTCCATGTCACCTGTTCTCATTGAGGAATCTCTCGTAGACCTGACATTGGAAAGTCTCGTCAAAGTAGCCCGGAAGAATTGTAAGACAGTTAACAATGACCTCATGCCATTGAAATACCGCCGACAGATGATTGACCTGTTTCTTCGGGACTGGTGGAAAAGCATCGATCTGAGCCTTCCCAAAAACAAATGAACGAACTCGAACAGATAATAAAGGCTTACCAACAGTGCCGCGATTCTGGTAAATCTTCTGTTTTGGCAACGTTGGTAAAACTGCAGGGCTCTCATTACCGGAAACCGGGTGCCCAAGCCTTGATAGTCGAATCTGGGGAATTTGTGGGCAACATCAGTGGTGGTTGCCTGGAAACTGACTTGCTACATCATGCGAAAAAAGCACTCTCGACTGGAGAGATATTACTGATGAAATATGATACTTCGTCACCTGAGGACATAGTATTCGGACTTGGGATTGGTTGTGGCGGCGAAGTTGATATTTTGCTCGAGCCAGTATCTGTTAATAAATCTCATTTTTTCCTAGAACATGTTGGCCGTCTGATTGAACAGGACTCCTCGGTCAGGTCAGTTGTTATTCACAGGTCCGGGAACAAAAAAGAGGTGGGAAACAGACTATTTCTGACTGAGGACAATCGATTGATTACAGATATAGTCTCCCAGACCACCATTGAGACAATTCAGTCCTTGGTAAGAAAAATGCCGGTCGGTTCTAACAGTGCGAACCAGATTTCACACACAGTGTTGGGCGAGATGGAAATTTTCTCCAACGTCATTTGCCCACCTATTAACTTGCTGGTAATTGGAGCTGGGAGCGATGCACTGCCACTAATATCCTTTGCGAAACACCTCGGTTGGCGAGTTACCGTTACAGACCATCGTCCTGCATACCTTACCAAAGAGAAATTTCCCGACGCAGACAACCTAGTTCAGGCTGCATCTGAGAACTTGGCCAATAGCGTAAATCTCTCCAAAGTCAATGCTGCAGTAATCCTTACGCACAACTATCTCCGTGACGCCAAATTGTTGAAAATACTGCTACCGGTGGGTTTAGATTATCTTGGGCTTCTTGGTACGAAAATCCGCACTGATAACCTCCTGAAAGAGGTTGAATTGGCAGAAGTAATGAGTATTTCAGACGCAAGGAAAAGACTCCACTCCCCGGTTGGACTGGATATCGGCAGCGAAACTCCGGCTGAAATAGCACTATCAATAGTATCGGAGATACAGGCAATCCTGAGCAAGAGTGCAGGAGACGTCCTGAAAAGTCCAGAGATAATGGAACTCAATGTCGCCAGATTCTGACGGCAGACTGGATATATGTGCCATCATACTGGCAGCAGGCTCTTCCGAACGGCTAGGAGTTCCAAAACAGTTACTTCCCTATAGAGATACAACTCTTCTTGGTCACACTATCCGGTGTGTCCTGGCCTCAAAATGCAGTGAAGTTATTGTAGTGCTGGGCGCCCATGCTCCATCCATCCACGACAGTATTTTTGAGCTCCCAGTACATCCGGTACAGAATAAAAATTGGAGGTCCGGGATAGCTTCCTCTATCCGAACAGGACTGGAGGAAATGGAAGTAATTAACAATAATACACGCGCAGCCCTGTTTCTGGTCTGCGACCAGCCCTTTCTAACAGCGAAAGTCATTGACTCACTCATTGATCTGTTCCTATCTGGGTATACGATTACCGCTAGCGATTATGACGGAATCTTGGGTGTTCCAGCCCTCTTTAAAAAACAATATTTCCCCGAGCTAAAAATGCTGAGTAATGATTCTGGGGCAAAAAAAATCCTACATAATCACACAGAGAAGATCGGGGCAGTCCTTTTCCCTCGGGGTGGGACTGACGTGGACAGACCCGGTGACCTACCGGACAATCTGGAATCAAGTCATGTCTCGTGATACTGTCGCTATGAAGAGTATGGATTCGGAAAAGGTGCGTGTGCAACGCGAACACTGTGACCCTGCGATAATTGCGGCCACACTCGTAGGTCCCAAAGTAGGGGCGATAGTAACTTTCACCGGGACCGTTAAAAAAGTCACCAAGCAGGGCACTGTAGAGCGAATCGAGTTCAGCGCCGACGAACCTGTAGCACTGGCGCAGATGGAGGCGCTGAACCTCAATACGCTTGCCGATCTGGAACGCTTTCGGAAGTGGTCGGGTGGCGAGTCGGAGTTTAATAACTGGTCGTCGATCGACCAGCGCTAGGCACATGCTCATTTTCTGGGTGGTTGGCAAGCTCGTCCCGCTCTTCGCGCTGCTGGCGCTAGGCTTCCTCGCCGGCCGGCGACTAGGGGTGAAAGAAAAGACATTGCGCGACCTCGGGGGGCTGCTGATTTACCTGCTGGTGCCGGCCAAAATCCTGCTCGCGACCCAGCAGGCGGAGTTCGCCTTGACGTGGGAGCCGGTGCTGGCAGCGGTGGTGGTGGTAGCGGCCTCGACAGCGGTGGCGTGGTGGCTGGCGCGGTGGCTGGCGCTGCCGGCGGCCGCCAGCAGCGCGCTGGTGCTCGGCTCGGGATTCATGAACGCCGGGTCGCTGGGAACTTCGGTGGCGGACCAGTTCTACGGCGAACTGGGATTCCTGCTGGCGATGCTTTTCTACATTACGGTGCAGGCGTTGCTCTACACCGTCGGGCCGGCGCTGGCGGGCGGCGGCCGCGAGCAGCTGCGCGAAGGGGCTGCCGCTGCGCTGCGGCTACCACTCATCTGGGCGCTGCTGCTGGGGCTGGCGCTGAACCGCGCTGGAACGGGGCTGCCGGCGGTGGCCGACGGCACGCTGGAAATCCTGGGCGGGGCGTGGAAGCCGGTGCTGCTGCTGACGCTCGGGATGCAATTGAGCCGCGCGTCACGGCTGGAAAGCGCGGACTTCCGGCGCCTGCTGCCACCGCTGGTGGTCGCCCGTATGGCCACCGGGCTGGCTGCCGCAGCTGCGCTGGTGCTGGCGCTGGGGCTCCGCGGAGAACTGGCGGCGGTGGTGCTGATATCGAGCAGCATGCCTTCGGCCATCACCACTTACGTCGTCGGCGCCTACTGCGGCAGCGACATGCAGCGGCTCTCGCTGGGCATTCTCGGGACTACACTGCTGGCGCTGGTGACTATTCCGCTCGTAGTGCTGCTGGCGGAGGTATGGGCCTGAAGCCGACTGCTATTAACCCGGCCGTCATTATCGGCGGCATGGTCCCACCAAAGGTGCGGCTGCAGCGAGAAGCGTGCGACCCCGCGGAGCTCGCGGCTGCGCTGGGCGGACCGGAAGTCGGGGCGGTGGTGACCTTTACAGGCATCGTCAAAGGCGTGACCGAGGCGGGCGTGGTGGAGCGCATCAAGTTCAGCGCCGACGAACCGGCAGCGCTGGCGCAGATGGAAACGCTGCGCAGCGAGGCGTGCGAGCGATTTGCCATCCACGACGCGGCGCTAGTGCACCGGGTGGGACTGCTCGAGGCGGGCGAGCTGATTGTGGTCTGCTGCGCCGCGGCGGCCCATCGAGCTGACGCCTTCAGCGCCTGCGAGTGGCTCATCGACACGCTCAAGCAACGGGTGCCCATCTGGAAGCAGGAGCACGCCCCGGACGGCACACGCTGGGTCGCGCCGCAACATGAGGTGAACTGTGGCGCGAATGGTTGATATCAGCGACAAGCAGGAAGTGGCGCGACGCGCCACCGCCCGGGGGCGGCTGCGGCTGCGGCCCACGACGGCGGCCGCCATCGCCGACGGCGAAGTCCCGAAAGGCGACCCGTTCGCCACCGGCCGCGTCGCCGCCATCCAGGCGGTGAAGGCGACGCCCGCAATCCTGCCACTCTGCCACCCCTTACCAATCAGCGGCGTGGAGGTAGATTTCACGCTGGAGGGTAACGCAGTGGAATGTCGCGTTACTGTTGCCGCAATGTACCGCACTGGTGTCGAGATGGAGGCACTGACCGGCGTGATGGCGGGGCTACTCTGCGTCTGGGATCTGGTCAAGCCGCTCGAGAAGGATGCTGCCGGGCAGTATCCCGAAACCCGCATCTACGACGTGGAAGTGGTGGAGAAGCTGAAGGGCGGAAAATAATGGGCCACCGCGAGCACCATGCTGCCGCTCCCCGCACGGTCGCGGTCGCGGTGCTGACGCTGAGCGACAGCCGCACCCCGGCGGAAGACCGTAGCGGCGACGCCATCGTCGCACTGCTCGAGGCGGCGGGCCACTCCGTCGCCGGCCGGGTGCTGGTGCGGGAGGACCCACCCGTCATCCGGGCGGCGCTCGAAGCGGCGCTGGCGGGACCGGCGCAGGCGATTATCCTGAACGGCGGCACCGGCATCGCGCCGCGCGATTCGGCGCCCGAAATCATCGGTGCGCTGCTGGAGCGCGAGCTGCCCGGCTTCGGCGAGCTGTTCCGGCAGCTCTCGTTCCACGAAATCGGCGCGGCCGCGATGCTCTCCCGCGCGCTGGCGGGCGTCGCGCGCGGCAAGCTGCTCTTTGCATTGCCGGGTTCCGAGGCGGCGTGCCGGTTGGCACTGGAGCAGCTCATCCTGCCGGAGCTGAGACACATGGTGGGGGAGCTGGGAAAGGCATGACTTTTCTCGATAATTATTATAAAAAGGGAGCCTGGGCGCCGGGCCGGAAGGGAGATGGATGATTTCCTTCGGCCAATGGCCAGTGGCCCTGCTGCTGGCAACCCTGCTCATCCCCCTGGGATACTGCCTGAAATGGAAACAGGAATCCCTGCGGCCGGTGGCCATGCTTTTCGCCGCTGGAGTCCTGATGGTGGTATTGTATCCCCTCACCTTCTTCCTCTCCGAGATACTGGGTGCTCCGGGTTACGGACTGGGCAAGCTG
>MPLZ02163907.1_pt1 | contig 24635 bp, 20 predicted proteins | sample 1617311 | NCBI WGS metagenome assembly MPLZ02 (sample SAMN05944806, study PRJNA350692) | marine metagenome | biome: marine; feature: ODZ; material: water; isolation source: 160 m water sample filtered on 0.2 um supor filter | place: Pacific Ocean | collected 2012-04-08 | depth 160m m | reverse complement strand
TTTCACCCGGATTCGAGACGATTTCATAGCCTCGCCCCGTCTCCAGCCTGAATGCGTCCGGGTGATAGCCCATCTGGCACAGATCCAGTACGCCGTCGGGTAGCGGCATGCCGTCCGTTCCGAGATCGCCGCAGGTGCCGGCGATGTCCAGCGAAGGATTGAGCATGATCTGCCACGCATCGCTGCATCCGTCCTGATCAAAGTCATCTTCCGGTCCGATCGGAGGATCACAGGCGCATGTGAGTACCCATGTTTCCGCCGCGCCGTACCACGGACCCGCTGCATCATCAAGCCATCCGCCGATGGCGATGCCCTCGTCGACGATGGCGACATCGATGCCCCACTGTTCGCCCGGGTCGGCGGAGTCGGGATCGATGAAGTCAAGGGTGGCGGAGGTATCCCAAAGCCCCGGCCCGAGATGATCCCAGACATAGGCGCCGCCCGGCTCCCAGCCCATGCTGTAGTCGCCGCCGGGCGCGCCGACTGCGATATGGCACGGGCTGACATCCACCGACCACCCGTACCGAGCACCGGCGGGTGCTGGTCGTATTGGACCAGGTGGGACCCATGCGTTCGGATCCAGTGATCTGACGAGAGACCACGTAGTGTCAGCAACATTGGCTCGTTCAAACGCCCACGCCATGCCCCGACCACCTGCCTCCTCGGGTTCGGCATCAGCGGGCCTGATATACCCAGGCTGCCCCACGGCGATCGTTGAGTTTTCGAATGCCACCGAGAGTCCAAACCAACTCTCCGCCAGACGGTAGGTGTCATAAATCGTATTTGTGGCAAATGGCTGGAGGGTGACCCGGTGCAGCCAGCCATCTGAAATGGTTCGCTCAAATACGTGGACCGCGCCGATGTTCTCGCTCGTCGTGTCGATGATCGGGCAATCGATAGCGCCCGCAGCTTGTCCCAGCAACCAAACGCCGGCAAAGTTGTTGACACACTCGTGCCACGACCCGTCATATTCTTTGACATCGAACGGGTTGAGGCTTCGCCACTCACACGAAGTTGCATCGAGATAACAGCAAGCGCCGGAACTCCCGCTTGGATTGACAAGATCGGGATTGCTGCAGGTCTGACCGATCAACCAGCTCCCCCCAAATGTTGCGCAGTCCACCTCGCTCATGTCGCCGATACATACGCCGCCTACGAAGCACGCTCCCGTTTCACTCATCCGTGGATCATCCGCCATCGGGGCGCCCACTGCGAGGAAGTTGCCCGAGAGCGCCACCGCGTAACCGAAGTAGTCCAGCGCATGGATGTCAAGGGCGCACGTGTCGGTGTCTGCCCGACTCAGGACCGCTTCGAGTGTCCATATGCCTCCGCTGCGGTGATAGATCGCGACGGCCCCTGCTTCTGGAAGCAACTCCATGCCATTACCGGGCGCCGCAGAAGCATAAGGAAGACCGACGGCGACGAGGTTGCCCTCCACGGACACGGCGTGGCCGAATTGCCCGCCCGTCGGATCGACATCTGCTTCTTCGAAGAAGTCATCTGCGGGGGTCGGTTCATCATCATCGATGTCCCATGGGTCGAGCCGGTGGATGATCCGCCACTGGCCGGATGAATCCGCCAAGATGTAGGCGGCGCCGGTGTTGTCTTGAACAAGCGGCGGCGAGTCCGACCCAGGCGCGCCGATGACTGCAGTCAGGCCGCCGAGCAGATCACCATCAAGATCGACGGCGCGACCAAGGTAGTCCAGGTGGGTGAGTGAGCTCAGCTCCCCGACGATTTGTCCTGCGGTGCCACCTGCAACCGGAGAAACCGTCCACGGTGTGAGCGGGTCACTGATTCGAATGAGTGCGTGGACGGCACCTTCTTCTGGATAATTGGGGAGATTATCCGCATCGGTGAAGCCAGGAGCCCCGATGAGCAACCGATCATCGAATCGATCGAGAGCCACACCGTATCGTCCATTTCCCCAGACCCCGGGTAACAACTGCTCGAACACCGGCTGCGCAAATCCCACGGTTGGCAGCGCCAAGAACACCAGCGTGGGGATGACTCGAATCATGTGAAGATGCACTCCCCGTTTCTCATGGGGTCAATCTATGGCTCGCTCTTGGCGGCGAGGATGCTCAAATCGGCCCATTGCCGAAGAAAACCCCACCGAATGAGTGTACCGCCAGCCCCCATAATTCGGCTTCAAAAGATCTGAATTTCCTCAAGGCTGCGTGACCACCAATGTGTCATTTTGCCCGCCAAAGCCGAAGGAATTGCTCAGGCAGGTATCAACAACGGTCTTCCGGGCGGTATTGGGGACGTAATCGAGATCGAGTTCTGGATCGGGGTCGGTGAGGTTGATCGTCGGGGGGATGATGCCATCACGCATGATGAGCAGGCAGGTGATCAGTTCCACCGCGCCCGCGGCGCAGATCAGATGCCCCATCATTGACTTGATGCTCGTCATGGGAATTTTCGGCGCGTTGTCGCCGAAGACGAGTTTTACCGACTTGGTTTCAATGGCGTCGTTTTCTTGCGTACCGGTTCCATGGGCCGAGATGTACTGGACCGGTGGTCGTCCGTCTTCATCGGCGGCGCTCGGGTCGATGCCGGCTTCCCGCATGGCGGCGTTCATGGCTGCCGCCGGACCGCGACCCTCGGGGTGCAGGTCCGTAATGCGGTAGGCATCGGCGCTCGATCCATATCCGGTGACTTCGGCGAGAATTGTGGCGCCCCGCGCCTCGGCATGTTCGAGTGACTCCAGAATGATCACGCCCGAGCCCTCACCCATCACGAAGCCACCGCGTGATCGGGAGAATGGTCGCGAGGCGTGCTGGTAATCTTCGCTTCGGGTCGAGAGAGCGGTCAGTCTGTTGAAGCCGGTCATGCCCAACACGTGCAGCATTGTGTGGGTGCCGCCGCTGATCATCACATCCGCGTCCCCTCGTCGGAGGATGTCGCACGCTTCGCCGATGGCCTGCGTACTTGCAGCGCATGCGGTGAGGCAATTGAAGGCCGGTCCACGCAGTCCGAATTCTCGGGCGATGTGCGCGATGGGTTCGTTCGGCTCTTGGGCCACTTCGTGCCGGCATGCAATGTGCTCTTTTGCCCCGGCAAGCCAGGTGCTGTCGTTGACGCTGCCGAGTTCCGCCTGCCAAGCCGGAACGGTGGTCTTCTGATAGGCATCGAAGTCCAAGACACCTTCACCGGATCCCAGATAGAGGCCGCAGCGGCGGCGGTCGAGCGCAGCAAAGTCTCCGAGCCCGGATGTGTCCCACGCCTGCCGCGTGGCCCCGAGGGCGAAAGCGGTATGCATGCCGGGTTGTCCGTGCCGAGCGGCGCTTTCGACGTATTTGGTCCAGTCGTACTCACGCACCTGGTTCGCGAAGGAGGTCGGGAACGTCGCTGCATCGAATCGGTCGATTGGCGCGACCGATGTTTCGCCCGCCACGAGCCGTTTCCACACCGACTCGATGTCGTGACCCATCGGCGTGATCCATCCCGATCCGGTGATGACGACGCGGCGGCGAGTCATACGTCTGTCCCCCTCGAAAGAATGGTGGCGGTGTTCTGGCCGCCTTGGCTGGCCGTCAAGACCAGAACACTGCGAAGTGAGGCGGCACCACTCGGGAGTTGCTGGGTCTCCAGACATCGCGTCGCGACGGCCAGCTGCACGGCGCCGTGTCCGGCGCAGCAGTTGCCGGTGGTGGGGGTGAGCAGCACCATGGGAAGCGTGTCCGCCCGCTCGCCGAGTGCCGATCGCAGAGCATCACGTTCCGCCTGATCGATACCTGGAATACCCAGGCCCATCGGCACGATGGCATCGATGTCATCAGGGCCATATGAGGCCTGCTGCATCGCCTGCGCGATGGCGTCACCGATCGATTCGGCGGAGGCGCTGGTGATCGTGTTTCCCTCGATGCTCTGCGTGCAGCCGAGTCCTGCAATCACTGCCTTGATGGTGGCTCCGCGAGCCTTCGCGTGCTCGACTTCTTCGACCACCAGAATGCCGCCGCCCTCGCCAAGCACTGTGCCGTCGGCGTCATCTGCATACGGACGCACGATCGTGGCTGGATCATCGCTTGCCGATGCGGTAGTCAGTCGGCCAGCGCATTGCTGCCGCCACGTTGCCAGCACGTTGAGCCGGCTCTCCACACCGCCCGTCAGGCAGGCGTCGGCGGCACCACGTTGTATGACGCGAACCGACTCGGCCATGGACAGTGGGGCGCTTGATTCCCAGCAGGTGATCGTGTTGCTTGGTCCTTGGCAGTCATGCACGATGGTGACGTGACAGGCGAGCATGTTCGGGAGATACTTGAGCAGCCACAGCGGGGTCAGATTCTCCATGCCGGCCTCGCCCCAGTGCCCGAGGCTGAAGTCGCCGTCATCTGTTTTGCTCGTGATAAGGGCCGCGCCGAGTTCATTGACGTCGGCGCAGATGAGCCCGGCGCCGATATGGCATCCAACGCGGTCTGGGGCGATGGTCGGTTCACCTTCGCCCGCTCCGGCGGTGGTCAGCCCCGCATCCTGCACCGCCATGAGGGCTGCGCCCATTGCCAATTCGATGTCACGGCACATGACCTTGGTGGCTTTGCGGTAGTGCTTGGGGACCAACTTGCGGATTGAAAAGGCGTCGGCGGGCAGTTCGCCAGCGAAGGGACATTCCCACGCGGCGCCGTCGAAGGCTTCAAGGGGTCTGATCCCGGTTTCCCCGGCCTCCATCGCCGCCCACAGCGGCTCGATTCCGAGCCCGAGGGCCGTGACCGGACCGATTCCTGTGATGGCGACGCCGCGGTTCATGGCGGGAAGTTTACAAGGAGAGGGTCGTGTACCGGTATCTGGCCCCGTACCCTTTGCGGATGCAGATAGATCTAGCCGATGCCACGCTTGTGATTGTCGTACCTGCCGCAGCGATGGTGGTGGGGGCTGCTGCTGGCTTGTGGAAGCAACCCGGGCCGCAATTGCGATCGGGTCTCCAGCACTTGGCCGCCGGGATCATCTTTGCGGCGGTGGCGATCGAACTGGTACCGCCGCTGCTCGCTGGCCCGAGTTGGGTTGCCATGGCGATCGGATTTGCCCTTGGTGTGGTGGTGATGCTTGGCATCCGTACGGTTGCAGGTGAGAAAGACAGCGAAGTCGGGGCTGCCGGTTCCAGAAGTCCTGCGAGCATGGTGGCTGTGGTAGGCGTGGACCTCTTTGTGGATGGTTTACTTGTTGCCTTGGCACTTGGGACAGGCGAGCAGGGGGGCTTTGTACTCGCCGCGGCAATCAGTTTCGAAACATTCTCCCTCGGCCTGGCGATTGCGGCCACTCTCTGTGCTCGCCGTAGCCTGCTGATCGGTACGGCCATCACGACATCGCTGCTACTGATCGCCGGTGGCATCCTCGGCATCATGCTGATCGGCTGTCTTTCTGATCCGTGGCGACTGGGCATGATTGCCTTCGGCACCGCGGCACTGCTCTATCTCGTCGTAGAAGAACTCCTTGTCGAAGCCCACGAGGGCAACAGCGACACCAATATCGCCACATCGCTCTTTTTCGTCGGCTTTGGAATCACACTCGCAATTGCCGCTGTGAGCCGTTGAGCAAGGAGTCAGTCGTTGGTGCCAGAGTTCTTTGGCGCCAGCCGCCGCGCGATGAGCATCGCCATTTCCAGCGACTGCTCGTAGTTGAGTCGTGGATCGACCAGCGATCGATAGCCGTCCTTCAGGTCGTCATCGGTCAATCCGCGGGCGCCGCCGGTGCACTCGGTCACGTTTTCGCCGGTGAGTTCGAAGTGCACGCCGCCGAGGTGGGAGCCACACCTGTCGTGGATGTCGATGGACTGCTCGACCTCGGCGAGGATGTCCCCGAAGCTGCGAGTCTTGATGCCTGTCTCGGTCTTGCGAGTATTGCCGTGCATGGGGTCGCAAACGAAGAGCACCCGCTTGCCGGTAGCGTTGACGGCGTCGATCAGGGCGGGGAGGTAGTCGGCGACTTTCTCAGCGCCATACCGGTGGATGAGTGTCAAGCGGCCAGGTTCGTCATCGGGGTGCAGGGCATCCATAAGTCCACCGAGAAAGTCGTTCATGTCGGTGGGGGCGAGCGCCGGGCCGATCTTGACACCGATGGGGTTGCGAATGCCTCGGAAGAACTCGACGTGTGCTTCATCGAGTGAGGCGGTGCGCATGCCGATCCATGGGAAGTGGGTCGAGAGGTTCCACGCTCCATCGCGGCGGGGGACGGTGCGTGTGAGCGCCGCCTCATACGGAAGCAGCAAGGCTTCGTGGCTTGAGTAGAAGTCAACGCGGGAGATGTCGGCGATTGAAATGCCACTGAGCGTTTCCATGAACCGCAACGATTCGCCGATTGAAGTGACCATGTCGTGAAACTCGGAGGATTTCGGAGAGTGTTCGACGAAGTCGAGTTGCCAGTACTCAGGGTGATGCAGATCGGCAAATCCGCCGTCAATCAAACTGCGGATGAAATTGAGCGTGAGCGCCGATCGCTCGTATCCGCGGAGCAGGCGCCATGGGTCCGGCGTGCGAGCCTCGGCATCGAACCGCGGGCGGTTGACGATGTCGCCGTAATAACTGGTGCAGGTCTCATCACCACGCGTTTCGGTCGGCTCGCTGCGAGGCTTGGCATACTGCCCGGCGAAACGGCCGACGCGAATGACCCGTTTGCGGGTGCCGTGGACGAGCACAAGCGACATTTGCAAGAGGATCTTGAGTTTGTTGATGATGACGTCCGAGGTGCATTCCGCGAAGGATTCGGCGCAGTCGCCACCCTGCAGCAGAAACCGGCGTCCTTCGGCGGCCTCGGCGAGTTGGTGTTTGAGCGACTCGATCTCCCAACTCGTGACCAGCGGCGGAAAGGCGGCAAGTTCACCGGCTGCCTCCGCCAACGCCGCAGCATCCGGGTATTTCGGCTGGTGGCGGGCGGTTTTTGTCCGCCAAGAGTCGATTGTCCAATCGGTCATCGCAAGGATCCGGGAAAGAGGGACACGGGGTGGGTAGGATGCGGGTGAGAGGACTCGAACCTCCACGGGTTGCCCCACTGGTACCTAAAACCAGCGCGTCTGCCAATTCCGCCACACCCGCTTGTGGCTTGAGAGGATATATGAAGGGCACGTCGCCCATGCGACCCCCTGAGGAATCACCCATGTCATGCACCGCATTTGCCGGAACCCGCTTCATGCCGTTGTTATCCCGCGTCGTACTCGGCGTGGCCTTCTTTTTCTCAGGATGGCATCTCTGCTTCCAGGAGGTGACATTTACGACTGAGCAGATCAAGCGGCTGGAGGGAGTGACCGCGGTGGCCGTGCCTGCGGCGCTGATTCAGGAAGGGGATGGGGATCAGGGCGACAAGGCCGATCCACCTGCTGCCGAGCCTGCTGAAACGGCAAAAAAAGCCTCGGCCAAGCCGATCGCACCAATCGGGCCGTTTACTCCAAAGGCCGAGACGCCACCTGCAGACGAGGGGCTCCTCCGCCCTGCAGCTGCGCGGCTCACACTGGGACTGCGAGACGCCGGATTTGAGGGGTGGTCTGAACCTGTGGCGTGGGGAGCGGCGGTCGTGCAACTGCTTGGCGGGGCACTCATTTTCGTCGGACTGCTCACCCGGGTCTGGGCCTTCCTGATGGCGATCATGCTCGGCGCATCGTTCTGGTTCATCAGCGTGCAGTCCGCAGCCATGTTCGATCTGAATCCATTTGACTGGGCAGCGGACGGGGCGGCCTTTCAGGGGATGTTCTTCACGCTGGCGATGTTCGTGTTGGCCTTTGGGGTGCTGCTGACGGGGCCGGGAATGTTGGCGGTGGATACGTTGCTTTGGCCCGGCAAGGCGGCTTCACCGCCAGCGGAGCCAGCGGAGTAACAGAGCAGGGCAACCCCGATATTGGTGATGTACTTCGGTCTTGGCCGGGCAATGGGCCTCGGCGGGGGCGTATCCTCCGCTTGGGAGGCACTGCCGACGTGAAAGTATTTACCGCTGGTCAGACATCTTCATCCACGCCGCGGACCGGTGAGAGGGTGTCGATGCGGAAAGTTGCCCCGTGGAGTGTTTCGTTGCTGCTGCACATCGGGGTGATTACGGTGGGTTTTCTGGTGACATGGTCGATTATTCGGCTTGATGAGCGTCTTCCATCACCGGTCGTGACGGGCGATGTTGCCGTGGTGTCGCCCGTTGTGGCGCTGCATCCTGCACCATCGGAGTCGATGACCACACCACCTACGATTCCCATGCCCGACCTTTCGCCTGCTGCGAGTTCAGTACCGCATATCACAGGCCCCACTCCAGCGAACTCCGTCGAGACAGCGTCCACGCCACCCGCATTTGCCGGTGCCTCGATGGGCGTCGCCCGCGAAGTCGTTTTCGTCATCGACGCAAGTGGCAGCATGACCGCTTGGCTTCCCTTCGTGATCGATGAAGTGGAGCGAACACTGGCCGCCATGAGCGGCGACCAACAGTTCGCAGTCGTGTACTTCGCTGGTGATGTCGTTCGGGTGACGCCGAAGCGGGGACTGGTGAGGGTTACACCCGAGGCAGCCGCCGAGGTTGTTGCCACGCTTCGCAATACGGCCGGGCACCAACTTGGTGGTGGTTCCGATCCATCGCCGGCGATGAAGAAGGCCTTCTCGATGCGTCCCGAACTCGTATTGCTCTTGAGCGAAGGACTCGATGGCCGCGGCCGCTGGGCGGTGGATCGCGATGCTACGTTGCGGGCCCTTGATGAATACAACTCCGACCGCCACACTCGTGTCGCGTGTATTCGTTTGACCACAGGTGAGAGAGCCACCCCGGCCAAACTGATGCAGGCCATTGCCGAAGCCCACGGCGACGGCACTGTCACGACCATCACCCTTGAGGAACTGGACCGATGAGTATGAGACTGTTCATAGCCGCTGTATCACTCCTTGCATCAACAGCACCAGTTGCGGCCTCGCCCACTGCCCGCAGTTTTGCCTCCGCGTTTTTCATCTCCCGCAACGGCGACGGCCGGATTGAGATCCTTGGAACGGCGGTGGTCTGGCTTCTGTTGTGCCTGTCCGCGGTGGCTGTCGGCTTGGTGATCTCCATGGCCAGCACCAATCGCCGTCATGCCATCCTGCCCGATGGTTTCATCGAGCAGATGCAGGAAGACATCAAGGCCAGACGATTCCGCGATGCCATGACACGGGCCGATGCGAGCGAGACCTTCATCGGTCGGATCATGGGAGAGGCCATGCGGCAGGCTCCGCATGGCTGGAATGCCGTGATCCGCACGCTTGAGCAGGCCTCGGAAGAGCGAACTGTCTCGCGGCTACGTCAAATCGAGATCCTCAACACCATCGGGCAAGTCAGTCCGATGATCGGCCTGTTTGGCACGGTCTACGGCATGATTCTGGCATTCACTGCAATCGTGGCTTCCGGGGGCGCGGCCGATCCAGTGATGCTTGCCGGAGGTATCGGTACAGCGCTGACGACGACGTTCTGGGGGCTTGTCGTCGCGATTCCTTCGCTTGCGGCCTGCGCAATGCTTCGCAGCCGCATCGATGCAGTGACTGCCGAAGCCACACTCGCCGCCGAGGAACTGTTGAGCGGTTTTCGCCCGAAAAGCCGGAACGGCGGCGGACCGACCGCGTGAGAAACCGCCGACCAGCCTTGCCGGTACAGGCCAACATGACTTCGCTCATCGATGTCGTGTTTCTCTTGATTGTGTTCTTCGTGTTGGTATCGCGAATCGTGGACGAGGATCGGCCGCGGTTGGACCTGCCGTCGCCAAGACCACCTGCCACGGTTGTTGCAGCGATTGGCCCCCGTGCCGTCATCAGCGTCGTACCGAGCGAGGCGAACACGGCCCGATATCACCTCGCTGGCCGGTACTATCCGGCCGACAAAGCGGGCCGCGCAGCGATCGGCTCCGTGCTGACGGACATGCTTGCCCGCAACGCTCGAACGGCCATTCAGATTCGCGCCGGGCGTGACACCCCGTGGAATGTCGTGGCACCACTCCTTGACGAGGCCAGAGAGGCCGGCACGCGAGCGGCCCTGCAGCATCCGGTTCGTGTTCAACTTGCGGCCATTCGGGAGCGGGGCGTATGAGACCACATGCCAGCGTCAACAGGCGTCGCGGAAGCGGCGTGGAACTGCAGATCGCCCCCATGATCGATGTGGTCTTTCTGCTGCTTATGTACTTCATGATTGCGACCGACTTCAGCCCGGCCGAGGAAGTGTTCAGGCTGGATCTCCCCGAACAGCGGGTCGGCGAGGCCGACCCGCTGCAACTGCTGGATGAGCCTTTGCGCGTGCGGGTAGTTGCTGCGGGTGCCGATGGCCAGCAAGCTCGGGTTACGGTCGAAGGACCGTGGGATGTGGCCGGATCTGCAGATGGACTCCGAGTGTTTCTCAGTCAGTCGCTCGTTCCACAAGGCAGCCTGTTCATGCCCGATCATCCGATCGTCATCGTGCCCTCGCCACGGGTTGGTTGGGGGCATGTGGTCGCCATCTTCAACGCGGCGGTGGCAGCTGGATGCACGAACGTCACGCTGGAGACGCCATCGTGATTGCTGCGGCCGTCCTGACAATCGGCCTGTGCGCAGGTGACGCAAGCGATCTTCGAGCAACCTTCGAGGAGGCGCGTACCACTGCCGAGACCATCGATGCGGGGCTCGCCTTGCTGGACGACCTGCTGGTGCGGCAGTGGTCCGAGGACTTGGCACTCGAACTAGCGATGATCGGCCTGCCGGACGCCGATCGTGACGAGCAGGCCCGCACGCTCATCGATGAAGCCCTGGTCGTCACCGATGCGGTTGACGCAGCGATTCTCGCAGCGGCCGCCGACGGCATTCGAGTCAAAGCCGATTCGGCGAGGTGGAGACGAGCCCGCGGCCTGGCATGCGCTGCTGCTGCCGCGCTGGCGTATGAGCAGATCGATTGGTGGCGTGAGGCCATGATGCATCTCCGTCAGGCTGCGGCGGCTCGCGGCGATATGTCAGGCCGATTGCGCCGGATGCTCGCGCAGGTGCATCTGTCTCGAGGCGAACTCAAGCAGGCCGCCACGATTGCTTCGGAGATTGCCGAGGCCAGTTCGGTCACGCCACTGCAGCGAACGATGGCCGAAGCGATTCTGCTGCGATGCCACCACACGCCTGAACCGCAAACTGTGCTGGATCATGCCGAGGAGGCATGGCAGGTGGTGCTGCTTGGTGAGGCGATTCTGCAGGCGTCGGCTGACACGACGTCGGCGCTGCGATGGATCGCGCCGATTCGCGCAGCCTTTGGGCGATGCGGCGTGCCGATCGGATCGCACGGCCGTCTTGCGGCGAACATGGCTGCGAGGCTGGCTCCAACGACCATGATGGCGGCAGAAGAACTGGCGAGCCTTGATCCGGCGGCCATCGTCGGCGCAGCTCGTTCCGCGATCGAGCCGAGTGATGCAGTGCAATGGATGGATACGCTCGCGGAGCGACCTCCAGCCAGATCCGATGAGGAGTTCATCTTCGAAGCGCAAGCCCGATGCCACGGTCGCTTCGGTGATGCGTTCGGGGCGATGCGTGCTTGGCGGAATGCCGCCAGTGTCGGCAGTGCAGATTCGCCGCGATACTGGGACGAGGCAGCCCGCGCCGCAGTGGCCGCATTCAACGCGGGGCACGACTCCTCAGGGGAAATACGCGATGTATTGAAGTCGGCCGCTGGCAACGGCTCGATGCGGGCTGCATGGATGCGGTCACTGGCGTCGATGGATGCAAGGGTCGGCGATGTGGCGGTGGCTTTGGATCGTTTGACAGAAGTGCCGCCGGCGGGCCCCGAGCACCTGCGAGCGCTTGAGCAGATCGGCCAACTGCTCGGCGATCGGCGGCGAACGCTTGGGCGGTGGACCGATGGAGACCGGGATCGACTGGAACGTGCAAGGCGGGCCGCGGTGGCGGCGGCCTCGCAGCGGACTGATCCCCGGAGGGCCGCCATGGCTGCTCCGATAGCGGGGATGCTGGCGGCGATGTTGATCGAGCAGCAACTCGACAAGGGTGATGTGGATGCCGCCGAAGCCGCTTGCCGCGACGATGAGGCGATCGAGTGGCTTGCACCAATCGAACGGGCCTTCCTCGATATTCAGATAGCGGCGATGGCAGGTGATTGTGACGCTGTTGCCGCCATGATGGGTCAATGGGATGAGCAGCACGATGTGTTGGTGCGTCGGTTGGTGTTGTGGGCGGGTGGGCCCTCGGTTGCAGATGCAGCGGAGCCGGACCATCCGACTGCGCTCGGGTGCCTGCTCGGCGCCATATCGATACCGCGGCCAACCGGCTCCACCGGTGAGTTGTTGCGTATGGCCGAGTCCCTTTGCCGAGGCGGCCGCTGTGACTGGGCGGTAGCGTGGTTCAACGCGGCCCTTGCCGAGGATTCCACATTGCTGCCTGCGATCCTTGGCCGCTGCGAGTGCCTGCGAGAGAGCGAAGACCGCGCCGTATTGGCCGATGTCGCCCGTGGCTACCGACGGATTGCCGCGATGCCACGCGAAGATGACCCGGTGAGATGGCGACTGGCAAATGTGCGGCTGTTGGAAGTCCTCCGCCGAGCGGGGGCAGATCCTGCAAAAATTGAAGCGAGGCTGGCCCGCTTGCGGGCGTTGGATCCACTTGTAAAGTAATAACAGGACCAGCCTCGGATACCTGACCCTGTCCTCACATCAGACGCAACTCATCTCTCAGAATCGCCGCGAGTTCGTAGTTCTCCGCGGCAATCGCCTCGCGGATGCGGTCCTGCAATTCAACACGCTGCGAGGCGGGGAGGCGGGGAATGAGCAGATCTGTCATCCCGGCGAGCAGATGCGCTTCGTTGCAGTGTTCGAATTCGTCATCTGAGAGCAATGCCCGCAACTCGGCGAGTCCACCTTCCAATGCCAGTTTCGCCAGGTCCGTTCGCGAACCGGCCAGCGATGCTTCGGCTATGGCCCGGGCGTGAATCGCAATGCTGCGGAGCAGGGGGGCGAGGACGGTGTCGCGATCAAGAGACTCCGGCGGCTGTTCGTACAGGAGCCGGGCGGCCAGCAGCATGTGGTCCGCATCATGGGCGGCTCGGACGTGCTCGCCGAGATACAGCAGTGTTTGGGCCCGATATTCATATTGGATGATCTCATCGCGGAGCGATTTGGCGGTTTCAATGGTCAGTGGCGTGTTTTTTATCGCTTCAAGAACCGTCTTGAAGCCGCCGGGGCGGAGACCATCGGGCCGCCCCTCCACCTCCAGTTGCAAGATGCCCAATTCCACTCGGATTTGGAGCAACGGCCGCCCATCAGCCCCCGTGAGTTCCCGCGCGGTGAAGTCATCGGGGCGATAGGGCCATTGTTGGAGGAGGTTGGTGAGATCGTCGGTCACGGGTGTGTCACGGTTCCAGAGGTTGGATTGTTCTGTCCATGCGGGCCAGGAGGTGTGGTTTTTTCAGTTCATTCATTGACAGTGGGTTCTTGGAGTCAAGGAGGGCCTTTGGTGGTTCGATTGTATCGACGGCCTCGATTCTTCCAAAGTTCGAGGATTGATCACACCGTCCTATCGGACCTTGATAGGGGGTGTGAGGGATGCGCCCGCGGCGAAATCGCTGTCGGGGACAACGACCGGGTGCTTGGAGGCACCAATCTACCGCTCGTGTGGGGGCGGCAGGTACCCGGCCAACAGGGATGGTCTGACATGGCTCGGTACGGAAACGACAAGAATCTGGAAACCTATCTGCGGGACATCAATCAGGTGGCCCTGCTGACAGCCGAGCAGGAGAAGGAACTCGGTTGGCGGATCATCAACGATTGCGACATGAAGGCCAAGGATCACATGATTCGGGCCAATCTCAGGCTCGTGGTGGCCATCAGCAAGAACTACACCAGACGAGGTCTGCCAATCGGTGATCTCATCGAGGAGGGGAATGTCGGGCTCATCCGCGCGGTGGAAGGCTTCGATCCGGCCCAGGGGGCTCGGTTCTCGACCTACGCCTCATGGTGGATCAAGCAGGCCATCAAGCGGACACTCATCAATGCCCGTCATCCGATTCACATTCCTGCCTACATGGTGGAACTCATTACCAGGTGGCGCCGTACGAGCACCGCCTTTGAAGAAGAGCAATGTCGCCAGCCCACTGTCGAGGAGATGGCAAATCTTCTTGAACTCCCACGCCGCAAAGCCGAGATTGTGCAGCAGGCGATGCGGGCGCATCGATCTTCGTCGCACGCACCAACCATGGAGAACGGCGAGGCCCTCGACTTTGCCAGCGTCGTGGAAGATGGACGACATGAGCACCCTGAGCAGTTCTGCGGCCGGGTTGAGGATTTGAAGGCGGTACTTGAGGTGATAGAAACCCTCGAAGAGCGCGGCGCTCGTGTCGTGCGGCTCCGATACGGCCTTGAGGGGCAAGCGCCGCTCACGCTCAAGCAGATCGGTCTGGTCATCGGTCTCACCCGTGAGCGAGTCCGCCAAATTGAGATGGACACGCTGCGGCGGATTCAGCACAAACTCAAGAACCGACAGAGAAAAGTCGCATAGAACGCGGCCCTCACTCGCGATGTGCGGCAGCGTCTCAGGCCTTGTAGAACGGTAGCGGCGTCGTTTCAGCGGCGGCTTTCGCCCGGCCGAGATCGACTTTGAGTTTGGTACCGGGTTCGCTCGCATCGACCTCGACGATCGCCATCGCAATCGACTTCTCCAGCGTCGGGCTGAAGCATCCACTGGTGATGGTGCCGATACGCACATCATCCTGCATGACGGCCATGCCCTGCCGCGCGGCGCGGCGGCCTTCGAGGACGAGACCTGTGAGTTTCTGTTTCGGACCGCCAGCAGCGGCAATGGCCTGCAATGCATCCTGGCCGATGAAGCGCCCCGTTTCTTCATCGCTTTCACCCTTGTCGAGTTTGATGGCAAAGTCGAGACATGCGGTGAGCGGATCGATGTCTTCGGTGATCTCATGGCCGTACAAGGCCATCCCTGCTTCAAGTCGAAGCGAGTCGCGGGCACCGAGTCCACAGGGCTTGACCGTTGTGTCATCGGCATCCACATTGCCGAGCAGCATCTTGATCATCTGCTTGGCGACCATGTTCGGCAGGATGACTTCAACGCCATCCTCGCCGGTGTATCCCGTTCGCGATACGAGAAACTTTGCAATCAGAATGGACTTGTTGGTAAAGCGATATCGTTTGAGTTCCGGGATCTCCCTGGAGAACTGTCCAATGAGATCCATGACCTTGGGGCCCTGTACAGCAACCATCGCGGTAGATTCGGTTTCATCCTTGAGCTTGAACGCCATGTTGCCCTTAACGGCACTGAAGTGATCAAGCAGTTTCTCCCGGTTCGCCGCATTGCACACCATGATGTACTCGGACTCGCTCACGCAATACACCAGTACGTCATCCTTGCACCCACCCCGTTCGTTGCAGATCAGCGAGTAGCGAATCTGTCCGGGCTGCATGCCATTGATCTTCCGCGTGCAGACATGGTCGAGAAATAGCCGGGCATCGCGTCCGGAGAACCGCAACCGCCCCATGTGCGAGACATCGAATACCCCTCCGCTTTGGCGAACCTGCTTGTGTTCGTCGATGATCGAGCCGTAATGCAGCGGCATTTCCCAGCCTGTGTACTCCACGAGCTTGGCGCCGTGCTCGACATGAAAGGAATGGAAGGGCGTCTGCCGCAAGGAGGTTTCGGTTGCCATCCCGATATCGTAAGGGGTCAGGCCCCGCCGAGGGTCAACCACGTGCATCAGTTTGAAGACGGAGATTCCCCAGGGGGTGTCTGTCCCCTTGCTGCGTCCCGCTCTAGTTTTTTGACGCGGCGAAACAGGTCCGCGAGGTTCGTGGAAGCGAGGAGATTCCGCTTTGCGACATCCGCTGGGATAGCAGGTGCGCCGCCGATGACGCTGCCAGTCTCGACGTCCGCCGCGATGCCAGACTGGGCAAGTGCCTGCACACAATCTCCGATCTCGATGTGTCCGGCCACACCGGTTTGACCGCCGAGCACCACGTGGTGTCCGAGTTTGGCTGAGCCAGCAATGCCAACGAGTGAGACCAGCAGGCAGTGGGGGCCCAGGGTGGTGCCGTGTCCGATCGAGATCAGATCTGCAAACTTGGTTCCTGCCCCAATTCGGGTCTCGCCCATGGTGGCCCGCTCGATCGCGCAGTTGCCACCAATTTCGACATCGTCTTCCAGAACGACGATGCCATGTTGAGGGATTTTGTGATGCGCACCTTCGTGAGTGGCGTATCCAAAGCCATCATTGCCGATGACGGTGCCGGCATGCAGCGTGACACGATTGCCGAGGGTGCACCGGTCATAGACCACGCTGTTCGGGAAGAGGATGCAGTCATCGCCCACGGAGGCGTCCGGGCCGATCCATACGCCGGGATACAGTTGGCAGCCCCTACCAACGCGTGCGCCAGCCTCCACTACAACGAAGGGGTGGACCATGGTTCCTTCGCCGATGGAAGCATCGGCGTGCACCATGGCCCTTTGGCTGATGCCCTGCTCGCCGGCATCCATGGGCTCGGGATGCTCTCTCGTGCCCTGAAGGGCGATGACGGCGTTCCGGAAGGCAAAGTATGGCTCGCCGCATACCAACTGGTGCAGGCCGTCGGGGCACTGCACATCCGGGGTGGTCAGAACCGCAGTGGCCCGCGTTGTCTCCAAATGTCCGCGGTAGCGGATATTGGCGAGGAAGGACAGTTCGCCCGGTTCCGCCAACTCCAGCCCCGCGCAGCGATCGACCACAACATCACCGTCGCCGCGGAGTTCGGCGCCGAGGTGTTCGGCAAGTGCTGCCAAGGTCATACTCATCTGATCTTGCTCCTTGGGGGCTCTCAACTGCGAAGGGTAGCGTTCGGGGCGGCACCACCGCAGGAATCGACAGGGCAGCGATTCCCGCCGGTGGGTATCCTCACCCACCCAATGGGTCGACTTTTCCCCATTCTGGTTGGTCTGCTGACGCTTGCGTCGGCATCGATTGTTGCGGCGAGCAGTGTGCCCGACGCCGATTCGCTGCTCGATCGACCGATCAGTGCCATTCACACCAAAGGTCTTGGGCGGGTCTCCGAGCAGAAGGTGCTCAACAACATCAGGTCACGGGTTGGCCAGCCCTATGATCCGGACACCGCCAAGGGGGATATTTCCAGACTCACCCGCCTCGGGGACTTCTCAAGCATTGATATCGTGGCCGAACTGCGGAAGGACGGCACGGTCGATCTGACATACAAGTTCAAGGAAGAGCGGTTGCTCGCCGCTGTGTCGGTAGTAGGGAATCGCGTGCTCAGCGATACGGCCTTGCTCGGCCCGACGGGGCTGCACCGCGGATCCGCCCGTGATGACTTTCTCATCGAGCGGGGGGTGCGTGAGATGAGCGAGTTGTATCGCAGCAAGGGCTACTACCTCGCCGAAGTCAAGATCGACGCGGCCCAACTCAACGACAACGACATCCTGATCTTCGAGGTCATCGAGGGGCCAAGGGTTCGCATCCGCATCATCGAGTTCGCCGGGGCGACCCAATTTACCGCGAAGAAACTCTCCTCCGAAATCGAGACGACAACCTGGTTTCCCTTCTTTCGACGCGGAGAAGTAGATCAGGACCAACTTGCCGGGGATATCGCCTCTCTTCACAAGTTCTATTACGACCGCGGGTATATCGACATCCGCGTCGACAAGCAGATCGAGGTCAGCCCCAGCCAGCGGGAAGCCAAGGTCATCTTTCTGATCGAAGAAGGTCAGCGGTACACGGTCGAAGAACTCACTGCCGCTGGGCCGGGAGGCGTTCCATTGGGGGTGTTCTCCACCGAGCAGTTGGCTGCCATCATGAATATCAAGGTCGGCGATGTGTTTCGACAGGATCTGCTCGATCGCTCCCGTACTTCCATCCAGGATGCTTACGGTGTCATGGGTTATCTCGATACTAACGTGGCGATCGTGCCGATTCGTCGCGGATCAACAACGGAGTTGTCGCTGGTTGTCGAAGTTGCCGAGGGCGCGGTGGCCGATGTGGGACTGGTTGAGATCACAGGCAATTCGCTGACCAAGGACAAGATCATTCGTACGGAAGTGGGCTTTCGGCCAGGTCGCCGATTCGACGCCCGGGAGATTGAAGCGACGAAGGAGCGGATCATGGGGACGGGCCTCTTCGGCGATGCATTGGTAACGGTGCAGCAGCCGGACGAGGACGATCCGTCGATCCGGGATGTGCTGGTGGAGATCAAGGAGAAGAACACCGGGTCGATCAACTTCGGTGTGGGTATTGGATCAGATGCGGGTGTGTTGGGAAACATCTCGCTCACACAGAACAACTTCGATCTCTTCGACGTGCCCGAGACGTTTGCCGAGTTCTATCGCGGTCGTTCATTCCGGGGTGCCGGTCAGAGGTTCGCCATAAACTTCCAGCCCGGAACTGAGATCTTCGCCTATGACATCAGCCTGACCGAGCCGCGGTTTTTGGGGACACCCTATGCGCTTGGCGGATCTGCGGGCTACTACAGTCGGGTCTATACCGGTACGGCAGGTGGATACACCGAAGAGCGAGCTTCGGCCGGTGCTGTGCTGAGCAGACGCCTTGGCGATGTCTGGTACGGGTCACTTCGCGTCGATGCTTCGCATGTGGAGTTGACGGATCTTGATCCCAATGAGCCGCTGGATATTCAGAACGACGCTGGGCCTGAAACATTGTTGAGTGCCGGACTCACGTTGACCCGAACTACCATTGACCGCATGTCCCGTCCGACCAAGGGCAGTCGAACTCAGCTCAACATCGCCAATTGGGGCCTGCTCGGCGGTGATCGCAACTTCGACCGGATATCTGTGGACTACACCACCTATCTGGCGCTCGATCGTGACTTTCTCGGTCGAGTATCAACCCTCCGGCTCGACGGGCAAGTCGGCAATATATTCGGCGGCTCAGCCCCGACCTACGAGCGGTTCTACCTCGGCGGTCGAACACTTCGCGGCTTCCAGTTCCGATCGGTCTCGCCCAAAGGCGTGAATCCGACTACGGGCCAGATGACCGATGTTCCGATCGGTGGGACGTTCATGGCCTTTCTCGGCGCCCAGTACCAGCAACCGCTCATCGGCGAGTTGCTTGATGGTGTCTTATTCGTCGATTCGGGTACTGTGAACGACGATCCTGGATTCGACCAGTACCGAATGTCCTTCGGGGTCGGCATTCGAGTGTATATTCCCCAACTTGGCCAGACGCCGTTGGCGTTTGACCTCGCGTTCCCCATGATCAAACAGGAGGGGGACGCGACTCAGATGTTCAGTTTCTCCGCGGACTTGCCGTTCTGACATGGAAGTGCGATTCGCGGAATGCGGAGGCCCCCAGATGCATCGTTGCTCACGACTATCGTTTTCATCACTCGTGCTTGTGATCATCGGGCTGCTTACGGTTGGCATGCTCCCGGGTGCCGCGGCGCAGCGGTCCAGCAGTGGACCGGTGGCAGTAGTGAACCTCAATGGCGTGATGGTCGGATTGAATGAGCGGGCCGATGCCGAGGCCCGGCTGCGTGCCAAAGGTGAGGCGATCAGAGCGGAGGTGGAAATCAGACAGACCAGCCTCCGCGCGATGGAAGAGAAGTTTCGTGCCTTGACCGATCAGGTTGCCAAACTGACCGCCGAGGAGCAACTCGACAGCGAACTCATCCAGTTCATGGCGTGGGACGAACTTATGAAACAGGAACTCGATGGTGAGCGGGCGTGGATGCTCGAGAAGCTCTACATCGATATCATGACGGCGGTCAAGAGCATGGCCGACGCCGAGGGCATCGATCTGGTGCTGGTGCATGATGGCGTCCGTGAGATTCAGACGAACATGGATCCCGAATCGCCCCCGCTTGAGTATCAGGTCAGGCAGCAGATCGCGATGCGTCGCATCGCATTCGCCGCCCCGCGGATTGATCGGACACAGGATGTCATCATCCGCATGAACAACGCCTACAGCCCGGGGTCTCCGTGAACCTGAGAGGATCGACATTATGAAACGGCACATATTTGGCATAGGTGGGATGATCGCGATCGTGGCGGCGAGCCTCGTCGGTTGGGAGGCACTGGCCGGACGGCTCGCTCCGAGCCCCACAGTTGTCGGGACTGTGGATCTTCCGCAGGTACTCGACGCGCTTGCCGAGTGGCAGGCGGAGGTTGATCGCTCGCAGGCCGCCGCCGAGAAGTTCCAACAGGGTCTGCGCCAGCAGTCTGAGAATCTTGAGGCACTGAATGCAGATCTCGAAGACTACGTGGTCGGAACACCCAAGCACACCGAGGCTCAGCGGCTGGTGAAGAAGGCCTCCATTGATCTGCGGGCTTTCATGGGTCTGGCAGACATGCAGGAGTCCCGCACGAAGCAACGGGCGATGCTTCGCATCTACAACCATGTTCGCGATGCAAGCGCCAAACTGGCTGAGCGAGATGGCTATGGGCTGGTCATCATGGATGACTCGGCGATTCCGATTCCAGAGAACAGCCGGGACGTGCTGGGAGACATCTCCGCCCGCCGCGTCCTGTTTGCGAGCACCACACTGGATGTCACGCAGTTGCTCATTGACTACATGAATGCGCAGTGGCGTGCGGCCCACGGGAACTGATATGGATGCCATTGCAGGCATGCTGACCGCTGCCGGGATCGCCCAGCGGCTGGGCGGCGAGTTGCTCGGCCACGGTGATCACACCATCGGCGGCTTTGCTGGACTGGACGAAGCCGGCCCCGGCGACCTCGTGTTTATTGCCAGCAGCAAGTGGGCGAGTCGGTGGGTGGACTGCAAGGCTGTTGTCGCGCTGGTCACCCGTGGTGTCGATGTCCCCGGACATGACCCGAAGACCCGGTCTTTGATCGTCGTCGATGATGCGGAGATCGGCATGATGATGTTGCTGGAGGCGGTGGCCGCTGAGTTGAGACCCTTGCCTCCGCCTGGAGTAAGTGGTGATGCTCGAGTACACCCGGATGCGATGATTGGTGAAGGTGTGTACATCGGCGCGGCCGCCGTGGTCGAAGAAGGTGCCGAGGTTGGAGGGGGGGCCGTGCTGCATGCGGGCGCCGTCGTAGAGCGGGGTGCCAAGGTCGGCGAGAACGCCGTGGTCGGTGCCAACGCCGTTCTCGCAGCCGGATGCGAATTGGGAGATCGTTCGATTTTGCAGCAGGGCGTGATCGTCGGTTCTGATGGTTTCGGCTTCCGACCGGATCCACAGACAGGCCTTCCACGGCGGATTCCCCATCTGGGTACCGTTGAAATTGGGTGCGATGTTGAAATCGGAGCGTGCTCGTGTGTCGATCGTGGCAAATTCGGCCCAACCCGCATTGGCGACGGCACCAAGATCGACAATCTGGTGCAGGTGGCCCACAACGTCCAGATCGGCAGAGGCGTGATCATCGCCGCTTTGACCGGGATGGCTGGATCGTGCCGAATCGAAGATGGGGTTGTTCTTGGTGCTCAGGTGGGTATTGCTGAGCACGTGCGAATTGGAGAAGGGGCGAGAATCGCGGCTACGAGCGGTGTGATGCGGGATGTGCCCCCTGGAGAGGACTATGCGGGTACGCCAGCTCGCCCAGCGAGGCAGACTTTGCGGGAGGTTGCAGCCCTTCGTAAACTGCCCGATCTGGTGGCCTCCATGCCGCGTCGGGAATCGTCCTGACGCGTCGGCAGGCCAATGAGCCTTTGTGAGCGTCATGAACGATCAGCTTGAGAACCCGCCCGCCACCGAAGGCATCATGGATCCACAGCAGACGCTGCGGGCCGAGGTCGAGGTGTCGGGCAGGGGGCTGATGCACGGGCAGGAAGCCACACTGCGAATGCTCCCGGCATCGCCGGACCACGGCATCGTCTTCGAGCGGGTCGATCTGGATCCGCCGGTTCGAATTCCCGCTCAGATCGAGTACGCCATCGATCGCGATCGCCGAACCGCCATTCGCAATGGCGACGCTGTGGTTGAAACGATCGAGCACTGCATGTCCGCCCTGAGAGGCTGTGGCATCGACAACGTGCTGTTGCAACTCGATGGACCCGAGGTGCCGCTTGGCGATGGCAGCGCCATCTCGTTCATAGAGGCGATTCGCGGGGTGGATGTCGAGGCTCAACCATCGCCGCGGCATCTGCTTCACATCAGCGAGCCGATCATCCTGCGGGATGATGACGCCATGCTTGCGGCCTTTCCGGCAAGTGGTGACGAATTTCACGTGTTGTATGAACTCGATTATGGATCGCACGCCGACCGTATTCCGAAGCAGGCCTTTGCCTTTACGCTTAGCAATGGCGAATACGGCGAGCAGGTCGCGTCGTCGCGGACGTTCAGCCTCGCCGAGGAGGCAGCGTCACTACAGGAGCAAGGACTCTGCGCTCACCTCTCTCCATCGGATGTGCTGGTTATCGGTGATGAAGGCCCAATCGACAATGTGTGGCGATTCGAAAACGAGCCGGTCCGGCACAAGGTACTCGACCTGATCGGAGACCTGATGCTCGTAGGTGGTCCGGTCTGCGGCCAGTTCGTCGCCCGCAAGTCCGGTCACGCGCTCAACCGTCGCATGTGCCGTGCCATTCGGGAACAAGCCGAGGAGCGGGAGCGTCTCGATCGGCTCAGCGAGGGCCGGACGATGGATATCCGCGCCATTCAGCAGATCATGCCGCACCGATATCCGATGCTGCTCGTGGATCGCGTCGTGGAGATCGATGGAAACAAGCGGGCCGTTGGTGTCAAGAATGTGACGATCAACGAGCCGTTCTTCACCGGGCATTATCCCGGAACGCCCATCATGCCCGGCGTGATGATTGTCGAGGCGATGGCGCAACTCGGTGGCCTGCTCTTGAGTCAGACGCTGGAGCACACCGGAAAGATCGCGGTGTTACTGAGTCTGGACCGCGTAAAACTACGGCATCCAGTAACGCCAGGAGACCAATTGGTGCTTGAGGCCGAGACTGTTCGAGCCAGCACCCGTACGGCTTCCATTCGGTGCAAGGCGCACGTGGGATCTCATCAGGTGGCGGAAGCACAGATCAGGTTCATGATGGTTGACGCCGATCAGGCACACGGATGAGGAGCGCGGCCAAGAGGACGCAGACAGCATATGTCTAGAGTTCACCCAACAGCAATCGTCGATCCAAGCGCGGAACTCGCCGATGATGTACAGATCGGCGCCTACAGCGTGGTCGGCCCACACGTGAGTATCGGTAATGGCACGGTGCTGATGAATCATGTGACCGTCTCGCAGCGAACCCGAATCGGAGAACGGAATCGACTGCATACCGGCTGCGTGGTCGGCGGCGATCCGCAGGATCGCAAGTACGAGGGCGAACCCACGGCGTGCCGCATCGGTGACGATAACGAGATTCGTGAGCACACCACGATCCACAGGGGCACTGGCAATGGCGTCGGCGAGACGATCATCGGGTCAGGCAACCTGCTCATGGTCGGGTCACACGTGGCCCACGATTGCCACATCGGCGATCGAACCGTGATTGCCAATCAGGTCATGCTTGCCGGGCATGTCGCGGTAGAGGACGGCGCTTCCATCGGTGGTGGTGTGGGTATTCATCACTTTGCGACGATTGGGAGGTTCTCCTTTGTCGGAGGACTCGCTCGGATCTCGCGTGATGTTCCGCCGTTCATGATCGTCGAAGGGCATCCGGCTGAGGTACGAGCGGTCAACGTAATCGGAATGCTTCGAAACGGCTTCGAGCAGGCCGATGTGGACGCGATGAAGGAAGTGCATCGCTGCCTGTTCCGGCATGGCGGTGCTGCTGCGGCGGAATTGCCGATGCTTCGCGATCGATTTGCCTCGCTCGACGCCGTTCAACATTTGTGCGCCGCAGTTGAGGCATCCGCTGCTGGCATGCATGGTCGTGCACGCGAGTCGTCGCGGTCCGACGACAAATGGGTTGCCAGCAGGAAGGGGTCAGGTACTGACCCCGGCCCACACGCTTTGACGTGATGTTGATCTCTGGTGACAAGGGTCAGAATCGGCACCAAGTCCATTGTTGCTACCCGGGGTCATCCTCGTCTTCATTTGCGAGGTCTTGGTCGTCTTCGAGATAGTCGTCCACATCGTCTTTGTCATCATCATCGTCATCGCGATCGATGTACTCAGCGATGCCGTCGAAGTAGCCCTCGTTCTCTTCGTCGTCGATGGGTCTGAGGATGGCGAAAAACCGTGCGAGCAGATATTCGATCCAAGCCGTGTGATCGAACGCGGAACCAGGTGGGTGTGCTGTGGACATGGCCGGAGACCTCATTGCGGCGCCAAGGATGTGTCGGCGCGGATTCTACAAACGCAGCCGGACTTGTCCAGTGGAATTCTTCAATGTGTTTCGGCGGATGCCTCAACCGGGACCGAAGCCGCCTGGATCGTTGCCTTTCCGGAAAACGAGGTTGTGGGCCGATATCCCCATTCCGCCAAGGTCTCAGCGATCGTACTCGTGTCCAAGTAGTGCAGTGAGCCACTGATATGGACTTGGCTTCCGGGCGTTGCGGAGGCAGGAAGGACAATTGGGAGTTCGGCCATGCGATCGAACCCTGCGGCAAGCACCATGCCGCCAGCGTGCCGGCCTCGCCAAGATCCAGAGCCGGGAATCTGCGCGGTGTAGTCGAACTCGACCAGTTTGATCGCGTGATCGTTTGGGTTGATGACATGGATTGTTGCCGTGCCGGCAGTGGCGTCGGATGAGCGTTCAGTCAAGATGCCTGTTCCGCTTAGGAGAACCTTCGGTGGCATGGCGCATCCGGTGATCAGAAGAAGCA
>MPLZ02100858.1_pt1 | contig 24749 bp, 14 predicted proteins | sample 1617311 | NCBI WGS metagenome assembly MPLZ02 (sample SAMN05944806, study PRJNA350692) | marine metagenome | biome: marine; feature: ODZ; material: water; isolation source: 160 m water sample filtered on 0.2 um supor filter | place: Pacific Ocean | collected 2012-04-08 | depth 160m m | reverse complement strand
CAATTTCATGCGCCTCCTGGTCCCGGCCCGGGGTGGCGACGCCGAGCATAACACTCTGGAATCGCGCAACAACACGATCGAAGGAGCACACACCTGCATCGCCGAGGTGCTCAAGCCCGCGGGCTACACCACCGCACGCATCGGCAAGTGGCACCTGGGCCCGGACACCCAGGGCTTCGACCTGAGCACCTGCAACGGCAATAACGGCCCCGGCAGCAAGCATTACGGCAGTATCACCGTGGCGCGGACCATGACCGATCGCGCCGTGAAATTCATCGACGAGAACAAGGACAAACCCTTCTTCCTCTACGTCGCGCACTGGGACGTGCACGGCCCGCACCGTGCGCTCAAGGAGGAGGTGGACAAGTACAAGAAGAAATCTCAGGGCTGGGACAATGCGACCAACGAAAAGCCCAACCCCGTCTACGCCGCCATGATCACGGCGGTGGACGAGAGCGTCGGGCGCATCCGCGGCAAGCTCAAGGAGATCGGACTCGATAAGAATACGATTTTCATATTCTCATCGGACAACGGCGGCACCCCGGTGACGACCATGGAACCCTTGCGCGGCGCCAAGGGCGCGCTCTTTGAAGGCGGCATCCGCGTCTCCACCTGCGTCACATGGCCCGAGGTCATCAAGCCCGGCTCCAGCTGCGACACGCCGCTGACCAGCGTGGATCTCCTCCCCACCTTCGCCGAGATCGCCGGCGCCCAGCTGCCAAAAAACCAGCCGGTGGACGGCCGTTCCTTTCTGCCCCTGCTCAAAGGCAAGAAAGAGCTGGATGAGCGTGCCATCTTCTGGCACTACCCTCTTTACCTGACAGGCAACGGCGCCGGCAAGGTCAAGCCGGTCCACGGCACGATCGAGCCCTACTGGCGTGCCGTACCCGCCACCGTCATGCGCAAGGGCGACTGGAAGATCTTCTACTTCTACGAAGACAAGAGCGTCGAGCTCTATGATGTGAAAAATGATATCAGCGAGAAAAAGAACCTCACCACCGAGCAGACCGAGCGCACAGCGACAATGAAGAAGGAATTATTAACCTGGGTCAAAAACACCAAGGCGCCGACCCCGGACAAGCTCAATCCCAAGTTCGGCAGAACAAGCGAGACGGCACCGATAGGCAAGGGGCAAAAAGAACCTTGAGATTCTCAACGCGCTCAACAGGGTGACGGTCGGCCCGTTATGAAACACCTCCTACTCACAACAATCGCAGCCGTGCTTCTGGTGGGGTGTGGAAATCCAGAAGCAGAAAAAGAGTGAAACAAACGAAAATACCACTGACATTCCTCATTCTTGCCTTGGTTGGCGGAGCCTTGCCTGTGTTCGCGGAGGCTCGCCCAAATGTTCTTTTCATTGCAGTCGACGATTTAAACGACTGGGTTGGACATCTCGGTGGACATCCTCAGGCCAGAACGCCAAATATTGACCGACTTGCGCGAATGGGGGTCTCCTTTACAAAGGCTTACTGTTCAGCCCCGTTGTGCAACCCATCACGGGTGAGCCTGCTGACCGGCATTGAGCCGTCGAAAGCCGGTGTCTATGGGAACGGCGAACGGTTCCGACAGAAACTGCCCAAGGTCGTCACGCTCTTGCAGTATTTTCGGATACACGGATATACCGCAAAGGGCGGCGGCAAGATATTCCACGGCGCTAACCGACCGGGGGATCTGGCCTCCTGGGATTTCTATTTCAAGGCTCCCCGAACCAAGTCTAAATATAGGCGGCCGGCCAATCTGCCCACTTCGGCTTGGGCTCCTTGGGGTCCGCTGGACAATGAAGACAGTGACATGCTGGACGCCAAGGTCGTAAACTGGGCGATCTCTGAACTCGAGAAAACCCACGATAAACCCTTCTTCCTGGCCTGCGGCTTTACCAAACCGCATTTGCCTTGGCATGTCCCCCGCAAATACTTCGATTTGCATCCTTTGGACAAGATCCTCCTTCCCAAGACGCTAAACAACGACCGCGACGACTTGCCAGCGTTTGGGAAAAAGCTGGCGCGGGAGGTGCACGATGTATCCGGGCCACGAAACTTCGCCAAGCACGGCGAAGACCACGACATGGTTTTGAAATACAACCAGTGGTATCGAGCTGTGCAAGGTTATCTGGCGACGATCAGTTTCGTAGATGCACATGTGGGTCGGCTTTTAATGGCACTAGAGCACAGCGAACACGCCGACAACACAATCGTCGTTCTCTGGGGCGACCACGGTTGGCATTTGGGTGAAAAGCAGCACTGGCGCAAACACGCCCTTTGGGAGACAACGACACGGACAACATTGATTGTCTCTGTACCCGGGCAGCTCCAGAAAAACCGGCTTTGTCGACGTCCTGTCAGTTTAATAGACCTCTATCCAACGCTTGTGGAATTGTGCAGTTTGCCAACTCGTAATGGATTGGATGGACAAAGCATCGTGCCGTTGTTGCAGAATCCCAAAAGGAAGTGGGATCGTCCCGTACTGATCACCTACGGCCAGGGCAACCACGCCGTGAGAACCGAGCGTTGGCGTTACATCCGATACCATGACGGAGGTGAAGAACTCTATGATCACGACTCCGATCCCCAAGAATGGACAAACCTTGCAAATTTATCCCGTCACTCGTTGGTGATCGAACGTCTACGTAAATCGATCCCCAAGTAAATCAAACCAGGGACGCCTACGCTCCCACATCAAACGACCCAACCACTAACTTGCACCTTGACCCCGATCTCCACGCCCGCCTACAAATCTGCCTTGCAAAAGTCCGACCTAAAGCACATCACCCGGGCCAAAATTGAGGCAGTCCTTGAACGATAATGAAACACCTCCTACTCACGACAATCGCAGCCGTGCTTTTGGTGGGGTGTGGGAAGGCAGAAATAGATAGAACGTTAATCGCAGCTATTGCGGGGGGAGACATTGAAGCAGTTAAACAGCATTTAGCTGCTGGTGTAGATGTGAATGCAAAGAATAAGGTCGGAGGAACTCCATTGCATTTTGCAGCTTTGGAAGGCCGTAAGGAAGTCGTCGAACTACTCATCGCCAAAGGTGCGGATGTGAATGTCAAGACTGAGGATGGTCTAACACCGCTAGACCGGGCCATTAAATACAAACGAACTGAAACCGCCGACCTCCTCCGCAAACACGGAGCCAAGGCGGGTGAAGAATTGAAAGCTGAAGGGAAATGAAAGCCGAATCAAGATGGGCATTCACGCTCATTGAGCTTCTGGTGGTGATCGCCATCATTGCCATCCTGGCGGCCCTGCTGCTACCCGCACTGGCGTCCGCAAAGAAAACGGCCCAACGCGTGGCCTGTTCCAGTCAACTTCTCCAGCAATCCTTGGCCACACTTCTCTACGTTGATGACAACGACGACGGGCTGCCTTCGCATAAAGATGGTCCCGTGTTGTCCTACTATTCTTGGGGAGGCAAACGAGGAACGGAGTACTTGGCAGATGAACGGTTAATTAATCCGTATGTCACCATTGACCGAAAAGTCAAACAAGACGACAACGAAGGTATCTTCCGAGTTTTCAAATGCCCGAGGGACAAGGGAGCGACGCGGGGTCGGTGGAACGCCGATCGCAAACCCAGCTTATTCGACACATTCGGCAACAGCTATTTTTACAATAGCGGCGGCAACTCCAATGGACCCGATGGACTCCACGGCAAGAAGATGAGCCAGATTCGCACACCATCTCAGGTCATCTTAGCCAACGACTATTCGGTCGGGGCCTACGGATGGCAGCTGGAGGTCCCGGGACCGATTAACAAACCTTTTCAATACAGCTTTTGGCATCACGATTCCGAACCTGGGTGGGGTAACGTGGCTTTTCTCGATAACCACATTGATTATTTTAGGGCCACCTACGACAAGCCGGATTTTCAAAATGGATCGAATTGGACCTTCTTGTTCGATGGGCCGAAGAGGTAGAAGATTGGCACGCACCTGAAGACGTAGCCGCAAAAAAAGAGAATCTACATGAAAGCCATAATCATTGGTGCCGGGCGTGGCATCCGGTTGATGCCAACCACGGCTGATACGCCCAAGTGCTTTGCAGAGGTCAAGGGTCGCCGCATTCTCGACTGGACTCTGGCCGCCTTCCGCACCAACGGTCTCGACAGCATCGTCTTTATCGGTGGTTACCAGATCGACAAAGTTCGCGAGGCTTACCCGGAATTTATCTTCCGCCAAAATGTCGACTGGGAAAACAACAATATCCTCGCTTCGCTTTTCCACGCCGAGGATCAGATGGACGAAGGCTTTGTCTGCGCCTATTCCGACATTCTATTCACACCCGAGGCCGTCGCATGTGCGCTGGCTCATCCCGCTGATGCTGCGCTTGTCATCGACACTGAATGGCTAACCCACTACGCTAATCGCAAACAGCATCCCACCGACGATGGTGAGAAAGTCACAGTTGCCAACGGACTCATCACACGTATCGAGCGCTGCACGCCGGAGGCCGAGGCTTACGGTGAATACACTGGTGTCGCCAAGTTCACCGCCAACGCTGCCGCCCGCCTGCGCGAATATTACCACCGTTGCCGCGAACAATTTGCCGGCCGGCCTTTCCGTGAGGCAAAGGTGTTCGAGAAGGCCTACCTTATCCACCTGTTCCAGCACATGATTGAGGCTGGCGAGGAATTTGCGCATGCTGACATTTCCGGTGGCTACCGCGAAATCGACACACAGGAAGATTTCGAGCTCGCCCAGCAAAACTGGCCCGACCGTTGAACCATGACCGACCTTCCGCTGTTTCCCACCTCCGTTGTCGGCTCCTTGCCGCGCCCCAATGCCGTTCGCGCGTTGCTTGGCGAGGACGATTCTGGGGCCCAACTCGACGCTGCCATTCGCGACGCAGTCGCTTTGCAGGAGAAAGCGGGCATAGATATTCTCACCGACGGCGAATGGCGTCGATCCTCCTACATCGGCGTCATCGCTGAACTCGCCCACGGCTTTGAACTGGGCACCAACCCCGCAGACGGTCGCCCTTGGACCATCGTAGTCGACAAGCTCGTGCCCAAGAACCCAGGCTTCATCGCCGCCGAGGTCCGCTATTTAAAAACAATCACCGACCGTCGGATCAAGGCAACATTGCCCGCCCCTGTGCTGCTTGGCGAGCGTATGTGGTCCGCTGAAAAATCCAGCGCCGCCTACCCTACGCCCGAGTCATTCGTTGCCGACTGCGTCCCCATCCTGCGCCACGAAATTGAACTCCTGCGCAAAGAAGGCGTTGCCGTTGTTCAAATTGACGACCCGCACCTTTGCTTGTTCGTCGATCCCGATGTTCGTGCAAAATACGACCACGCCGACCACGCCGCTGACTTCAGTGTCGACATGGTCAACCAGGTTGTCGAAGGCTTCGACAAAATCAAGCTTGCAGTTCACCTCTGCCGTCGAGCAGGCGCCCGCGCCCGCGGCGAAGCCACCCATGCCGGAGGCTACACTCCCATTCTCAGCCAACTCAACCGGCTGAAGGTGAACCATCTCACCATGGAATTCACCACTCCGGCTGCGGGCGACATGGCAGTGTTCAAAGACCTGCGCGAAGACTTCGAGATCGGCCTCGGTTGCGTTAGCTGCGATCCCGGCCAAATTGATTCAGCCGATGAAATCGTCGCCCGCGTCGAGACGGCCCTCCAGTACCTCGACCCGGCCCGTATCACCTTGAACCCCGACTGCGGATTTGCCCCTGGATCTGCCGCCAAAGTCAGCCTTGATGAGGTCGCCACCAAGCTGAAGAACGAAGTCGAGGCTGCGCGGTGGTTGCGTGAAAAATATTTCTGAATGTTTAAGGCTTAATGGAATCTATCTGTCGAATAGAAACCTCTGGATAGTTATTAACAAATGAAATCCATCCTAATGACAACAATCGTAGCCGTGCTGTTGCTGGGTTGTGCGACGATGCAGCCATCGTCTCCTCCTGCAGAAGCGAAACCAGAACCGCCGACGCTGAAGGACGACGGTTGGATCCAGCTTTTCAACGGTCGCAACTTAAATGGCTGGCGAGAGAACAAGTTCAAGCACAAGCCCGAGTGGAAAGTCATCGATGGTGTCCTCATCGGTCACGGGGGCCAGGGGTACCTCTCCTCGCTCGAGGAATTCGACGACTTCGAACTCTATGCGGAAGCCCGCATCAGCGATACCGCTGGTGGGCGCGGAAACAGTGGGGTCTATTTCCGCTGCGCACCGCACGTCGACAAGAAACAGGAATTTCCACCCGGCTACGAGGCGCAGCTGGACCATGGTGACAGTAACAATCCGACGGGCAGCATCTACGCCTTGAAGATAGAAGGCGCACGTGCACCCAAACCTGCAACGAAAGATGGTGAGTGGGTCACGATGCGGATTCGTGCCGTTGGTAACCATTTGCAAACTTGGGTCAACGGCAAGCCTGCAGCCGACTGCCGCGATCCTGAAAACCGTCACAAAAAAGGCAGCATCCTGCTGCAGATGCACCACCTCACCGGCAAAGTCGAGTTCCGCGAAGTCCGTATCCGGAAAATCGCGAAGAAGAATTGATAGCTGAAGGAGCCAGGTAGGGCCATTGCGCTTCATCTTCCCGTAGCGGTTTCAAATCCTCGTCGTCCAATACCTTCGGCTTGATCTTCTGCTGAACACCCGCCAATCTTTCGGCTGTGATTTCAAACAATATATTCCGCCTTGGCTGCGCGCTTGTTGTCTTTAGCTCCAATTGTTTGACCCAACTTTTCGGGCAAGGTTCCAAAGCGGATTATGAGCGTGCAATGGGATTGCGGGATAGGGTTCGAAATAAAGTCTTCAAAAAGCATGTCAAACCCAAGTGGTCTGCAGATGGAGACCGTTTCTGGTATCGCAACGATCTGTCGACCGGCCGACGTGAGTTTGTCTTGGTGGATACAAGCAAGGGCGAACGTCGATTGGCATTCGACCATGTCAAAGTTGCCGCGACCTTGGCCAATGCTCTTGGCCAATCGGTAGATGCTGAGAAACTTCCCATCGATGAGTTGGCTTTTACCGATAATCCGAATCGTTTACGCCTGATAGGAAAGGGTAATAGTTGGGAACTGGACCTTAAAACTAGCGAGTTAGGGGAGTTCACATCATCTGTTAAAGAGCCTCTGTTGCTGGAGCCACCCGGGGCCATTCGTCCGTCCGGCAGTAACGGGCCGGAAACCTATGTCACATTCCGCAATGTAACGGATCAGATCATTCGCTTGGTTTGGGTGTCAGGCGATGGTGGGCGGCATCTTTACGAAGTGATTGGCGATAAATCGGAATTCAAACAACACACTTATGCAAATCATGTGTGGCTCATTGAAAATGAAGAAGGCAAACGGCTTGGCATCTATGAGGCGAAACCCGGAAATCCAACCGTGATTATCGATGGCCGTACGAAGGCCTTGAAGAAGAGTGCAGTCAAGTCCGATGAAGACTACGAGCAACCTGAACACGAGAAATACAGTTCGCCCCGAGGTTTGCGTTCGCCTGATGGCAAATGGGAGGTGTTGCTCAAAGAGCATAACCTTTGGATTCAGGGCAAGGACGGCCAGCATTTTCAGCTCAGCAAAGATGGCACTGATGAGGATGGTTATCGCAGAGGGGATATCCACTGGTCACCTGATTCGAAGCGGTTGGCAGCTTTGCGAACGCTCAAGGAAGAGGAGCATCTAGTTAATGTTGTTGAGTCGTCCCCAAAGGATCAATTGCAGCCCAAGTTGCATTCGTTTCGATATCTTAAACCGGGCGATCGAGTGGCAAAACAACGGCCCAAATTGTTTAATGTTGGAAAAAGACAAGAAATTCAGATCGAACAGGGTTTATTTGACAATCCGTGGCGTATCAATCGCATTCGTTGGGCCAAGAACTCACGGGAGTTTACCTTTGAGTACAACGGGCGAGGACATCAGGTGCTTAGAATCATTTCCGTAAACTCGCGGAACGGAAAAACCAAGCCGGTCGTTGAAGAAAAAAGCAACACTTTCGTCGATTATTCTCAAAAAAATTATGAATACTGGCTTGGCGACGGTGAAGAATTGATTTGGATGAGTGAACGTAACGGATGGAATCATCTCTACCTTTTCGACACGCGGGAAAAGAAACTGAAGAACGCCATCACACAAGGAAATTGGGTGGTAAGAAAGGTTGTGCATATTGACGAAGCCAGACGACAAATATGGTTCCAGGCAATGGGGATTTTCCCGAAGCAGGATCCTTATTACATACATCACTGCCGTGTTAATCTCGATGGCACAGGCTTGACTGTTTTAACCGAAGGAAATGGGACGCACGAATTACAGTGGTCTCCGGGCCGACGGTTCTTTGTCGATAAATGGTCACGAGTGGATCAACCACCTGTACACGAACTGCGTTCAGTTGACGGGAAATTCATTTGCGAACTGGAACGGGCTGATTGTGTGCAACTATATAAAACCGGGTGGAAATTGCCCGAGCGTTTTGTAGCCAAAGGGCGAGATGGAGAAACTGACATCTTTGGAGTAATCTGGCGTCCGACTAATTTTGATCCGACGAAGCGCTATCCGGTGATAGAAAGTATCTATGCTGGGCCACATAGCTTCTATGTGCCAAAAGCATTCCGTGATTACTACGGTCAGCAACGAATGGCCGAGTTGGGATTCATTCTAGTCCAAATTGACGGGATGGGAACCAACTGGCGTTCGAAAAAGTTTCACGATGTTTGCTGGCAAAACATTAAGGATGCCGGTTTCCCGGATCGAATATTATGGATCAGAGCTGCGGCCAAAAAACACCCGGAAATGGATTTGTCCACCGTCGGTATTTACGGTGGTTCAGCGGGAGGCCAAAACACAATGAGCGGTATGCTGCATCATGGGGACTTTTATAAAGTCGGCGTTTCAGACTGCGGTTGCCATGACAACCGCATGGATAAAATCTGGTGGAATGAAGCATGGATGGGTTGGCCAATCGGCCCGGAATACTCTGAAAATAGCAATGTCACTCACGCCCACAAACTAAAGGGTAAGTTATTATTGGTCGTGGGTGAACTTGATCGGAATGTCGATCCTGCAAGCACTATACAAGTCGTTGATGCTTTGATAAAGGCGGACAAGGATTTTGACTTCCTTCTTATCCCAGGAACAGGGCACGGTGCGGCAGGAACTCCCTACGGTCGTCGCAGGCAAATGGATTATTTTGTAGAACACATCCTCAAAATGAAGCCCAGATGGGAGTGATGTTTTCACTGGGCACTTTATAAACGACCCCGTGGCCGTCGACCTCCTCCGCGAACACAGTGGCAAGATCAAGAGGGAACTGGAAGCCGCTGGCAAATAAAACCAGCATTTATTGGCAATATAAGTTCTTCCCAGTGGGCAACTGAAGCGGGTTTGGTCAGTTGAGTTTTTTTGGGGCGAAAACGATCGAGGTCTCCATCCATGAACCACAACTGCAACCGCCGCCGCCCTCCGGGGAAAGCAACAGCCCAGCGGCTGGGATTGTACTAAGCCAGCAGTCCGGCCGGAGGCGATTCCAACTGGTGGTTTTACCCTTCTGCCGATCCCACATCGTGACGTTGCCCGAGCGGAAGAACAGGGCGTTTTCCGATGCAGCGTACGTGCCGCAACCACCGCCGGGCATTTGGATTTTCAGTGGTTTGCCGTTCGCCAGTGACAGGGCGCCGGGCCGAACATAAACCGTGCCGCCGGCGATGGCGGGACGGGCCATATGGCCGCCGTGATGGTCCTGCGGCCACGGGATTTTCCTTGTCCAGACGATTTCACCGTCCCCTTCGTTGAAGGAGTAGGTGTTGTAGGATGCGCTTCCCGAGGAAACCAGCACGAGTTTGCCGCCCCCATGGGCCAGGTAAAGGGCCACCTCGCCGGGGACGATTTTAAGTGGCTCTGACCACAATGGTTCGCCTGTCTCCAAGTCGAGACAGACCAAGTACTGCTGCTCCCAGAACTGGCTGCCACCCAGTTGCCGCTTCTTTCCAGCTTTAAGTTCCGGATGCCGCGCCTCGACGAACCAAGCCCGGTCATTGGCCAAGGTGATGGTGCTGTTGACGATCAGTCCGCCCCGGTAAAGCCAAGCAAGGCGTCCGTCTTTCGAATCGACTGCGAACAAGTTTTCACTGCAAACCTTCTGTGTCACCACACCACTTTTGGCGTCATACCATCCGGCACTTCCGCCACCCCAGAATGAGGTGTACGCGGAGTCTTGAACCACGCTGCTGCCGATGATCCGGTCACGGTGGGGCGAGAGATATGACCAGTCGAGTGGCACCGACGATGCAGCTTGCGCCGGGAGCGAAATGCGGCTCTCCAATTCACCTGTACTCGCTTTCCACTTCCAGCACTCGCCATCAATGGCGGCAAACAAGTACTTGCGATTGGCTGCCCAGTTGCTGCTGTCTCGGGGCATATTGAAACGTTGGATTTCTGGGAGTTCGCGAGACCAAAGCACGGTCCCGTTGTAGGCGTCCAATGTTATGATGCGATTCAACCCCTGCACGAACAGCCGTCCGCCAGTGGAAAGTGGGGCGGGTTTGCGGCCGTTGCGGTCGGGCTGAGCGCGCGGTCCCGGGCGGCCAATCCATTGGACTTCCAAGTCGTCCGTGTTGGAGACTCCCGACAATTTCTCACCCCCAAAGGCGGCATTCGATGCGTTGCCATATTGGTGGGACCATTCCCCGGAACCTGCCAATGGACCTCGAGTTAGTTTCATGCCAGCACTCCCGGTTTCCAGCTTGAGACCTTTATTGATTGCTACTTCTCGCAACTCCCCAAACCATGACTTTTGGCTTATAGTTTCTTTGTCTGTTCCGCCCGGGAATTGAATGTAGGCAACACCCCCATCGGGTCTGAGCCAGTTGGCCAATGCGTTGATCTCTTTCGCCAACTGTGGCTGCCCTGTTTTTAGTTTCAGGTAAATCAAATTGGCGAACATACCATTTAACGGCAGTGGATTCGCAGGATCGAAATGGTGGACAGCGACGCGCGAACCATAGCTTCCGGCTGAAGTAAGCAGGCGACGGGATGAGCGGACGTTTTCGTGATTCTCCTCCAACCCTATAATGCGTAATTGGCTTCGCTGAGCCAACTCGTGCGCCAGAACTCCGTCGTTGCTGTCAATAAGCAGGCATATGCCTTGGGTGACGCCGGTCTCCTCAAGGATGTTTGCCGCTGTTTGTTTGATATCATCCGAAATCTTGATCGCAGCCAGTGGGGATACGTTCGGCATCGTGAAATTAAACAGCGTGTCGCATTCGAACTCCCGGGTCTGGCCCAGTTTGCCATCTGCTCCGTTCGCCGCCACGGTAAAAGTGTAAACCCGGTTGTGCTGCAACCCCCGAATGGTTGCGCGGTGTTCTGCTTTTAAGCGGTCCTCAAGAATTGTCCGGTGCCCATCATTGGGCCCGGTCAGGGTAAGCTTGGTGGGGCTGGGGCGGGTTGTTTTCCACCAGATTTCCGCCTCAGAGCGGGAGGTGAACTTCAGGGTGGGCCCGGATGCCAATTCCATTACAGGGGCAGGCGACTCGGGCGGCGGAAACTTTGCCTCACCTGCGTGATTCTTTATTTCGTCTACGGCCAGGACCCGGTGGTAAACGCGGATTTCATGAATCATTCCCTTGGTGAAAAACTGTTCATCATCGTCGTGGTACGCGCCAATCTCGTAAAAGGCATCAGGCGGATACTGCACCGCACCACTCTGCGAGTTGGATGTTGCGGCGACTTCGCCATTCACATGGAGTTTCATCGTGGCGCCATCGTAAGTTGCGACGAGATGATACCATTGCTCTGGAATGAAATCCTGACCAGCGGTCATATAGTTTAACCGGTCATCTCCTCCTTTTCCGTTCAGTGCAAAGCTGAAGCGGTTGTTGACAAACCCCAGCAACCAACCTTTTTCGTATGAGCCGTTGTCCTGTATTGCCCCGATGATGCCTCCCCACGCGTGTGGCGCGTCCACTCTTACCCATGCCTCAACTGAAAACTTTTTCGTTGGCAACTCAGGAATGGAGAGATCACCCGAGATGAGCGCGCTGGTTGAGCCGTCCAATTCCAGAACTTGTCTGTCCTCGATGCGCTTCAACTTGGTGGCTCCGATCAAAGTGGCCGAATGGCCCCCTGCCAGGTTCCGAACGGTTTTACCTTCCCTTGCTTCGTCCTGAAAAACCCACCGGCTAACAATCGTTTTGTCATTCAATGAATCAATCGCCTTGATGGGAGAAATTTCCTTGGCTGAATCTTCAATGGTTTGGCGGGGTTCTGCGTACGGTTTGCTGGCGGTGGGCCGAAAACAATAAATGCCACCTTGGTCAGTACTCGCATACAGGGCTCCGCTTGAAATTGCCAAGCCATGTACGCGGCCTGCAAGGGGGGTTTTCCAAGCGAGTTTTCCATTTTCTGAATTAAAGGCAGCCAACTCGTCCATCCCACCTGTATAGAGCATCCCGCCCGCCTTGGCCAAGCTGTGTGGGAACTCACAATCGATGGCCCACTTGGTTTGTTTACTGGATCGATTCATCGCCAACAGGGCAGTGTCCGTCAACAGATAGGCGGTGTTGCCATCAACAACCATTGCGTTGCCATTCTTGTAAGTTGCGTAAGTACTCCGGTCACTTTGTTTGCTGTCTGTGATCCACCCGGTTTTGTTGCCGGGCCCGTGCAGGATTCCGGCTTCCGGGGTCAGCATCACAAAACACCCGCCTCCGCCCTTCAGCCCTCCCAAAAGTTTTCCGCTGGTTCGCCTGTAAATCAGCGGTGAAACCCTGCCTTGCGGCGCAACCAAGTGATCGTCGGATGCCAACAACGCACCTTCGAAACTCACGCTGTCGATCCGTTTGATAAAATGCCCTTCCCCTGTTGCCTGCCCCGTGTCGGCATCCACTGCGCACAGATAGGATTCCTTCCATGGCAACAGGCTGGCGGCAAAGTAGGCGGTACCATCCCGAACGAGAACTCCGGTTCGGATGGGCCAAAATGGAATCAGTCGTCCATTGTTTAGTATCAGTCGTTCCAGGGGCTTGGGCCGAAAGGACCAAATCAGCTTTCCCTGGTCCGCATTTACACAGCGGACGGTCCCGTCGTCGGAGCCAAAGTAAATGCGGTTGTCATGGAAAGTGGGCGCAATTCGCACAGGTCCATCGGTGTGGTGTATCCAACGCGTTTCGCCGGTGAGGGTATCAAGGCATCGAACTGAATCGTCCACTGTCGAACCAAAAAAAACTCTTCCCGAAGCCACAACGACATGAAAGACGGGATCGTAATTCCTCATGGATCGTAAGCCGCGGATGCCGGCGTAGGCGTCCCACTTTGCTGGGCCCGACCAAGCGGGCTGGGGGGGGTGGGGAGACTGCCAGATCCAGGCGGGCTCAAGTAATTCTGCCCGGAGGTTTTCCGCGGTCTTGGCGCTTCGATAATTGTCGTGCTGAAAAACCGGCCAATCTTCCCCGGTTACATTGGGTTGGAGCACGACGCTTAAACCAGACGCCAACACCAACAACCCCGCTTGAACCGACCGCTGGAAATTATTCGATAAAGTAATCATGCTGCTCAGGCGACATTAGCCCATTCTTTTTTTCTGTCCACCCAATTGCGATCCATTCCCGAGGCTTGGGTTTTTTTTGATTGCGGGCAAGCCCCTTGAAACGCAATCTACCCCACCAAAAAATAAGGCCTCCGCACATACAGTGGCAAGACGGGTGAAGAATTGAAAGCTGAAGGGAAATGAGACAGAGCAAAGTAACAAGAAGAGATTTCATCAATGGAACTTTAATGGCGACTGGAGCTTCCATGCTTCCATTTAGAGCTACTGGCCAAGCTGTTTTGGACAAACTCGATCCCTTGTATTATCCACCGTCACTCACCGGCCTAAGGGGAAGTCATCCAGGATCAGATGCCCACGCACACGCCAGAGCATGGACTAAGAAATCGGATTGGGGACCAACTGCCAAATTGAACGAAAGCTATGACTTGGTTGTTGTTGGCGGAGGGATCAGCGGACTATCGGCCGCATATTTCTACCAGCAAAAACACGGAAAAGACAAGAAGGTGCTTATTCTGGATAATCATGATGATTTTGGGGGTCATGCCAAACGGAATGAACATGCAATCGATGGCAAAACTCTAATTTCCTATGGAGGTTCACAAACTATAGTAGAACCAAAACATGGAAGCAAAGTTGTACATGCCCTGCTAAAAGATATAGGTGTAGACATAGAGCGATTTAATACAGCCTATGATCGTGACTTCTATAAAAGGAATAATTTGGGGGCCGTTACCTACTTCAACAAAAAAACATTTGGTGAAGATAAAGTGGTCAGGCACCCTTATTGTAATTATCCAAATTATATAGAAGGCCTTATGGCTGGAAAGTTATCCAACATGGATGCTGCACGGGAAGCTCCTTTAAGCAAGAAAGGCAAAGAACAATTACTTCGGGTGTTAAATGGTGGGCTGCATGCGATAGATGTGCCCAAAAGGAAATTGAATAATTACATTCGTTCTCATTCCTACTTCGATTATCTAAAAAACACTTTGGGTGTTGATGATCCCGGGGTATTGAGAATGGCCAGACATTCTGCTTTAGACTGGGCACTCTCAGGAACAGACGTAATGACCATAAGAACTGCCAAGAGCTGCGGAGCCCTGGGTTTTGCTCCTAAAGCTGTATACGATAAAGACAATCCATACATTTATCATTTTCCAGATGGCAATGCCGGCGTTGCGCGTGCATTGGTGAAAAAGATGATTCCTGGTGTTGGAGAGGGAGACAACGCCGAAGAGCTGGTATTATCAAAATTCAAATATGCCGAGTTGGACAAATCCAGCAACGCTGTTCGCATCAGGCTAAACAGTACGGTTGTAAATGTGCGGCATGGTGGCGACCCAAAAAATTCCAGTGAAGTTTTCGTAAATTATATCAATGACAACAAGTCGCATGAGGTGAAAGCTAAAAGTGTAGTGATGGCCTGTTACAACATGATGATTCCGCATATCGTTTCAGGTCTTCCAGAAGAACAAGCAGCGGCATTGAGACTTCAATCGAAAAGCCCGTTGCAATACAGTAGCGTGGGCTTAAGGAACTGGAGGGCAATGAAGGAAATGGAAATTGGATTGGCCATGTCTCCCGGAAATATGCACCAAGCAGTTTTCATGGATTTTCCGGTGAGTGTGGGGGGCTATGAGTACACCAAGACCCCAGACGACCCTTGTGTTATTCAGATGATAAGCTGTCCGTATGGTGAAACCGTTGGAGCACCACGACTTGAGCAATACCGTGAAGCACGATACAGAATGTTAGGTTTGCAGTTCAAAGACTACGAAGAGGAAATCAGATCACATTTAAGTGGTATGCTCCCGAAGAAACTGTTTGATTTCGACAGGGATGTTGGGAGTATTACTGTCAATCGGTGGAGCCACGGTTACACTGTGGGCGGCCCAAAAAATTCCACCCAAAAAGGACGACAACCATTTGGCCGGATTACCATTGCCAATTGCGACTCCGCCCCTGGTGCTGATGCGAAAGCTGCAATCAATATGGCATCAAGAGCTGTGAGCGAATTGGGCCATCATCGAGAACCAAACTGAAACCGCCAATCTCCTCCACAAACACGGAGTCAAGTCGGATGAAGAATTGAAAGCTGAAGAGAAATAATTGCTCGAAAGAGCTAATGCGATCGATGATCCGAACACTACTTTTGTGCGTTGCACTCACTATGTTGGTCAGGCAATTAAACGCACAAGCCGTCAGCAAGGCAAAGACCTCATCGGTTGTTCCTGTCGCCCAATTGGATGCCCTTAAAATCCATACGTGGACATTGCCGCCCCTCCACATCAACGGGAAGCCCGCGAAAGCTCATACGCAAGGACTCCTTGTCCATCAAAAAGGATTTTTCGTTACAGCACGCCGAGACGATATAAATCCACGCCGATCTCTCCTGCTCTGGTTACGCTGCAATCCGGGCAGCCAGAAGGAAAATTGCAACAAGATCAAACGAAGTTGGACTAAAATCTGGGATATTACGCCGACCGCCCAGCCTGCGAGCTGGTCTGGCGTGCTTGATCACCCCGGTGGATTTGATTCCGACGGTGAATACCTTTGGATTCCAATCTCACAAAGTCGTCGTAACGGCAAAACCATGGTCCGCAAGTTCTCAATACGCTCTTTAATAGACAAAGGTGATGCGACGCCTGCCGAAAGTATAACCATCAACGACCACATCGGTGCGATCGCAGTTTCACGCAGTCCAAAGCGGCTCTTTGGTGCTAATTGGGATACTTTGCTGGCCTACGAGATTTCAGTAGATGGCAGTCCCATGCAACACTACGAGCGCAACTCGTTCATTCGTAATTTGCCCAATTGGTCGATTGCGGTTCAGGACTGGAAGGTGCACGAGGGGTTTTTGATTGCAAGCGGGCTCGACAAGAGTTCCAAGTTGCTGGCAAGTCGTCCCCGTTCCTTGATCCAGTTGATCAATGTTAAGACACGACAGATCACCGCCGAACTTAGACTGCCCCGCCGTCATGCGTCGGGAAATTTTACACGAGAAGGCATGGCGGTGTTCAATGAACACATCTGGCTACTGCCAGATGACCTCGAGGAAGAGAATAAACTCTACCGATTTTCGCTTAACGAACTATTAAAGGTAGGACGAGAGAGTCTTCGACTGAAGAATTGAAAACTGAAGGGAATTGAAAGGCTCTAAAAAAAGTTGCTGTTTATCTTCAATGATAACCACTCAAGGCACTGGTCAACTTAGTGATTAAGACATAATGCGTGCGATATTGGTCTTTCTGCTGATCATTGCGACGACGTTCTTCTCAAACGAGGGAAGAGCCGACGAACCAGCGGTTTCACCCAAACAACCCAATCTGATCTTTCTCATGGCTGACAATCAGCGTTGGGATGCATTGGGATGCTACGGAAACTCAATTATCCACACACCCAACATCGATCGACTGGCGGCTCAGGGGTTTCGGTTCGATAACGCATTTTGCACAACGTCCATCTGCGCCGCCTCCCGGGCCAGTATCCTGACCGGCCAATATCGGCGGACGCATGGTTACACGTTTGAAAAACCGCCGATGACGATCGCTGCGATGCAGAAATCCTATCCGGCCTTGCTGAAAAAGGCCGGCTACCATACCGGATTCGTGGGCAAGATTGGGGTTCGATTGGATCGAGGCGTTGCAGATGAAATATTTGATTATTCCAGATTTAATGAGGTGAGCAGCACGAGTCATCCTTACCACCGAAAGTCGCCTGATGGGACGATCAAACATCTCACGCGAATCAACGGCGATCTGGCCATCGATTTCCTGAGGAGTTCAAACGAGACACAGCCATTTTGTCTGTCCGTTAGCTTCAGTGCACCGCATCCAGAAGATGACAACGTTCGACAGTATATCTATGACCGAGCGCTTGAGAGTTTGTATCAGGGCGTGACCATTCCGCCGCCGTCCGTCTCCGAAACCCGACATTTTGAACAGCTGCCGGAGTTTCTGCGCGTTTCCATGAATCGCCAGCGCTGGTTTCGTCGTTTCGACACACCCGAAAAATACCAAAGAATGATGAAGTCGATGTATCGACTAATTACGGGAGTCGACATTCAGATTGGGAGAATCCTCGATGAGGTCAGAAAGCAAGGACTGGAGGATAACACGATAATCGTTTTCACCTCGGACAACGGACTAATAGCGGGTGAGCACGGCATCACAGGCATTTGGTTAATGTACGAGCCATCGATTCGATTGCCGCTCATCATCTATGACCCTCGCCAGCTGAAAGCAAACAAAGGTAAAGCCGTGTCCGAACTGGCTCTGAACGTGGACTACGGACCGACATTGCTCGATCTTGCTGGCGTAGAGGTCCCCGCCGCCATGCAAGGGAGGAGTCTGGTTCCTCTGCTGAAAGGCAACCGTGAAAATTGGCCGGAAGACTTTTTCTGCGAGCATTACTTTCGCCCGTCTGGACTTAAAACCAACGAGAATAACATTCCTCGTAGCGAAGGCCTAAGGACCGAACATTGGAAGTACGTCCATTACTTCGATGAGCAGCCAACGTACGAGCAACTCTTCGATCTAGAGAAAGACCCCCACGAGATCGATAACTTGGCGAGGGATCCACGATATCACGAGATTCTTGAAGCAATGCGTCGACGAATGAAGGTTCTTCGGACGCAAGCTGGACCACCCTGGAATCCCAACCGCAAATAAATCCATCGCGAAAATAAACAAATAAGTCGTGCTTTGGTGGCCAAAATGAAACACCTCCTACTCACGGGGGCTTGACATTGGGGCGGCATGGGGGTAGTTAATCCCTCTTCTGATCGCTTGGCGGTTAAACAAGGAGCCAACATTCCCCGGTTTCCATTCAGCCAAGTTCATTTCAGAGTCGTAATTTCTGCGACTCATTTTCCTCTAACTCAAGCCGGTAGGGATTACAAATGAAGGTTTACCGGCTTGGTTACATAAATGAATATGACAGAGAGGAAACCCCGCAATCGGGGCGATAAAAAACGTGGGCGATTTGGTGGAAATAAATCGCGACGACGCGGCAAGCCTAGCAGGACTCGCGACGACCAATTTCGTCCAAACCAAAAACCGCGTCCCCGCGAGCAAGTCGAGCCAATGGAGGCGCTCGAGATGGAGAGAATCTTTGGTTCGTTGATTCCGGAGATCCAGCACGCGCTGAGAAAGGAGGGTTACGCAACACCGACGCCGGTGCAGGCTCAAGCCATTCCGCCGCAGGTTGATGGCCGGGACTTATTCGGCAGCGCACAGACCGGGACCGGCAAAACCGCCGCGTTCACCATCCCGTTGCTTCAGGATCTGGCCACGGAGAAAATCAACCCGGAAGGTCGCCATCCCCGGGCGCTGATCCTCGCGCCGACGCGTGAGTTGGCGGCACAGATCGGCGACAGCATCACGGCGTACGGCCGGTATCTGCAAGTCTCGCACACGGTGATTTTTGGGGGTGTGGGACAGGGCCCGCAGGAAAAGGCGATGAATCGTGGGGTCGATATTGTCGTCGCAACGCCCGGCCGGTTGCTCGACCTGATGGGGCAGGGGTTCGTGAAACTTGATTCCGTCAAGACGTTCATTCTCGACGAGGCAGACCGCATGCTGGACATGGGGTTCATCCCTGACGTTGAGCGCATCCTGACCAAGCTGCCGAGCGAACGGCGAACCGGGTTTTTCTCCGCGACACTGCCGACAGCCGTGGAGACCTTGGCCAAGCGGCTGCTGGTCGATCCGGCCCGGGTCACGATCAATCCCGAACAGCCGACGGTAGAGAAGATTTGCCAGCGGTTGCTGTATGTGGATCGCGATAAAAAAGATGACTTGCTTGTTTCGATACTCCGCGATCCGGAAGTGGAGCGTGCTATAGTTTTCACGCAGATGAAGTACAAGGCAAACCGTGTCTGCGAGCGGCTGGAGCGGGTGGGGATTTCCGCGGCGCCCATTCACGGCAACAAGACACAGGCGGCGCGGACCCGGGCGCTGGAGCAGTTTCGCAAAGGGAAAGTGAAAGTGTTGGTCGCCACCGACATTGCCGCGCGCGGGATCGACGTCGACGGCATCACGGATGTGTTCAACTACGACTTGCCGACGGAAGCAGAGACGTACATTCACCGAATCGGCCGAACCGCTCGCGCCGGCAGCGAAGGCCAGGCGTGGACATTTTGCAGCAAAGAGGAGACTGGACTGCTGCTGGACATCGAGCGGTTGATCAAAAAACCGATACCCGACGATGTTGAGCACGACTTGCATTCCGAACGCGCGTTCAAGTCGGTGCGCTCTCCCAAAAAACAGACAAAGAGAGAGAGCCGAAACGGTTTCGGAAAAAAGAGGCCCGCCAAAAGGCGCCCAAGGCGAAACGCCCGGTTCGCTCGTTAGCCGCGCTGCTGCGATCCGTGAGCCGTTTGGCCAAGCGGCGTCGGTTCAGGCCAAGATCCAACCTTTTCGGTAGTCGCGTTTCAGGTATTGCTCCGCGCGCGGGGCGTTGGGGATCTTCATGTTTTTCGCGTCCCACTCGATTTTTTTCCCGGTGCGGTAGGCGACGTTGCCCAGATGGTTGGCCTCGGTGAGCGGCCCGGAGTAGCCAAAGTGGCAGGTGGTCGGCGCGCCGGTCTTGCAGGCATGAAGCCACTCGGCGTGGTGCCCGATCGATGACGCAATCCACGGCTCAGGCGCCTGAAAATCCTTGAACTCATTTTCCGGCAAAAGGATATGTTTGCCGTAGTCGGAGAGAAGCATGCCCTTGTCGCCGATGAAGAGCATGCCGCTGCCCCATTGGGGGATGCCTTTTTCCTTCCAAATCCTCGGTTTGTTTTCGCCCTGGTGCCATGTGAGCGTTACTGGTGGCATGCTCCCGCGCCTGCCGTATGTGTACTTCGCTGACATTGAGGCTGGTGCAATGTCATGATGCGGCGGTGGCCCCCACGCCTCGACGGTCTTTGGGGCATCCAATTTGAGTGCCCAGAAGGGAAGATCGTTGAAGTGGCTGCCAAGGTCGGACATGGTCCCGTTGCCGAAGTCCCACCAGCGATACCATTTCGGCCCGGGGAAATAGACGGAGTGAAACGGCCGGTGCGGCGCCGGGCCGATCCAGAGATCCCAGTCGAGGTTTGCCGGTGGTGTCTGGGCTTCGACCGGCGTTTCAAAAGACCAGACGATGTCCCGGTTGCGCTTGGCCGCCTCCTGGCTTTGCCAGCCCCACGCGCGGCCGACCCAGACATGGGCCTCGCGAACCGGACCAATGGCTCCGGACTGGATTTTCTCCACGACGCGCCGGTAATTGTTGCCGGCATGAATCTGGGTACCCATTTGCGTGGAGACGCCCGCCGCCTTCGCTGCCTTTGTGATCACCCGCGCCTCGTACACATCGCGAGTCAGCGGTTTCTCGCAATAAACATGTTTCTTTGATTGCAGTGCGGGCAGCACGGCGAAAGCGTGCGTGTGCTCCGTGGTGCTTACCACCACGGCGTCGATGTCGTCGGTCTTCTCGTAGAGTTTACGGAAATCTCGGTACGTTCGCGCCTTGGGATGTTTTGCTGCCGCGTGGTTGAGGTTTTGCGCGTTGACATCGCAGAGCGCCACGACGTTCTCGGTCCTTGCCGTGTTTGCCAAATTGCTTCCGCCACGACCCCCGCTGCCGATGATGGCGAGGTTCAGTTTGGCGTTGGGCGACTTGGCGCTGACGATGGCCGGAAACCCCATGGCGGTTGCGGCAAGGCCGGTGGATTGGATGAACCGACGCCGGGATTGCCGGTTGGTGGGAAGTGAGTTCATAGCGGCGCAACGGTTACCCACCCGACAGAAACTGGCGAGAGCAAAATCAAACCCTTACCGACGGTTCGGTTGCCAAACCTAAAAAAAAACTAACCACTTCCATCCGGTTTCAGCTTTCCAAGCCCGGTTCGCTGTGACAAAAGGGGTGCGACCAATTGATCCAAAGACAAACGCAAGATTCATGAAACGCCGAACTTTTATCGCCGCTGCCGTTGCCGCGCCGGCCGTTCTCCCGCGCACTGTTTTCGGGGCCAACAACAGGCTCAACATCGCTTTCATCGGCATGGGTGGCCAGATACAGGGCCACGTCAACAACGCTCTGCAACTCGGGCACAACGTCGTGGCGTTTTGTGACGTTGATCCCAATCAGATCGCTGGTTCCCAAAACCGGCACAAGGCCAAGGCCGGGAATGTCAAAGCCTATGCTGACTACCGTGAACTGCTCGAGAAGGAGAAAACGATCGATGCCGTGGTGATCGCCACGCCGGACCACTGGCACGCGCCGATCTGCACGGCGGCAATGAAGGCCGACCGGCACGTGTACTGCGAAAAGCCGCTGACCCACACGATCGCCGAGTCGCGTGCGTTGCGGGAACTGTCCCGCACGTCGAGCGTCGTCACCCAGACCGGCAACCAGGGCAGCGCCTCGTCGAATCTTCGCCGGAGCATCGAACTGATTCAATCCGGGCTGCTTGGGCAGATAGCCAACGTGCACGTCTGGCACCCGGCTCACGGCTGGCCCAATGGCGGCATGCGCCCGCCCGGCGAGGATCCGGTGCCGAACGGAATGAACTGGGATTTCTGGTGCGGCCCGTCGCCGGTGCGTCCTTACAAAAATGGCATCTATCATCCGGCCAAGTGGCGTGGCTGGTACGACTTCGGCAATGGTTCCATTGGCGACTTTTGCTGCCACTCGTTCAATATGCCGGTGCGTGCACTCAACCTCGGCTACCCGTCCAAGGTCGGAATCAGCAACGTGCAAGAAGCCGGACTCGAGACCTACGCCAAGACCGTGACGCACACCTTCCATTTTGCCGCCGAAGGCCAGCGTGCCGCGGTGAACCTGATTTACTACACCGGTGGCGTCGATATGCCGCCCAAGCACATCACCGACCCGCTGATTGGCACCTTCGGGAACATCCCCCGCGTCGGTGCCGTGGTTGAGGCGGAGCATGGGCTGCTCTCCTCCGGGCTTTGGAATTCACAGTGCTACGTCAAGCTGAAAGACGACAAAAAATTCGCGGGTCACGCCAAACATTCCGAGGCGAAAAAAGTGCCGCAACACCTCCCGCGTGTGAGGGGGCATTTTCAGGAATGGACCGATGCGATCCCCAACAACGGAAAAACCTTCGCGCCGTTCGAGATCGGCGGCCACCTCACCGAGATCGGTCTCTCCGGGATCGTTGCTCTCAAGCTGCAGCGAAATCTCGACTGGGACGGCCAGGCGATGGAAGTCAAGGGCATCCCCGAGGCCGCCGCCCTCGTCAAAAAACAAAACCGAACCAAGTGGCTTTAAGCTTGGCCGCGCTTGCGAGTCCGTAAGTCGTGAAAGGCTCAGTTTTCTTGGCCGAAACAGAGGTGGCTGCCATCCAGCATCGCGACCACGACCTGGCCCTGTCGATCCATCAGCAGGCCATCCGGCAGCGGTTCACCCCGGATTTCCTGACGCAGAATCTGTTGGCCATTTTTCTTGTCCAGTGCGCTCAGCCACCATTGGGGTTGTGCCCGGTTTCGCGACTGGAAATGCGTCACCGCCACCACGGCGTTGGGGCAGACGAGCAGCGAGACAACCTCGAACTTGTTCGAGCTGCCCAGATCGGTTTTCCAGCGAACTGCATCCCCTTGTTCCAGCAAGGCAACCAGGTCGCCAAAGCCACGGTCCTGCCCCTTGGCCCGGGGAATACCCTCGGTGATTTGTTTCGCGACCTTCGCGCTGTCGAGGCATGTCAGCTTGCCGAACTTGAAGTTGACGAATGCAAAACTTTCCCTGTCCCAGGCCGGCGGGATTCCGCCAGAAACAAACCGTGTGCGACGGCCCTCACGGTAGGCATCGAAGCTGCCCTTGGTCGCCACGTTCCGGGCTGATGAGTGAAGAATCCGGCCCCCGGCGATTGCCGTGTCACCGTGGAACACGCCGACAAATTTGCCGTTGTTTGCCTTGGACTGGCCTTGCTCGAACGACGGCGCATCGCAAATCCCGCTCTTGAGATCGTAATGGGCCGGAGACACCTGGTTGCCGCCCGCCATGAGCAGTTGACCGCCCTGTATCGACAGGTTGCCCTGCACGCTGACACCCTTGCGTAATTCTGCATTGAGGTGGCCAGAGGAATTGTTTTGCCAGAGAATTTTCCCGCTCTCCGCGTCCAGCGCATACACATAAGTGCCATCGTGGTCGATGATTCCCGCGCCCACATAGGCGACGCCGTCGTGCACCAGCACGCCACTGTGGGCGGGCCAAGTGGAACAAAGGCTGCCGTAAACCATGATGTGCCGCTCCACCGGTGCTGCGCGGAACCGCCAGAGCAGTTGGCCGGTGGCGGCGTCGAGACAGTAGACCTGTCCGTCACCGCCGCCCGCGTAGGCGCGGCCGTTCCAGATCGTCGGGGACTGTTTGATCGGGCCAGGCGTCAGGTATTCCCATCTCATCGATCCGTCGGCGGCGTCGATGGCACGGATCTTTCCGTCTTCCCCGCCGGTGAACACCAGTCCGCCAGCCGCCGTCGGCGGGGTCGGGATGGTTGGCAAAGTCGGCCGGGACTGCCATTTCATCTGCATGGGAGAGCGAAGCCGGATCCGGGTCGATGCGCTTCGCGAGTTGTTGCTGCGGTAAGTGGGCCAGTCCTGATCGGTGACCTTAAGGGCGGTGCCGGTATTTAGCGTGAGGCCGGTGGTTTGGAGTCGTTCCGCATTCGTGGCGAGGTGGTCGAACCGGAACGCGCCTGCGGAGCATTTACCGAGATGCCCGATGATCGAGAGGTTGCAGTCGCATTGCCACGGCCCGATGTAAAGCATGCCGTTGGCCGGCAGTGCTCCATCGTTGCACGCGGGGCGGGCGGCGCCATCGATCAGTACCTTGCGCTGCGAGCGGTCAAATCGTATTGTGCCCTCTCCTCCCCGGCAGAACAAGGAATCCGAGCTGGCGGTCAGGCGGGTGCAAGCCCGCTTGAAAAATTCCAAATCCTGCTCGATCTCGCCGCTGACCGGATCGACCACCACGTGGCTGCCCCGTTCCCCGACTCCAAGGATGACCTTGTTGTCCAAATAAATGGCGTTGGGATTGTTGGTGATTTTTTTGCGCTGCCAGAGCAGGTCGCCGGTCTCCGTGGAAACCGCGATGACGTTCATGCGCGTCTGGCCCTGGACGATCAGCGCCTGCGGGGTGGCCACCAGCATGCAGGCGGTCCGGAAACCGGGGGTCGAGGTCAGGCCGCGCCCGGGCTGCCCGATCAGGTCGAGGACTGCCTTGTTGGCGTTGGTCCACTCGATTTCCCCGGACCGGATGT
>MPLZ02182370.1_pt1 | contig 24764 bp, 20 predicted proteins | sample 1617311 | NCBI WGS metagenome assembly MPLZ02 (sample SAMN05944806, study PRJNA350692) | marine metagenome | biome: marine; feature: ODZ; material: water; isolation source: 160 m water sample filtered on 0.2 um supor filter | place: Pacific Ocean | collected 2012-04-08 | depth 160m m | reverse complement strand
GGTGTTGCTGGAGCGAAAGGGAATTTTGTATCGTCGGCAGAGCTGGCCCGTAATGAGGCTCGCTTTGGTTTGTTCAGGCGTACCAAATGCCGGTGACCCGGTGCGCATATCCACATTTGAGGTAAAGCCGCCGTAAACGGCGGGTGTCCCGGGTCGAACCAGTTGAGTCAGCACGATACCGGCCAGCGCCTCGGCATTCTGCTGGGTGATGGCACCAATCACCGTGACCGGTGCCATGGCACCTGCCAGGGTAAACGGCGTGACAATTACGGGTTGTCCTGCCCGGGCGAGTTCGATCAATCCGCCGGCCATCGGGCCATCAATCAAGCGCGGTGAGTTGGTGTTGATGTTGCCACTGATCACTATGTGTTCGGGCAAATCGTCATACCCGATACCGAAAACAATGCAGGCCATGTTCAGGGCATCTCGAGCACGATTGCTGCCCAGTAGCGACGCATAAAGGCATTTGTCGGTATAAAGAATCTCCGCGAGCAGGACATCCAGGTGGCGGCTGTTCTCAGGCAGGTCAAGGGGCTCAAAACCGCCCCCTGCATAGTGGATAATGTCGTAGGTCTGGAACAGTTTCTTGTAATCACAAAGCTCCGCATAGGTTCCAGGCCGCCGACCCCGGTCCAGGTCTGACACAAAAGCAGGACCCGCAACACCGGAAAAGGTAATGTGATTGCCGCCGAGCGTCACTGACTTATTCGGATTGCGGGCTTTCTGTATGAATTGTGCAGGTATTGTTTTGATGACTTCCTCAACCATCTCGGGATCGAGATAGACCATCTCTTCAGGGTTATCGACTCTTGCACCGCCTTCGGCATAGATTTTGCGGGCCTCGAGATCGGTGACCTTCATGCCGAGTTCAGCCAGTACCTGTAATGAGGCCTGATGGATAGACTCGATCTCATCACTGCTCAGCGGCTCTATGGGTGGTAGACCGTTGCGAATTTGTTTCCAGGGTAGCGATGTTTTTTCGGGTACGCCGGCAGTCCGACGCTTTCGACGTCGACTGGTTTGCAGTTGAATGTTACTCATCGTGTTTGAGTGATTTCAGGTCAATTGTTCAAGTCGCTGACCGGCAACTCATAGTCACTGATCTTCCAGCGGGTAGGTGGTGAGCTGTTCATAGCCGTCTGCGGTAATTAGAACCTGTTCTTCGAGTTTGACGCATTCCTTACCGCCCTCGACACCGATTAGCGCTTCTACACACATCACCATACCTTCCTGGAATACCCCATCGTAGCCTACTTCGTCATAATCTTGTGGGTAATAAATCGCCGGTGCTTCATCACAAAGGCCCACACCATGCATCGCAACACTGTAACGACCCGGGATGTACTCATCGTTCAGCGGATGCAACTTCTCGGTCAGTTCCCGGTATCCCAGGCCAGGCTTGAGAAGCTCCATATTTTTCTTGATTTGGTCATAGGCTGCTGCGTACAACCGTTTTTGTTCATCATCAGGTTCGGCGTCACAGATCCACGATCGAGACATATCGCAACAGTATCCGTAGGGCCCAATTAGGTCGGTATCGAAACTGACCATGTCACCTTTTTCGATCGGTCGCATGGAGCACTCACGATACCAGGGGTTGGTGCGTGGCCCGGACGACAGCAACCGTGTTTCTATCCATTCTCCGCCTCCGGCGATATTACCGTGGTGTAACTCTGCCCACAGCGCATTTTCGGTGATCCCAGGTTTTAGTACTTCATGCATACGCTGCACGGCCTGTTCGCAGACTTCGATGGATTTGCGCATCAGCGCGATTTCTCCAGCACATTTTATTTCGCGGGCTTTCTCCATAATCGTAAAGCCGTCATGAATTTCGTACCCCAACTGCTCCATCACTTGCACACCAATCGGCGCGATCCGATCAATGGCGATACGTTGATTGCCGCCGCTGTGTTCACGAATGATCGCATCCATTTCAGCGCCCCAGGCTACGGCTCTTTCAGTAACGTGCTGACCGGCACTCATATAGAAAAATGTCTTCGGCTTGAGTACACGTTCAATTCCGGGTAGACCTTCGGTCAGTAGCGGCTTGCCACCGAATTCAAAAATAATGGCGGGGCTATCCGCCGGCACGTAAACATACCGGGTCTCATTGTGGGAGCACCAGATCTGCATATTGGTACTGTCTGTCGCGTAACGGGTATTCAGCTGGTCATACAGAATAATGCCAGCCAGATCTTGCCTCACAAGTTCAGTCTGAATACGTGCGAGTCGGTAGCGACGCACTTCATCAAGATCGCAGGGCGGTATGGTGTGCTCCATCGCCCCGTGCTGGCGTACGGTCATTAGGTCCTTGGTTGTTAGGATATTCACGAACTTTCTCCCTACTGAAGCAAAACGGTATGGATTTAACGCACCTCGATGTGCCGGGATTGTGCCCGATAACGGCCTACTGCAAGGGCTGCAACGCGAACCTGCTCTGGCGCCAGGTGTGCATAACGTGCCGTTACGGTAACGTGCAGTGCCTTAACTGCTGTTAACGGCATCCATTCTTTTACCGCTTTCCAAGGCGAACTTCTGCGGCTCTGGCATGACCTTCCAGTCCTTCGAGCCGAGCCAGAGCAGCGGTATCTCGTATCACATCATCATCAAGCTGATCGGGGCTCGACATCCAAGTGGACATTCGTAAAAAGGTCAGTATAGAGAGTCCCGCGGAAAAGCGGGCACTCCCACCCGTTGGCAAAACATGATTGGGTCCGATCCCATAATCTCCAAAGACCTCAGCTGCGCCTCGCCCTAGAAAGAGGGCGCCATAATGCTTCAGTCGGGATGTCGCATCTTCTAGATCTTCAACGTGTACCTCGAGGTGCTCAGGCGCCAGGCGATTACAAGCTTCAGCCGCCTGCTCGACTGAATCAACCAACACCGCAAAGCCATTATCCATGGCATCTTCTGCAGTAGCGCCGTCTGGGAGAGAACTGAGCTGGGAACTAAGCGCAGTATTTACTTGCTCTACTAAGTCTTTCGAGGTGGTCACCAGAATCGGAAGGGCATCAGTGTCGTGTTCCGCCTGGGCAATTAGGTCTGCGGCAATCACCTGAGAATCCGCACTGTTATCACCCCACACCACTAACTCCGAAGGACCAGCCAGCATGTCAATCCCAACAAATCCGGAGACATACCGTTTGGCTGCGGTGACCCAGCGGTTGCCTGGTCCAACAATAACATCACAAGCGGGCACTCCCTCCACACCAAAGGCCATAGCGCCAATGATCTGGGCCCCACCGACAGCGATCAGTGAATCCGCACCCGCAATCCCCGCCGCAGCCAAAGTCACCGGCGTTGGTTTTGGCGATGCCACCATAATACGCTCGACCCCAGCTACACGGGCGGTCACTGTCGTCATTAGTACCGTCGATGGAAGAGAAAAGCGGCCCCCTGGGGCGTAACAACCAGCAGAATCAACCGGAGCAAAAATATGTCCCGCATCTCCACCCGGGATCTCAATCTCGAAATCCCGCAGACAACCACGTTGTCCCTGCGCAAACTTTCGGATTCTCTGGGCTGTTCGTTCGAGAACACCTCGTTCACGATCTCCCAGTTCCTGCACTGCTAGCTCGAGTGCAGCTCGATCATAGCCAATGCGTTGCCCAGATGTGATATCACCTAGACGTTCGGCCTCTTGGAGCAATGCCTTTCGGCCCCCTTTTCGAACGTGCTCGACTATTTCTACGGCCGTTGCATAGGTTTCCGAATCCACAGGCTCCCGGTGGAGTGCTCTTAGTTCAGAGAGTGTCTTAACTTTGAGAACTGCCATTCTCTGGTCCTTTTCCTGGTAGGGGTAATTTTGCATCGCCGTTACGTCGGTTTACCTTCAACGCACGACGATCCAGTTCGCGCTCTACGTCAGTCAGGCTAACACCTGCGCGGGCCATTGCAGCCATCGCAAAATACATGAGATCAGCTGCTTCATGGGTTACATCCGCAACGTTATCCGCCTCTGCCAGCTCGGCTGCTTCTTCTTTGAGCTTTGCGGCAAGCAATCCATCTTCGGCGAGTAGGCGTTTGGTATATGAGCCGTCGGGTGCTGACTTTTGTCGTTCCAACAAGGTCGATTCGAGACGACTCAATCCAGTTGAATCCCCCCAGCATGTGCGCTTATTGAGGTGGCAAAATCCGGCACCGGACTGACTGACCGAAAAACGCAGTGTATCCCGATCACAGTCGAGTTCTATTCTGTGCAGCGTTTGAACGGCGCCAGAAGTAGATCCCTTTACCCAGAGTTCATCACGCGAGCGAGAGTGGTAGGCTCCCCGACCTTGATAAATCGCAACACGAAGACTGCCAAGATCGGAGTACGCAAGCCCCAGTGCCAAACCCGACTCATCAACAACCACGGTCGCCCACAGCCCGTCTTCACGGTCGGTCTTAAGACACGCTGCTGTCGCATCAGCTAGGTCGAACTTGTTCGTATACAGTGCCATCCCGACTTGCGCATCTGCCCCCAAGGCATCAATAACGCCCACATCAGCAGCCGTGGCTACGCCACCTGCAACCGTTAACTCGATGCCATCTGACGCCTCCAAGAGTTGGTTAATACGCGCTTCATCAACACCAGCAAGACGACCCTCACGCTCCACAAAGGTCACCAGGAATCCGCCTACATAAGGCCTTAGCTCTCGCATTCGGTCAAGAACCCCGCGGCCTGTTTTCCTTGTCCAGCCCTCTACCACCACTTCACCATCCACCGCGTCCAGTGCTGCGATCACTCGCTCTCGCGGAAGCTGATCGAGAATATCGGGCTCTGCGGCTGTTCCAAGAATGACTTTTCGTGCACCAGCATCAAGCCAGAACCTCGCGCTATCCGCGTCACGAATACCACCGCCCACGCGGCACGGTGCACGGCCCAAGAGATCGAGGATCGTATCCCGGTTGCTTCCAGTTCCAAGAGCAGCATCAAGATCGATCACAGCAATCTCTCCCACTCTTCCAAAGAGTTCGGCGATGGGTCGAGGATCTCCTGCATCTAGCGCCTTGTCCTTTCCTCCAACCAACTGAACTGCAAGCCCACTCTGTAAATCAATGGATGGAATTATCACGGTCTGACCTCCACACCGGCATCTCTGAGCACAGCTTTAAGGCTTTTGACCGTGTACTCACCATCATGAAATATCGAAGCTGCCAGTACGGCATCCGCACCAGCTTTCAGTGCATCTATCAGATGCTCAGGATTCGCTGCTCCCCCGGAGGCAATCACTGGAACCGTCACTGCCTGACTCACGGCGCCTAATAGATCGAGTTCATAACCGGAGCGCGTACCGTCACGATCCCAGCTCGTCAGTAAGATCTCGCCCGCACCTCTCTCGACCACCTCTTTGGACCACTGAATTACATCGCGGCCGGTACGCTCACGCCCTGATTTCACTACCACCTCCCAGCCTCCACTCTCATGTCGAATCGCATCTATGGCAATCACCGTACATTGACTTCCGTAACGTATCGCCAGGTCATTGATGAGCTCAGCGTTCACCACAGCCGCAGTATTCACGCTAACCTTGTCAGCCCCTGCATCAAGCAAACGACCTGCATCATCGGCCACGCGGACACCACCGCCGCAGGTCAAGGGAATACTCAACTCTTTGCGAACTCTTCGTACGGTTTCGCGCTGATGGCCTCGACCTTCAGGAGTGGCAGACACATCGAGAAGAACCAGTTCGTCAGCACCCTGACCTTGATAATTCAAAGATAATTCGACTGGGCAGCCCGCATCCCGCAAACCCTGAAAATTAATGCCCTTGACGACCCGGCCATCCCGACAATCGAGACAAGGAATGATTCTAGCGGTCAGCATGACTCAGCCTCTCGCTTCACTCCCAGCCATCGCTCAATCAGTGATGCCCCCCATTTTCCTGAAAGCTCTGGGTGAAACTGGCAAGCTAGAATCGGCCCACGCTCAATGGCGGCAACGAATGAACCGCCGTAATCTGCCTTGGCGCCTGTCCAGCCCTCAGGGATTTCTGTGAGTCGATAGGAGTTGGCAAAATAGCCGTAACCCTCGGTGAGAAACTGGCAGTCGGATGCCGGATGTATGCAATTCCAGCCAAGTTGTGGCACCCGGACAGTCGTCCCGAACCTTGACACGTGGGCATCAAACGCGCCAATACCATCAGTCCCTGGGCTCTCTTCGCTGCGACTACCTAGAACCTGGAGACCAAGACAGATTGTCAGTGTGGGCCTCGCTTCAACAATTCGCTCACGAATCGCATCAACAAGTCTTCGACTTCTCAGCTGATCCATAATCGCGGCGAAAGCACCAACTCCTGGCAACACGACATAGTCAGCGGAAGTCACCATCTTTGGGTCGTCGACCAATACCGGCTTACACCGAGCCCTTCTCAATCCGGCGAGTACCGATGCCAGATTTGCTGTACCTGTCCGGATCACAGCCACATCTTTCATACCAGCATCCCCTTGGTACTCGGCATATCTGATGTACCATCAAACGCCACTGCCTGGCGTAGTGCAACGGCGACAGCCTTAAAGGAAGCTTCACTGCGGTGATGATCATTGCGCCCCTTCAATACATCAACATGCAGAGCTATCCGCCCTGTGACCGCAAACGATTCGAAAAAGTGGGGGATGTTCTCACACGACAACTCGCCCAAACACTCCCGCTCAAGCCCTAGATTGATGGCGGGATAAGGTCGGCCGGACAGGTCAACTACAGCCCGACAGAGTGCCTCATCGAGAGGAACATGTGCACAGGCAAAACGCGCAATGCCTTGCCGTTCACCGAGTGCATCGTCCAAACAATTTCCAATAATAAGCGCACAATCTTCAACGCTGTGATGGTCATCAATAGAGAGGTCACCTTTACAGCTAAGCCTTAAATCGAACCTGGCATGCTTAGCCAGTGTGGTAAGCATATGATCAAAAAACCCTATCCCGGTCTCCACATCGGCAATTCCGCTACCATCGAGATTAAGTCTACAGATGATGTCGGTTTCTTTGGTTGTGCGTGTGAGCTCAACTATCCTTTTGCTCATTTGAGTTTCTCCATCAATTGTTCAGTTTTCTCGAGCACACAGGCTGCACCCGCTTCTATGAGGGTGTTTTTTGCAGACTCTAGTACTTCCCCCGGGGGAGCCACGCCAACCGGCACCACACCGGCAGCTCGTGCTGCCACCAAATCATCAGGCGTGTCACCCAGCATCCATGCTCGTGTGACCCCAAGATGCCCGAGTGCCAAACGAACGGGCATTGGACTGGGTTTAAGTTCAGCATCCTCCATGCAGACCAAGGCTGCAAAGAGATCTCGAATCCCGTTGTCGTGCAAGAAACGTTCTGCATCACGCCGGGGGCGCCCGGTTACAACAGCCAAGGAATAACGCCTACCTAATAACTCGAGCCACGGGCGCTCTACCAGCAAGGTCTCAGTAGCACGCAACCCCGGCTCAGTCTCGGTGCCCTGATACAGGGACTCAAAACGATCTATCACTTCAGCCAGATTGAGTGCCAGGCCATGATCTAACAAGAGCCTTTGTGTAACCTGCCAGTCGTTATTGGCATTGCCGCGCGCTTTAATTGCGCTGATGTCGTCTACCGTAATGCTTACCCCGAAAGACTTTGCAGTCTCTATGATCGACATACGATAAGAAGCGGATACATCGGCCAATACGCCGTCGAGGTCAAACAATATCGCTTCTGGGTTCAATAACGCCTTAAATGCATGCTCTAAACGGGCAAAGGCACTTTGATCGCCCGGGCAGCTAATCCGCAGTGTGTGTTTGAGCTCTTCGTTGTCGGAAAAACTCCGTGAACCTATTCCCAGACCAGCCAAACCATCTCTTACCCATCGCGCATCCTCAAAACGTGCAAGAACAAAGTTCGCTTGAGATGGTAGCGGCCTCCCTCCAAGCTCGGAGATAAGCGTGGTGAGCTTACTTCGTTCGGCACGCACCCTCTGTACATACACCCCGATACTTTCCTCCCCCTGGCGGATTCGCTCTTCAGCGATTAACAACGAAAGCCCTGAGATTGTGTACGGCCCGCCGGCACGCCTCATCCACGCAATTACTTGTGCATCACCAACTGCATAGCCCACGCGAAGGCCCGGCATTCCCCAAGCTTTAGAGAGAGACCGGGTCATCACTACATTCGGATAATTCAGAAGATCCCCTGTTAAGTTCACATCCGCAAATTCAGAATAGGCCATATCCACCAGTATCAGAATGTGGGGTACTGCGAGCGCTATTCGCTGAATATCTACCAGCGACACCACAGCTCCGGTGGGGTTATTCGGTGTCACGACGGCAATAACAGCTGTGTCAGCCCCCACCGCCTCCAACACACCATCAACAGGATACGCCCCATCAAGCCACGGAATCTGTCGTACATTACCCCCTGCCAATCGTGCATAGATGGGTATCATTTCAAACGTCGGTGAAGTCACAATCAATTCACGACCTGGACCAAGCACTGATTCGAGGGCGCGCTCAAGCGCCTCATCAGCCCCAGCTGTAACGAGCACACGGTCGGGTAGCACTTCGAGGCGCTCAGCTAAAAGCTGTTGAAGCTCAGATGAATCCGGATAGCCCACGATGGAACTGACATCGAATTTAGACAGAATACTATTGAGTGTTTCGGCCTCCTCTTCGGACACAATAACTCGCTCAGTATTGCCCAGGGGCAAGTCAATGAACTTCGGCTTTGGCGGAATCACATAGGGCCTGCACTGCACAACCACGGGTCCAGGCAGCACTGTCAAAGACGACTCTGATTGCTCACGATTCATGACATTGGCCCTCACGGAATTATCTGAGAAAGATCCGTAACGACAACATCCGTTCCCCCAGCAGCTTTGATCTCAGGGATAACGAGCGGCAACTGGTCACGGGGTACAGCGGCCTTCACCGCATAGCCGGCATCACCTCGCAGAGGCGATACCGTTGGCTCACGCATACAAGGCAGCACTCTAATCACACCTTCGAGGCTCTGCCTATCGACATTGACTTCCACCATCACACGTTCCCGGGCCACCAAAACTGACTGCACCAACATTGCAAGGTGCTCAATAAATCGCTTCTTAGCAGGGTTATGCATCGCCTTAGGGCTTGCATAAAGTCGCGTCGATGAGTCAGCAATCACATCGATGACCGCTAGGTTGTTGGCGCGCAAAGTCGATCCTGTCGACGTGTTGTCGACGATGCAGTCTGCATCTTCAGGCGGGAAAACCTCAGTGGCACCGTAAGAACGGACGAATGTGGCATCCAGTCCAGTACGCGCTATCCACTCACGAGTGATCGTCTCGTATTCGGATGCGATCACTAAACGCTGAGGTGGAAGTTTTCCATCTACAAGTAAACTCTTCGGCGCTGCCGCCACTACCTGAACCGGATCAAGCCCGGTATCCAACAACTCCACAAGGTCAGCTTTGAGTTCCCGCACCCAATCGGCTCCAGAGAAGCCAACGTCTCGGGAGCCGAGGTGCAACATCTCCACAATGCTTTGAGGTTTTAGGATCTTCACCTCATAGCCCGGTAAATTCACCTGAGGCCGATAGCCCCTATCTCTCATCTTGATATGAATTCCAGAGTCGCAAAGCAGAGCGTTAACGCCGTCTTTCATGCGCCCAGTTGGAAGTGCGAGCCTAACCTGCCCGTTGGCATCGAGTACTGTCATCAACCAATCTCCTTGTAGACGTAGCTGCTAACACAGACTTACGTCATGTTGCTGTTTGCCGCTAGAAGGGATTGGCTGAGTGGCGGGAATACAAAAAAAAGCCGACCCCCTGGCCGGCGTTTGATGAAGCGTTTTCTAAACGTAGCTATCCATCACCCGCGGCCCATGAGCCATGATGATGATGCTGGAATTTCAGAAAAACGTTCGCCATGACAGCAAGTATCACTTTTATGTACCACGCTTGTCAATGCATGATCAGTAGCGAATCGCCCAGACCTAGCGATCAATACGGCCAGCCAGAACGACGAATCTCATTCAACTCGTCGGTCCTAATCCGTTGGCTTTGATTGGAAACGTAACTAACTACGCCTGGCTAGTTGCTAATTACATACAAAACGTAGTCTTGACAATCGAAACCTATCGCCTTAAATGATTTGGGCTATAGAACATTTAACTACTAGTAAGCCTATTTAGGAGAGCAAAATTATTATTTCCTAGTAATCTACATATCTATAGAATTTGTTATTAGAATGCTCCCCCCTAGGTTATTGGCTACGAACAGCGTGAATGGATGTGCCCCCTCTTGGAGAATAAAATCAACACATTGGCAGTTCGCGCCGGCCAAACCCGTACGCTGGAACACGAGCACTGTGACCCATTATTTCTCACATCTAGTTTTATATTTACAGACGCCGAAGATGCTGCTCAGAAGTTCGCTGAAAATGTGCCCGGCAACATCTATTCACGATTTACAAATCCCACAGTAAAGGCGTTCGAATCTAGATTGGCAGCACTGGAAGATGCGCCCTACTGCATCGCGACAGCGTCGGGCATGTCTGCCATTCTAACTCTAGCACTCGCCCTGTTAAGAATGGGCGACCGCGTAGCAGTATCCACGGGTGTATTTGGCAGTACGGTATCGCTGTTCACGAATATTCTCAATCGATTTGGTGTGGAATCCGACTTCGTCCCGCTGACGGATTTTGAACGGTGGACAACGACTGTTTCTGCGGCTACCCGATTACTATTTATCGAAACACCGTCGAACCCACTGAGTGAAGTGGGTGATATCGGTGCCTTGGCAGATTTGGCCCATCGCAACGACTGCCTACTGGCGGTCGATAATGCCTACTGTACACCGGCTTTGCAGCGACCTCTGAATCTGGGTGCCGATATTGTGGTTCATTCCGCTACCAAGTATCTGGATGGACAAGGCCGCTGTGTCGGTGGTGCACTGGTGACGCGAGACAGGGACATTTACGACATGTTCTTTAAAATATTACGTACCGCAGGCCCAGCGATGAGTCCGTTCAATGCCTGGGTGTTCCACAAGGGTCTTGAGACTCTGCCGCTACGGATGCGCGCTCATTCAAACAACGCGATGGCTGTCGCCGACTGGTTAGAGCATCATCCGGCTGTCGGACGGGTCTACTACCCAGGCCTTAAGACACACCCCGGGCATCGACTGGCAAGCCAGCAGCAGACCGGTTTTGGCGGGCTTGTGTCGTTTGAAGTCACGGGCAGTAGAGCTCAGGCCTGGCAGGTCATCGACTCGACGAAATTGATCTCGATCACGGCCAACTTGGGGGATGTCAAGAGCACGATCACACATCCAGCTTCTACGACTCATGCCCGAATCACCGAAGAACAAAGAGCTGCTGCAGGTATTGGTGAAAACCTAGTACGCGTTTCGGTCGGTCTTGAGGACCCGCTGGACGTTATTCAGGACTTATCGCGTGGCTTGGATAGAGTCAAGACCAAATGATTGAGTAGAACATTAGTCGCGGCAACTTTCCAGTCTCGTATTCGCATATTCGAGAGGGCAACGGTCGGTACTTATTCCAAGGCGATTGCGATACCTCTACAGTGAAAGGCGTCGTGGCTATTCTGCTCGCGATGTTTGACGGTAAGACTGCACCGGAAATTGAGTAGTTCGATGCGGCTACCGGTTTTGAGGACCTGGGTCTTTTCGAACATTTAAGTCCCACCAGACATATTGGGGTTTATGCGATGGTTCGACAAGTCAAACAGCAGGTTAATGATCTAGAAAAGTTTCGTAGCACACCTATCAAACACTCTACGCCCGCTTACTTGTTTGATCAGCTTAGTTAAACTGTCATGTTGCAAACAACTCGATAACAAACAGTGTCCTCAGAATGTGACCGAAATGTGTCCACTCCAGTCCATTTGAGTCACATTCGTGCGGGATCGGGGTGTGCCAAAAAAACAAACTTACAACAACTCGAATAAACTCAGTGCACAACTACAGCCGAATCACTTTTAGTTTCTTGATGGCTGACACCTTTTCGAGCGCTGTAATGGCCTCTTCCGAGGGCTCGTTGTCGAGATTAATGAACGACAACGCGTCCTCCCCTTTCCGGACCCGACCAAGACGCCACTCACCGATATTGACGCCATAGTCCCCTAGCAATGTGCCGACCTGTCCGATGACACCCGGTACATCGCTGTTTTTCATCACCAACAGCGTGCCGCTTGGATCAACATCCAGGTGATAATCCCCGACTTGAACTATCCGTGGGTACTCGCCGTCAAAAACCGAGCCGATGATAACCCGGTTGCCGTCCGCCCAGTTAGCCCGGCATGATATGGCATTCGAAAACTCGCTACTGACGAGCCCCTTGACCTGGGAGATACCAATCCCGTGTTCTTGGGCCAGCACTGGAGCATTGATGTAGTTCACCGGATCCGCAATGATGTTCATCATCAGCCCCTTGAGCACACCGGTCGCAATTGGTTTGGCGAATTCGGTTGCGGTATCACCTAAAAGCTCCAGTTCAACGTCCCGGACCGGGGCATCAGCCATGTGAAACTGCAGTGCACCAATCTTCTCTCCGAGTTGTAGGTACGGAAGAACCGAGTCGTATTCCGGCCCGACCGGAAAGGGCATGTTGACACTGTTTCGGAAGTCATCGTTACGCAGCGCATCCACCACCTGCTCGACAATCTGGATCGATACATCGCGCTGAGCTTCCTCGGTACTGGCCCCAAGGTGCGGGGTATGGAGTACGTTTGCCAATCCGATGAGAGGATGATCAGTCCCTGGGGGTTCTTCGTTATAGACATCGATTGCGGCTGCTCGGACTTGTCCCGAAACCAAAGCATCAGCGAGTGCTTGTTCGTCGACCAGCTGGCCGCGCGAGGGATTAATGATGATGACCCCCGCCTTGGTCTTGGCCAGGGTTTCCGCATTCAGAATATGCAAAGTTTCTGCCGACAGACTGGCATGCAAAGAGACGACATCGGCCTGGGCCAGAAGTTCCTCCAGATCAACCAGCTGGATGCCCATCTCCTGTCCAACTTCCTCGGACACGTAGGGATCGAACGCGATGACCTCCATGTCAAAGGTTCTGGCCCGTTTTGCCACGTGACGGGCGATGCGGCCAAAGCCGATTAAGCCTAGCACCTTTCGGTAGAGCTGGACCCCGGTAAAGTCGGATCGTCGCCACTCGCCTTGGTGCACCGACTGATGAGCCTCGGCGGTATGACGAGCGGCGGCGAGCATCAGCAAGATGGTGTGCTCGGCGGTCGCAATACTGTTGACCCCGGGGGTATTCATCACCAGGATGCCGCGCGCCGTGGCCACCGCGACATCGATATTGTCGACCCCCATGCCAGCCCGACCGATCACCCGGAGTTTTTCGGCCACCGAAAGAAGGTCTGCGTCGACCTGGGTGCTGCTTCGAACCAGCAGCGCATCGTATGCCGGAATGAGAGAGCAAAGCTCGGTCTTGGACAACCCAGTCTTGACGTCGACCGTGACATCAGACTCTTCTTCGAGCTGCCGCAGACCAGCCAACCCGAGTTTGTCCGCTACCAAGATCCGAAACATTCGTTGACTCCTTTTATAGTTCTAAGTTGAGAATGACTTAATGAGCGACCCATCACAGATTGCGCTCTGAACCTGTTGTCGCCCGAGTACCAAAGCAAGTTTCGAATTTCTCGGCGAGTCGAACTTCGTTCCAGCGCAACGCAGCTGATGAGGTCAAGGCGTGGGCTTTCTCGACCAGAGTCTGGACGCCTGCGTCGTCTGAATACTCTAGGGCCGCCGTACCGGCAGCCAACAAAAGCACTGGGGCAATGCTTTGACTTTGGATGAAGACTTTCGACTCAGACGCGACACGATCCCGGCAGATCACCCCACCGAAGCCCGCGAAAAGATCCACCTCGCGACTCGCCAGAAGATCGCTCACCCCATCACCCACGAGCAACGACCGCCCGGTCTGGTTTTGGAGCAGTTCGCGAATAACCCGGGCCTTGCCGTCGCTCTCGGTCAGAACCGAGTGCTGCACCGCGAGGTACGCCTCGTGCCACGGGCCCTGGCCTTGCCACCAATTGCCGGAGAGGGTGTCGTACTCCACCTCGACCGCTCGAATGTGCTCGGGGGCTACGCCGAGATGCAACCCAAACTCGCGGACCGGATCGAAGAGGCCACCGCTCACAATGTAGACTTCGTGGCCAAGGACTTGCAGCGCGTGAATGAGCGCTGCCGCGTCTTCGACTACGTGCTTTCGATAACGGGATCGAAGCGCACGCACCGCACCCCGCGTCGGTTGCAAGATCTCAAGGCGCTCTCCATAGACTGTCTCCAGGTTGACCTTCCCGTCCATGGCAGAACGGGTGAGATCCGCGACCTGTTGCTGAGAATCAGGATGATTCGCCAATTCGTCAATGCCCTCAATTCCGGTCAGGGTCGAATCACAGTCAAAGATTACATGCCGATATACAGGCCAGCGCGCCAGCGGTGACCGACGGGATTGATTGGTTTTTCGAACGCTACGCATCGATTTCATTGGCCTCGGCAGTAAGCTACTCCCGGAATGTGTTTAGCGGCGGCATTGATACTGGGTGCATGATATTTAGTTAATTAATCCAATCTTAATGGTTCTACTGTAAATCCGGAAAAAGAGTATCTGGCTGCGAACCAGCTGGTCGGGAGTTCGATCCTCCTCCGCTCCACCAACTCACCGATATTATTTTTTGCGGGGCGGCTAACTCTAGGATCGAAGCGCAAAGACTTTCTGCAGTGCCGGGCGTGCCTTCAACCGTTCGAGGTACGCGGTCACGTTATGCAACTCGGATAACTGGCTGCCGATTTGCTCGGAAATCACGCAGGCGTGCCCCGTCACGGTGTCTGCCGCGGTGAATTCACCGGCCAGATAATCCTTGTCAGCGAGATGGGTATCGACGGCCTTCAATAGGTTACCCAGGAGTTTGAGTGCTCGCTTAGCGTGCACCTCCGAGCGCCGGTCCGGAGGCAGCAGGACCGCCTCAACGACGTAGTTGCCTATCGGCCCCATCAGCATACCCTCGGCATAGTGCAGCCACTGCAGGTAGACAGGAAAATCCGGAGAGTCGACCGGTGGCGCCAAACGCCCCTCCCCATAGCGGGCTACCAGGTACTGGGCGATGGCCGTACTCTCGGTAATCCGCACGTTGCCGTCATCCAGAACCGGGACCCGCCCATTCGGGTTAACCGCGAGGAATTCCGGTGAGCGCATCGCCTTGTCTCCGAGCTTGTAGCGTTCTAGTTCGTAGTCAAGGCCGAGTTCGTTCAGCAACCAAGCCGTTCGTTCGGCACGCGTGTTCGGAGCGAAATAAAGTTTCATCATTCTGTCTTCTTGGATTTGAGAGATATTTGTAGTGTGCATATATGGTGGTATCTAAAGAACCGTCGACTGGTTCTTCTTACAGTTCAGGACTTTGCATAATCCACCGTAAACCATCGTTCAGGTAGGATCGAAACTCGAATCGACTCTACCTCGTTACTGCCCGCCGCATAGGCGATACCCTTCTGTTCGCCAAGATAACGTATAGCCATAGGTTTAAGGTCTGACTCATTGCTGGTAGGTTCGATCTTTCTGACGCACCCCTCGACGGACACGTACTTGTATGGTGTGTCCTCGGTCTGAGCTACTAGGGCAACAGGCGTGCCGACTTTCAGCAATTGGCCTTTCAAAGACTGCTGACCCGTAATCAGCCACACCTCGCCGCCAGGCGAGTAGTCATACCATACAGGCACTGTTAGTGGGGCTGCCCCTTCCTTGCGTGGGACCGATAACACACCTACATGGACATCCGCCAGAAAAATTTCGCGCTCCTCAACGCTCATACGTGTATCTGCCATCTGCTGTCTCCGTACACAAAATTTAAGATTCTAAATGCTTTCTGAATACTTTATGTGAGCCACCGCATCATGCAGATGATCTGGCGCTAAATAGGTATAACGCTCAATCATCGTCCCGGGACATTGAGCTCGCAAAGTGAGTCTTCCCGATAATCTCGCAGCCCAAGCGCATGGCATATTGCCCGTGTGAGTTCCGCCCGGTTCAATGTATAAAAATGAAATTCGCTGACACCTTGCTCAAGCAATAACCGGCATTGCTCAATGGCGACTGTTGCGGCAATCAATTGCCGGATCTCCGGGGCATCATCCAACCCAGCAAAGAGATCCTGCATCCAGACTGGGATGGTGGTGCCACACTTTTTGGAAAACTCAACGACCGTTGCGAAGTTGGTCACTGGTAGGATTCCGGGAACAATCGGTGCGCTGATTCCCACATTTTGCGCCCTATCGAGAAATCGAAAAAAATCATCGACGTCGAAGAAATACTGGGTAATGGCGCGATTCGCGCCCGCATCCAGTTTTCTTTTAAGGTTGTCAAGATCGGCCTCTTGGGATTTGGCGTCAGGGTGAATCTCTGGATACGCCCCGACGGAAATCTCGAAGTCGGCAATCTTGCGAATACCGGCAACCAACTGTACTGCTGTTTGATAACCCTGCGGATGAGGGGCAAACGGGCGGCCAGGATCAGCAGAGTCCCCTCGAAGTGCCACTAGATGTCGTACCCCACTGTCCCAATAACGCTGCACCACTTCGTCCGCGTCATCACGGGTTGTGCCGACACAAGTGAGATGTGCTGCCGGAGTCAACGATGTTTCGGCGAGAATTCTTTCTACCGTGGCATGTGTACGCTGTCGAGTGCTACCACCAGCACCATACGTTATGGAAACAAAACGCGGGCTTAGGGGCGCGAGTTGCGCGACACATGACCAGAGCTTGCGCTCCATTTCGATTGAAGCTGGGGGAAAAAATTCGAACGAGACTGAAACATGTTGTCGCAATGAGACGAAATCTGGAGAAGGCCTTTGCCCCAGTCGACGTTTGGTGTCATGAATCGAATTTTGTAATTCACGATTAATGTGAGTGACTCGGTTTTGTTTCATTGAACAGCTCGTAGTCTTCCCTTTCGCACTGCGGTTCTGATTCTCGACATTACCCAAAGATTTACTGTCAGTTCGTTTCCTTCGTCTTGTCGACCTAAGGAAAAACTCCGAAAATCGCTTTTCTTCATTCCAGCCGCTCGGCACCAAGTGGTGATCACTTTGTTTGAAAATCCCAATCGTCTGTGATTCGACTCTTGTCGTAGGTACTCCAGGTTATGTGGAGCAAAGTCAACGATGAGGATCTGACCGCCGGGGCGGAGAATTCGCGCAGCCTCAAACAGTGCGGCCTGCGGATCATCCAGAAAATGAAGCACGTGATGTATGGTTACAAGATCCACCGTCTGGTCCGCCATCGATAACTGGTAAAGATCCTCCTTTCTGACCTGACAGTGGGAAAGTTGCTTCTGCTCAAGGCCAGACCGGGCGATCGTCAACATCTCTTGATTGCTGTCGATACCAATTCCTCGTTGGATGCGATTGCCAAATAGTTGGAGTATTCGACCGGTCCCGGTACCAAGATCGACTAGGATTTCAAGTCCCCGATCTCCAACCACCTCGATCAACGCAGTTTCGATCTCAACTTCCGGGACGTATAAAGATCGCACGGCGTCCCAATTGCTCGCGATCTGGCTGAAGTAATCGCCAGCAATTTCGGCCCGCCGACGCTTGATACCAGCGAGGCGTTCGAAGTCTCTTTGTATCTGGGCATCGCCCATTGGAATCATGCCCTTAATGGCTCGAGCGACGGTAGCGCCTTGGCCTGTTTCGGACAGTCGGAAAAAAACCCAGGATCCTTCCTGGATTCGCTCGAGTAAACCAGCCTCCCACATCAGCTTAAGGTGACGGCTCACTCTGGGTTGACTCTGGCCCAAGATTCCGGTCAGTTCCGATACTGCGAGTTCTCCCTGGCTGAGTACTGCCAGTAGGCGAAGGCGTGTTGGCTCAGCAATTGCGCGAAGACTGGTGGTCAGTGAATGCATGGATTAGCTATCAAAGATCCAAACTTAATTGATTAAATAATATAATGACATAAACATCTCTTTATATCAATATAATTATCGGGGTTACCCTTAAGTGCGATCGCGATGTATCTCCACGCTCTTGTGCAATTCGGACAGCTGGCCTGAGAATCTTGCTGCGATTGCTGTCGTGCTAGAAAACTGCACTGGGGATAGTGGATCGTTCCACTGAAAACTGGGGTCGATTATTGACTCCGATTCGGAGTCCCTGTTGATTCAAATCACTGTGACCAGAATGTGACGGAAATGTGTCCACTCCAGTCACATACACGCGGGATTGGTGTGCGTATGTGGTTGATTTAACGTTATACACCGTAGAAAGCACAGCCTTCGGGAGGCAGGGGCCGGAGGTTCAAATCCTCTCACCCCGACCATTTAACACTTGTATTTAAGTCATTCTTGGCGAGCACTGCCCTTTTGGTTTTTCAGTGTGCTGAAACTGGGTCCATTCCAGTCCTCTCCAGTCCATTCAGGTCCATTTGCATCGATCCGTCATGGTGACACTGCTGTGACCTAACAGGTCCCGAATAGTCAGGGCCCCGACTAAACTCGCCCCGTGTAGATTTGCCTTGCCTAGATTTGCTCCATCTCTGTCTGTAGCCATCAGTCATGAATTTACTTTTTGGATTTGAATGCAGAACGCCCCAAGATAACGATTACCAAACACAAGAACGCTAGGGCTATAGGACTCTCTAGTAATACAGAGACGTCAGTTTTATATAGAAGTAAAGCTTGTCGCAGTGAGGTTTCAAACATGCCCCCTAGCAAAAACCCAATAACCAAACACACCAACGAAAACCCAGTGCGCCTCATGACTAAACCAAGTCCTGCGAAAGCCAACATAACACTAACGTCAAAAAGTGATTGGCCTGGAAGATAGACACCAACGATACACAACACCACGACTGGAGGAAGGATGATTGATTTTGGGGTTCTCGACACCAAACCCCAGACAGGTATTCCGACGCGGCCGACAATCAAATGAATGCCGTTGGCTAAGATCATTGAAGCAAACAATGCATATACCAGGTCGCCATGCATGGTCAGCATAAATGGGCCAGGTACGATTCCATGGATGATGAATGCTCCCAACAAAAGTGCAGCTGCCATATTGCCGGGGATGCCAAGAGCGATTGTAGGAATCAAATTCGATCCTACAACGGCACTATTGGCGGCTTCCGTTGCGATAATGCCCTCAGGATTTCCCCTCCCAAAACTGTCCGGGTCCGATGAAGCACGTCTCGTAGCCCCGTAACTCAGAAACGCTGCAAGGGTTACACCGAGTCCGGGCAACATGCCGACCATCGATCCAATCAAGGCAGAACGTCCGATCGTTTTCCAGTAACCAAAGAACTCCTTTGCAGACAGGTTGGACTTAGATTGAGCATACTTGAGCTGGACAGCAATGAAGCTTTCCCCGCCACTACGCCAGAGATCAAAAAGTTGTTCAATGACTGATGCGAGAGCGAGTGCGCCAATCGCTATTGCTGCCAGCGAAAAGCCGTCATAGAGATGAACCTCATCAAATGTCATTCTTTGTGTACTTTCAACCGGGTCCAGACCAATAGTCGAAAGGAACACTCCAAGACTAATGGAGATAAGTCCTTTAATCAGAGATTTGCCAGCGATTCCTGAAAGGAGTACAAAGGCAAAGAGAAGTACTGCTGTAAATTCCAAAGGACCAAATTGGAGCGCGATAGCGCTAAACGGTACAACTAGAAGAATGAGCAATATATCGGAAATCGTATCGCCGGTTACCGACGAATAGAGCGCAAACTTCATTGCACGATGAGCCTGTCCTTTCTGGGCCATCGGATATCCGTCCAAGGCAGATGCTGCTGACTCGGGTGTGCCGGGAGAATTAAGAAGAATTGCTGGGACAGCACCGCCAGAAGTACCCCCCTTATTGACACCGACTAGAAAGGCGATAGCAGCAAGTGGTGACATGTAGAAGGTGATAGGGATAAGAACGGCCATTGCCGTAACACTTCCTAACCCAGGAATTACTCCTATGATAATGCCTAAAGTTATGCCGGCAAAAATAAATAGGAGGTTCGTAAACGTTAACGCTGTCTCGAACCCCGCGAATAGTGCCTCAAGCATAGTGGTCGAAGCTAGCTGTTTACGGCAAATTCACCGTGAATACCCACCAGACTAACTGATGAACTAGAAACGGAAAGGCGACAGACGTCAGACCAATCAGCCACCAAGTTTTGTTACCAGACAAAACCATTGCAGAGGCAATTAGGAGAGGCATTGTCCATAGAAATCCGATTGTAGTCAGACCGTAGTAAATTCCCCCTGCAATGATTGACCAAACAATGCTCTCAAATATCACTATTCGGCCAGTGCGATTTCTGAGGCATCTCCTAATACCTCGAATTCTAGTGAGAACCAGCAAAAAACTCAGCCCAAGAGTCGCCCAACCAGCCAGGTAGGGAAAGAAAGCAGCGGAAACGTCGTAGTCAGACTCTACTGTTTCAGTTTCGGTTGGTATCAACCAGATGATTGCTATTACAGACAGGAAAGCGACAACAAGACCAGCGACGATATCCAAGCCATCGTTTTCACCAATAACTTCGATGTCACTTGTTGTATCGCCGCTGGTCGATGTGTCGATCACATCGTAGACTCAATCACCTTCCTCAATGCAGCGGTAGTCGATTCTATGTCCTTCTGCAATTCGCCAGACCCTACAAACTTGACTGGGAATTTGAGTTTGTTGGTCACAAGGTCAGAAAAATCTTTGTCTTTTGTAGCCGCCGAAATTGCTGACTCAAGCGTTTTGACAACATCATTAGGAGTTCCCGCAGGGACAACTATCACCGCCTGACCTGGCATTGAGATACCGTACTGTTCCTGAACACTAGAGACATTCGGAGAACCAATTAAACGTCCCGAGTTCATTGACATCAGTACTTTCATCTTATCACCATAGCGGTTGTGAATACCCCCACTCCAGGCAAAATCAACTTTACCACCTAGTAAGAAGGGCACCATTTCACCACCACCTTTGGTTGGTATTCCGGTCCAGGATACGCCCTCCTGTTTGCCTATAAAATTTATGTAGGTCCGGGACATTTTGCTCTGGTCGGCATAATTCAACGAATTACTCCGAGCGTATTCGATCAGTTCTTTAAAAGAATCGAATGGGGCATCTGCCTTTGCGATGATAGCTTGCTGATACTCCGTGATTTGCCCAACGTATGTGAAACTGTCTAAGTCGTACTCAACTTGTTGGGTCAGAGGTGGCCACAAAAGCGAGGTCGCAGCGGCAAAGAGTAAGGTGTATCCATCTGGATTTGCTTTTGCAACTTCTGTCGATCCAATCGCTCCCCCGGCACCAGGTTTCGTTCGGACGATAACTTTTTGGCCAAGTTCTTTGGCAAGTGCAACGGAAAAAACTCTAGCCATTGTTTCCGTGCTCCCACCAGCTTTGTACGGAATGATTAGAGTTACCGGTTTCTCTGGATACCCGGCAATAACTGCACCTCCATAGAAAGTAAGAAATAGTGGCAAAATCAGCTTTAGACTTAACCCCAACCTAATTTTTGTCATTGAAGTACTCCTTCGGAGTTTAATTATTGATGGACCCTTGATTGTCTCACGAATAGGTCTTACACGATAATAGAACTATGAATTGGTGTTTTCGACCGGACTTTGATGAAAATAACTTACCCTATAGCATTCATTTTTCGGATGCTGACAATCTGTTTATATGAACCTCCAGTTACCTGAGGTAGGGAGATGAAACAATGAACAAAGTGGTAGCGAGCGAGTTGGTAGGCGATTCTTGGCCTGTCGCGCAACCTGGTTCGGATCCGGTGCTGTACGGCCATGTAATGCTTGAGCCCCTCGGAAACTTTGAGGTAAGAAGCCTTCAGACCTTCAAACTGGTTTACACGACAGGTCGTTACGGAATTGATGACACCGGCAGCATCCGTGTTGTTTTTCGTGCTGTTGGAGATTGGGGCTCCTTACAGACAGAAAAGCCAACAGGATATAACTATGTTACAGCACATACCAACACGGGGGCTCATCTTGCGTTGGAGTATGCCAATTACGGTCATCCGAGACCTTGGTTCAAATCCCTGACAGCCAGATTACTCGGTGGCTACCTTAGCGAAGGGGACACTATCACCATCATATTCGGTGATACCTCCAAAGGGTCCCCAGGGATGAAGATGCAAACAATTTGTGAGCCAGGATTTGAATTCAAAGTGCTCGCAGATGTTTGCGCTGTTGGGCATTACTCTCCTCTACCCGAAACACCCCATATTTCGATCGTTGCCGGAGAGGTTCATGAGTGGAAGGCAGTGCTGCCGTCCTTGCGGCGACCTGGAGAGATCTTTCGGCTCGGACTCAAAGCCGAGGACAAGTGGGGAAATCCAACCGATCAAGCTTCTGGAAAATTTTCGCTTCATAGCAGTTGTGCCGTCAGAGGTTTACCGGAAATAGTCGATTACCCCCTAGGTGAGAAGTCCCTAATTCTAGATGATCTCTCTGTCGATAAGCCTGGAGTTTTACGAGTACAAGTGTTTGATGACAGCGGGACCTGTGTCACAGAAACTGGACCATTACTGATTCAAGCAGGTGAATTCTCGGGCTACTGGGGTGATCTTCATGGGCAGAGCGGCGAATCTATTGGCCTCACCACAGCGCGCGACTACTTTAAGTTCGCCCGTAACAAGGCTTTTCTGGACGTCACCGGCCATCAGGCCAACGACTTTCAGGTCAACAATGCTTTTTGGAAGTACCTCAATGAACTCACAGCCGAATACAACGAGGAGGGGCGATTTATCGTTTTTCCAGGATACGAATGGTCGGGTAACACTGCGGTTGGTGGCGACCGCAATGTTTTTTTCCGTAACGAAGGCCGACAGATTCGACGTTCCTCGCATGCATTGCTTGAGGATCGATCCGACTTAAACACTGATGCACCGACGGCAGCTGCACTTTTTCATGACCTACAAAACGAAGATTGCGTGGTCTATGCGCATGTTGGTGGTCGCTACGCTGATATCACACAAGCTCACGACCCCCGATTGGAAACTGCAATGGAAATCCATTCGGCGTGGGGCACTTTTGAGTGGCTACTGACAGATGGGTTCCCACTTGGTCATCGCTCTGGTGTGGTGTGTAACAGCGATGGACATAAGGGTCGGCCTGGGGCCAGTTACCCTGGAGCCGCAATGTTCGGAGCGTATGGCGGACTGACCTGTTTTCTCACTAAAGACCTAACGCGGGACGGAATTTTTGAATGTTTACGAAAACGGCATCATTACGGAACTACCGGATGTCGTATGCACCTAGATGTGACGGTAAATTTCGACAACGAGGCTACCGTATTTGAGCGAGACCCTAACGTCTTTCCCGAAACTCAGCAATACCAGTCCCGTGAGGTAATGATGGGAGATATCGCTCAAAGTAACGACAGCGACGTGAACCTCAAACTCAATGTTCTGGCTCAGGCGCCTATCGAGCGGATCGAAGTGCGAAATGGCACTGACGTGCTAGAAATTTTCCGACCATTCAGAGAATCTGATCTGGGTGCTCGTGTCCGAGTAGTCTGGAGCGGCGCAGAGTATCGCGGTCGTGGTCGACAAAGCACCTGGACGGGGCGCGCTGTTTTCAGGGGGTGCCGGATCAAACGATTTGCCAAGATCAACGCCTGGAACCATGAGCGACGATTAGAACAATGTGGTCGTGACACTGTCGAGTGGGACACGATTACGACAGGAAATTTCGGTGGATTTGATGTATGGCTAAGTGAAGACGATGGTGCCCAGCTGGACTTGACCACTAATCGTGGAACAATCCAGCAGCTCCTAGATTTGGTGGGGTTGGAAGATACTGTACTAGAGGCTGGGGGTCTTGAGCGTCGCCTCCGTGTATTTCGGCTTCCAGACGAGAATACGCACCGTGAGGTCACACATCAGCTGCGTATACCTCTTAAATCGGAGGGAGACAACCCATTGTGGGTTTGCGTAACTACGGAGGATGGGTTTCAAGCGTGGAGTAGTCCCATATTTGTTTTTGGATAATTATTTGGCCCTCAATAGAGTCTGAACGGTATTAGCAACCTAAAAGGTCTTAAGTCCAGTTAGGAGCACCATTTTCCACTGCTTTTAGGCCATTGCTACTGGCCTCTTTCTGCGCCGAATTGTTAGTGTGCTGAAAATGTGCTGAAAATTTGATGCTAGCCACAGCACAATTGGCAATAATCTTCAGTAACCAGGAGGTCCTGGTGGAACTGGTCCGCTGGGTTCAAGCGCGCCATCCGAATCGTGTTGTTCGGTACCTTCGAGTGGCGGACAAAAAACACTGGCCAGGTGCAGGTCGGTTTCCGCACTCAACTGGTGTCGGTCTTTTGGGCCGACGTTGTAGGTCATATCGGGTTCAAGTTTCCAGGATTCGCCGGTTGTCAGATCTTCAATCTGGCCGGTACCCGAAATGATGTAGTTGCTTTCCCAATGGTGTTTGTACCACAGCTTAGTTGTTGCGCCGGCGGCAAAATTGACATCGGAAAAGCTAAAACCCAAACCGTCAGATTTGGCCAGCGCACGAACTACCCGCGCCTGGCCGTTAGCAACCAGCAATTCCCCGCCAGCTTCCCGCATCTGTTCAATGTTTCTAACGAACATACGTTGCTCGGTAATCGGCACCGGACCACTTGCTGAATAGGCACCATCCTCATCATGGGTTTCGTCGCCCCGTAACGAAGGACAAAAAATACTCAAGTGGTGTTCGTCTTCAAGCACTTCGTACAGATGCCGGTCGTTTGGACCAACCTGGTAAAGATCACCAGACTCAAGTACCCATTCCTGCCCACTGGTCATATCTGTCACCTTGATCACACCT
>MPLZ02177957.1_pt1 | contig 25034 bp, 23 predicted proteins | sample 1617311 | NCBI WGS metagenome assembly MPLZ02 (sample SAMN05944806, study PRJNA350692) | marine metagenome | biome: marine; feature: ODZ; material: water; isolation source: 160 m water sample filtered on 0.2 um supor filter | place: Pacific Ocean | collected 2012-04-08 | depth 160m m | reverse complement strand
CGTCTCTAGTATAAATACTTGTTCCATTACCAAACTCATGATCGTTAATTAGTTTGGTAGCTTCATCAAAATCTTTTACCCTAACCACAGAAAGTACTGGACCAAAAATTTCTTCTTTGTAAATTCTCATATCTTTTTTAACATGATCAAATAAACATCCGCCTATATAATAACCATTTTCATAACCTTGTAATTTTAAGTTTCTTCCATCAACTACTAATTTTGCTCCTTCTTTTGTTCCTAGATCAACATAGCCCTTTACTTTTTCTAAATGCTCTTTTGTAACTAACGGTCCCATTTCAGATTTTTTATCCATACCTGGTCCAATTTTTAACGCTTCAACTTTTTTTGTTAGTTTGTTTACTAAATGATCTCCCACATTGCCAACTGCAACTGCAACTGACTGTGCCATACACCTTTCTCCCGCAGATCCATAAGCCGCTCCCATTAAACCGTTAACAGCTTGATCTAAATCACAATCTGGCATCACAACACAATGATTTTTTGCTCCTCCTAGAGCTTGAACTCTTTTTTCATTTTTTGCTGCATTCTCATAAATATATTTTGCAATTGGAGTTGATCCAACAAAGCTTACTGCTTTAATGTCTTTGTTGGTTAAAATTGCATCAACTACTTCCTTGTCACCATTAATTACATTAAATACTCCATCTGGTAATCCTGCCTCCTTTAACAGCTCAGCTAATTTAATTGAAATAGACGGATCTTTTTCTGATGGTTTTAATACAAAAGTATTTCCGCAGGCAATGGCCATAGGAAACATCCACATTGGAACCATGGCTGGAAAATTAAATGGAGTTATGCCCGCACAAACTCCAAGTGGTTGTCTTATTGACCAACTATCAATGTCAGTTCCAACATTTTCTGTAAATTCTCCTTTTAAAACTTGAGGAATTCCACAAGTAAATTCTACTACTTCGAGACCTCTTATTAATGAACCCTTTGCATCTTCATAAACTTTGCCATGTTCGAAAACTATCATTTTAGTTAATTCATCAGAATTTTTTTCAATTAATTCTTTAAATTTGAACATAATTCTTGCTCTTTGAATTGGAGGCTTTAACGACCAAGTCTCAAAAGCTTTTTTTGCAACATTGACTGCTTCATCTAAATCTGTTTTTGAACCAAGCTTTACTTCAGATTCTTGTTCTCCAGTTGCAGGATTAAATATTTTACCTTTTCTATCTGATTTTCCTGAAATTATTTTTCCATTTACAAAGTGTTGAATTAAATTCATAGCCAAAATTATTTAATTAAGTAATCAAGTTGTTGCAAGCATTTTTTTTATAGATGCAATCGCTTTTGCAGGATTCAAGCCTTTTGGACAAGCATTTGTGCAATTCATAATAGTATGACACCTATAAAGTTTTAATTCATCTGCAACTTTTTTTAACCTTTCTTTTCTTTCTTCATCTCTACTGTCTATAATCCACCTATAAGCTTGTAATAAAACCGCCGGTCCAAGATATTTGTCACCATTCCACCAATAGCTCGGACATGATGTTGAACAACAAGCACACATTATACACTCATAAAGACCATCCAATTTTGCTCTATCCTCAGTAGTTTGTAAATTTTCTTTTCCATCATCTTTTTTAGAATTTTTTAACCATGGTTCAACCGAATGGTATTGTTTGTATAACGTGTTTAAATCTCCAATTAAATCTTTTTCAACTTTCAAATGAGGTAAGGGATAAATATTAATATCTCCTTTTATTTCTGAATGCGGCTTAGTACAAGCTAATCCATTTTTTCCATCCATGTTCATAGCACAAGAACCACATACTCCATGCGCACAAGATCTTCTGTAAGCGATTGATGGATCTATTTCATTCTTAATTTTATTTAGTAAGTCTAATACTTTTGATGGACAGTTATCCATATCAACCTCGTAAGTATCTATTCTTGGATTTTTACCACTGGAAGGATCCCATCTATAAATATTAACTTTTTTAATATTCTTTGATCCAGTTCTATCCTTGTAATATTCTCCTTTTTGTACTTTTGAGTTCTTGGGTAAATTTATTTGTACCATTAATAAACCCTTTCTTGAGGAGGAAAATATTGTACATCATTTGATAATGTTGATTTATGTACTTCTCTATAAGAAATTTTTGTTTCACTTCCTTTACACCAGATCAATGTATGTTTCATAAATTTATTATCATCTCTTTTTGGATAGTCTTCTCTTGCGTGAGCTCCTCTACTTTCTTTTCGTTCATAAGCTGAATCTATAGTAGCTATAGCTTGTCTGATTAAATTATCAAATTCCAAAGTTTCAACTAAATCTGTATTAAAAATCAAAGATTTATCTTTTACTGATATTGAGTCTATTCCTTCAAATGGTTTTCTTATTTCTTCCACACCTTCTTTTAAAGTTTTTCCAGTTCTAAAAACTGCGCACTTTGACTGCATGGTTTTTTGCATAGCAAGTCTTAGATCGGCTGTTCTGTTTGTTCCATTGCCATTTCTTAATTTTTCAAATCTATCTAAACATTTATCTGTTTCGTTTTCAGAAATTTTCTCATGGGAAGTTCCTGGTTTTAAAACTTCTGCTCTTTTTGCTGCAGCTCTTCCAAAAACTACTAAATCAATCAATGAATTTGATCCTAGTCTATTGGCGCCATGAACAGAAACGCATGCCGCTTCTCCTATTGCCATTAGCCCAGGAACAACCTTTTCAGAACCATTCACAGTTATAACTTCAGCTTTATAATTAGTTGGAATACCGCCCATATTATAATGTACTGTTGGAACAACTGGTATTGGCTCTTTAGTTACATCGACATCTGCAAATAATCTTGAAGACTCTGAAATTCCTGGAAGCCTTTTCTCAATTACTTCTGGATCTAAGTGATTTAAATGAAGATGAACATGATCTTTTTCTTTTCCAATTCCTCTTCCCTCATTAATTTCCATAGCTATTGATCTACTTACTACATCTCTTGAAGCTAGATCTTTTGCTTTTGGAGCATAACGCTCCATAAATCTTTCTCCTTTAGAATTTAATAAATACCCACCTTCACCTCTAACGCCTTCTGATATTAAAGTTCCATGTCCATAAATTCCTGTTGGATGAAATTGAACAAATTCCATATCCTGCAGAGGTAAACCAGCCCTTAAAACCATAGCATTTCCATCGCCAGTACATGTGTGAGCAGAAGTTGATGAATAATATGTTTTTCCATATCCACCCGTAGCTATTATTGTGATATGGGCTCTAAATCTATGAATAGTACCATCATTTAAATTCCAAGCTATTAAACCTTTGCACTCTCCATTTTTCATTAACAGATCTAATGCAAAATACTCAATGAAAAACTTAGTATTGTGTTTTAATGCCTGACCATACATAGTGTGCAATATTGCATGGCCCGTTCTGTCTGCTGCAGCACAAGTTCTTTGGATTGGTTCATTGCCATAGTTTTTTGTCATTCCACCAAAAGCTCTTTGGTAAATTTTTCCATCTTCTGTCCGACTAAAAGGAACTCCATATCTTTCTAACTCCAAAACAGCCCTTGGTGCTTCTTTGCATAAATATTCGATGGAATCTTGGTCTCCCAACCAATCAGATCCTTTAACTGTATCATACATGTGCCAACGCCAATCATCTTCTCCCATGTTTCCTAGGGCTGCCGAAATTCCTCCTTGAGCTGCTGAAGTATGACTTCGAGTAGGAAAAACTTTTGATATACATGCTGTTTTCAATCCAGCTTCACTAAGACCTACTGCTGCTCTTAAACCGGCTCCTCCAGCTCCCAATACTACTACATCATATTCATGATCAATAATTTTATACGAACTCATATATTTAAATTAAAAATTACAATTATAGTTAAAAATGGAATTATTATAGCAAATGAATAAAGCAATCTATTTGCGACATTTTTTAATTTTTCGCTCTCTATATAATCTTCAAAAACCTCGCTAATGCTTAATGAAGAGTAAAAATAAGCAAAAATAATGAATAATGAAAATAAAAATTTTGTTGGTTGGCTAATAAAAAATAATACTACTTCATCATAAGATTTGTCGTAAAATAATACTAAATTTAATAAAAACCATAACATTAATGGCACAAGTACAAATGAACTTATTTTTAAAAATATCCACTTCTTAGTCGCATTAATCATAAAACCAAACTTCTTCCTAAAATAAAAATAAGAATTGTTAAAATAAACGATCCAAAAATAACTAAAAGACCAGTTATATTTGAAGTTTTTAATTCAAATCCCAAACCTAGATCCCAAAATAAATGTCTAATTTCGCTTAAAATTTGAAAAGAAAAAGACCAAACTGTACCAATAATTATAAATTTACCAAAAAATGTTCCAAAAAAATTCTGTATTAATTCATAATTCGAATTTCCTAAAAGTAAAAGCGCTACCCAAAAACAAATTAAAGTTATAATGGTTATATTTACAATTCCAGTTATTCTGTGACAAATTGAAACCAAAGATGATATGTGCCAATTATAAATTTGAATATGAGGTGATAAAGGATTGTTGTCTTTCATTATTTATTTTTTATATACGCTTCAGCTATTTCTACAGCATTTAAGGCTGCACCTCTTAACAAATTATCAGAAACACACCAAAGATTAATTGTATTTTTATTGCTATTATCTTTTCTAATTCTAGAAATAAAAGTTTCATTTTTTCCTTCAGCCTCTACTGGAGTAATATATCCACCATCTTTTCTATCATCAATAACTTTACATCCATCGGCGCCATCTAGAGCTTCAACAATTTTTTCTAAAGTGAATGACTTTTCAAATTCTATATTTAACGACTCTGCGTGGGAAACCAATACTGGGATTCTTACACATGTTGCTGTTAATTCTATTTTATTATCTAAAATCTTTTTTGTTTCATTTACCATTTTTACCTCTTCTTTGGTATATCCTTCGTCAACAAATACATCAATATGAGGAATCGCATTGAATGCGATTTGTTTAGTAAAATTTTTTGAACTGATTTTTTTATTTTCTAATGAAAGTTTAGTTTGTTCTATCAATTCATCCATTGGTGCTTTTCCTGCTCCAGATGTAGATTGATAAGTAGAAATGACTACCCTTTTAATATTAAATAAATCATGCAATGGCTTTAAAATTATAACAAGTTGAGCTGTTGAACAATTTGGATTTGCAATTATATTTTTCTTTATATTTTTTAGATGATCAGAATTAACCTGGGGAACAATTAAAGGAACATCAGGGTCCATTCTAAAATGACTTGAATTATCTATAACAACTGAGTGTTTTGCTGCAAGCGGAACATATTTTTCAGAAATTTTTCCTCCTGCTGAAAAAAAAGTAATTTTGGCCTTTGAAAAATCAAAGCTTTCTAAATTTTCAACTTCAATTTCTTTACCTTTGAATTTTAATTTTGATCCTGCACTTTTAGATGATGCAACTAGATATAAATGATCTATAGAAAAATTTTTTTTTTTTCTAGAACTTCAATAATTTTTCTTCCAACATTTCCTGTTGCTCCTACTATTGCTATATTCATGATGATTTAGTTATACTAAATGAAAGGTAAATCGCAAACTTTTCCCTCAAAAACATCGCCATTTATTGATATTTTAAATGTCTGATCTACTTCCCAAAAAGGTTTATCCAACATTGCAATTCCAATTACTTTTTTAAAATGTGGTGAATAAACTCCTGATCTTATTTCGCCTATTTTTGAATTTTCATCATTAATAAGATCTATGGATTTCGATACATTTATTTCTTTCGTCTCAATTATTACTCCCATTAACTTTCTTGTAATTCCTTTTTTTTTAACTTCTTTTAATTTTTCTTTTCCAAGAAACTTTACATCTGTATCTAAATTCACATACTTATCTAATCCACATTCAAGTGGGTTGTCGCAGTTACCAATATCATTGCCATAAGATAGTAACGCACTTTCAATTCTTTCGATTAAATTTGGACATCCTGGCTTTACATTAAATTCTTTGCCAACTTCAAATAATTTATCATATAGAACAAGTCCAGCTTTTGTATTTTCTACATAAATTTCAAAACCTCCTTGTTTTGACCAGCCTGATCTTGCGATTAAGTGTTTTGCCCCTGCAAATTCAAAATAATCAAAGCCAAAAAATTTCATTTCTGAAATTTTTTTTCCAAATATTTTTTCCATAAGTATAAAAGATTTCGGACCTTGTACTGCTAATATATCTACATTTGGTTCAATTATATTAACATCAAATTTGTGTCCAATCGCTAAACCTTTTGCAAATAAAATAACATCTGAATCTGCTATAGAAACCCACCAACGTTGTTCATCAAGTTTTAATATTACTGGATCATTTATTAGACCAGCATTATCATCTATAATTGGACAATAATAACATCTACCTACTTTGGATCTTGAAAGATCTCTGCAGGTCATTAATTGAACTAATTTTGTAGAATCTTTTCCAAAAATTTCAACTTGTCTTTCTCCAGCAACATCCCAAACTTGAACATGTTCTTTTAAATGTTGATAGGAATCTTCTAAAGATCCGAATGCAGCAGGTAAAAGCATATGATTGTATACTGAATAAGCAGTTACTCCTTGGTTTTCAATTCTTGAAGTATAGGGTGTGCTTCTAACTCTTCTTGATTTTGCAATAAAATAATTTTTCATTCTTGCTATTTGGTTAAAAATTCTTTTACAATTTGCCTCATTTCAAATGCCTTTTCAAAAATTATCATATGACCACAATTATTAATTACTTTTTTTTCAGCATTTTTTATCATCGATGACATTTTGTTTCCCACTTCTAAAGGAACCATTTTATCTAAGTCTCCAAATATGCATAATGTTGAACAATTAATTTTTTCTAAAGATTCTTTGCCGCCTTTGTAATTGTTGCAAGCATTTAAGTCTACAGCTAAAACTTCTCTAATTTCACGAGATGAATTAATTATTTTTTTTACAGGATTGCCACCTATAAATGCTTTGGATCCTTCGTAACCCCACTTCATCATAAGTAAAACTGCTTTTTCATCACCTGCTTCTGCATAATTAATAAGATCTTGATTAACTGGCATTTTGTAGGAACCAGCAGCCAAAACTAAGGAATTAATTAAATCTGGATATCGGGCTGCAAAATCAATACCTACTAAGCTGCCTTGAGAATGACCTATAATAATTAATTTTTTAATATCAAGAACATTCATTAATGATTTTATCCAGTCAGAAATTTCTTCTATAGATTTTAGTGATGGACCTTCTGAATTACCATGTCCTGGTAGGTCTACTGATAAAACGTTATAACCTTGAGTAGTATAAAATTGCTCATGAAGAGACCAAACTATATGTGTTAATCCACTTCCGTGTATCAATAAAATTGACTGTTTTTTTATATCAAAATCCATGCCACCCATTGAGACGAACACGTTCTTCTCATTAACGTCTAAATTCAGTTTGGCTCCTTAACCTTTTTTCTTAGTTCAAATTTTTGGATTTTTCCTGTTGAAGTTTTTGGTAATGGAGAAAATACTACTTTTTTAGGCAATTTAAATCCTGCCAAAGTTTCTTTGCAAAATTTTATTATTTCTTCTTCTGTTGCTTTTTTTCCATCAATCAATTCTACAAATGCACATGGTGTTTCTCCCCATTTTTCATCAGGTTTTGCAACAACTGCTGCTAACGATACTGATGGATGTTTAGCTATCGTATTTTCAATTTCAATTGATGATATATTTTCTCCGCCAGAAATAATAATATCTTTGGATCTATCTTGAATTTTAATATATCCATTTGGATAAGTAACGGCTAAGTCTCCTGAATGAAACCATCCACCTTTCATTGATTTTTCTGTTGCCTCTTTATCTTTATAATATCCCTTCATTACAACATTTCCTCTTATCATAATTTCTCCCATAGTTTTTCCATCCTTTGGTACAGGTTTCATGGTTTCTGGATCCATAACTACTGCTCCTTCAAGATTTGGATATATAACGCCCTGTCTTGCTCTAATTTCATTTTGTTTTTCTTGTTCTAAATTTTCCCATTCATCGTTCCATGCACATTGTAAAATATGTCCATAAGTTTCAGTCAATCCATAAACATGCATCACATCAAAGCCTAAATTTTGCATTTTCTCAAATATAATACTTGGAGGTGGAGCTCCTGCAGTTAATACGTGAACTTTTCTTTTTAATTTTTTTTGATGTTCTTTAGGAGCATTAGCTATCATGTTTAAAACGATTGGGGCACCACCAAAATGAGTGACATCATATTTATCAATTAACTCAAATATTTTTTTAACATCAATATTTCTTAAACAAATTACTCGTCCGTGCAGCATTGACATTGTCCATGTATAACACCATCCATTACAGTGAAACATTGGTACCGTATATAAAAAATTTAGTTTGTTAGGCATATTCCAAGCAGTTGCGCTTCCAGTAGCCATCAAGTAAGAGCCTCTATGATGGCAAACAACGCCTTTGGGATTTCCAGTTGTTCCTGAAGTATAACCTAAAGAAATAGCTTGCCATTCATCTTTTGGTTTTTTCCAATTATAATTCTCATCCCCTGTATTTAGAAACTGTTCATATTCATGTTCTCCAATTTTTTTTGAATCTGGAAGATTTGCATCCTTGTCATCTATATCAATTATAGTTATTTTAGATTTTACATTTGATAAAGCTTTAGAGATAACTTCATGAAATTGCCTATCAACTATTAGAACTTTTGCATCGCTGTGTTCTAAAATATAACTAACAGTTTTAGGATCTAATCTTGTATTAATTGCATTGATAACTGCACCTACCATAGGTATTGAATAATGTGCCTCGAATATTTCAGGTGTATTGAATGCCATAATTGAAACTGTATCGCCAGTTTTTATTCCAATTTTATCAAGCGCACTGGCAAATTTTACACATCTTTTATAAACTTCTAACCAAGTATACGACCTACTCTCATAAACTATAGCTTCATAATTTGGATAAATATCTTTTGTTCGTTCTAAAAAAGATAATGGAGATAACGGAACATAGTTAGCATTATTTTTGTCTAAGTTTGTATCGTAATGACTCATTTTAGTTAAATTTAAAATCCATAATATACTTACTTCCACTAGTTGCAGTCAAATAATAACTCTCCACTCTTGGAAGAACACGATTGAAAAAGAAATTGGCTGTTTGAATTTTATCTTCATAAAATTTTTTATTATTTTTGTAATCTTTAAAACTAACATCTAAGACTTTTAGCCATGCGTGCGCTATAGCTACCAAGCCTAAAACCTTTAAATAATCGTTGGAAGCAGCACTAACATCGTCTTTTGAGCTTTTTATTTTTTCTTTAATCCAGTCGCTAAATTCAGTTAACAATTCAATATTTTTATCCATTTTCTTAATAAATGGTTTAATTTCCTCACCACTAATTTTAAGATCTTCTTTAATTAAATTAATATATTTATCTATTATATCTCCATTATTATTTAATAATTTTCTGAAAACTAAATCAATTGCCTGAACAGAATTTGTTCCTTCATAAATCGGCGTGATCCTATTATCTCTGTATAATTGTTCAATTCCTTGGTCTTTAGTGTACCCATAACCTCCATGAATTTGCATAGCATCACTAGTAATTTCCATTCCCATGTCAGTAAAAAAAGACTTAACGACTGGTGTCATCAAAGAAACAAGGTCTGATGCTTCTTTTTTAATATTTTCATCTTTATGATAAAGACTTACTTCTGTTTGTTGGGAGAGCCAAAAACATAAAGCTCTTTCACCTTCAATAATTGATTTCATGTTTAATAATGATTTTCTAATATCAGCATGTTCTATAATAAAATCAGTTTTGTCATTACCAAAAGGTAAAAAAATTTTTATTGTTTTTTGAATTTTTTTAATAATTTCATCTGATTGATTCTTGTGACTTTTGCCTTGTTTTCTTTCTTTTGCATAAGCTAGGGAATTTTGATAGGCAATTTCAGAAATTCCCAAGCCTTGAATTCCAACTACAATTCTTTCTAAATTCATCATGGTAAACATTGAACTTAATCCTTTGTTTTTAGAACCAACCATATAGCCAGTAGCATTATCAAAATTCAACACACAAGTTGCTGATCCTTTAATTCCCATCTTACTTTCAATAGAACCAGTAGATACTCCATTTCTTGAGCCAATTGATCCATCATCATTAACCGCAAACTTTGGAACTAAAAACAAGCTAATTCCTTTGGTTCCCGGAGGAGAATCTGTTGCTCTTGCAATAACCAAATGAACAATATTTTCGGTAAGATCGTGATCACCCGAGGTAATAAATATTTTTTGTCCACTTATTTTGAACGTTCCATCTTTTTGTTCAATTGCTTTAGTTTTTAATAAACCTAAATCAGTTCCACAAATAGGTTCTGTTAAGCACATGGTGCCGCTCCATTTGCCTTCCACCATTTTTGGTAAAAATTTATTTTTTATTGAATCTGTTGCATGATGATTAATACAATTATAAGCGCCAATACTTAATTCACTATAAAGTTTAAAAGATAAGCTTGATGCTGATATCATTTCATCAAAAAAGGCACTTACAGTTTTTGGCATTCCTTGACCTCCATATTTGGGATCACAAGATAAAGAGGTCCAACCATCTTCAATAAACTTTTTATATGCTTCTTTATATCCTGGGGGAGTTCTTACAATTCCATTTTCAAGAATTGTCGGATTTTCATCTCCTGATTTAGCTAAAGGTAATATTATATTTTGACTAATTTTTGCAGCTTCTTCTAAAATATTTTTTACAAGATCGGGAGTTATTTCCTTATACTTTTCGATTTCATTATAATTTTTGTTGTTTCTTAATTTTTCATAAAGAAACATCATGTCTTCAATAGGGGCAGTATAGGTAGTCATAATAATAGAGAATAAAATAATTTAAATTACTTATTTTTGCAAACACGCAATAATAGCATTTCCCATGGCCTCTGTGGAAACTTCTTTGGTACCCTTGGATAAAATATCTTTAGTTCTTAATCCATCATTTAAAACTTTTTGTACCGCATTATCTAAATCGTCTGCTTCTTTTTCTAAATTTAAAGAATACCTTAAAGCCATAGAAAAACTTAAAATCGTAGCAATTGGATTGGATATTCCTTTGCCTGCAATATCAGGTGCTGAACCATGAACTGGTTCATACATAGATCTCAAATTACCATTCTTGTCTTTTGTGCCAAGTGAGGCTGATGGCAATAATCCAAGTGAGCCTGTTAGCATAGCAGCTTCATCCGAAAGCATATCTCCAAAAAGATTATCAGTTACTATCACGTCAAATTGTTTTGGATTTCTTAGCAATTGCATAGCGCAGTTATCTGCAAGCATATGTTTTAACTCTACTTCTTTATATTCTTTTTCATGAAGAGCTTGAACTTCTTCTTTCCATAGTTGGCCAGCCTCCATTACATTTGATTTTTCACATGATGTAACTTTATTTTTTCTTTTTTTAGCTAAATCAAAGGCAACTCTCGCTACTCTTTCAATTTCACTTGAAGTATAAGTGTGTGTGTTAATTCCTTTGCGTTCACCATTATCAATTGGCTTAATTCCTCTTGGTTCACCAAAATAAATGCCTCCTGTTAATTCTCTCACTATCATTATATCGAGTCCTGAAACTATCTCTGGTTTTAAGCTTGAAGCTTCTACTAACTGTTTAAAACAAATTGCCGGTCTTAGATTGGCAAATAATTTCAACTCCTTTCTTAATTTCAATAAAGCTCTTTCGGGTTTTTTTGAAAATTCTAAGTTGTCCCACTTAGGTCCGCCTACAGCTCCTAAAATAACTGCTTCACTTTCTAGAGCTTTATAGAAAACTTCATCAGTGATGGGTGTTCCATGTTTGTCATAAGCAACACCACCAATTAGATCTTCGTCTATCTCAAAATCTAAAGATTTATTTTTGTTAAACCATTCAATTATTTTTTTTACCTCAGCAATTACCTCTGGTCCGATTCCATCACCTGGTAGTAGTAATATTTTTCTTTTTTTTACCTTAATCATTGAAAATCCATGGTTTGTTTACTTTTAATTTATTTTCATATGCAGAAATTTTTTCTGATTTTTCTAGAGATAGAGCAATATCATCTAAACCTTCAATTAAACATTTTTTTTTAAATGGATCAATTTCAAATTTAACCTCTTTATTTCCAAAAACAATTTTTTGATCAGGTAAATTTACATATATTTCTTCTTTTCTCTTTGAATAATCTGATACCTCTTTAATTTCTTCTTCAGTAATTTCTATTGGCAATATTCCATTTTTAAAACAATTGTTATAAAAAATATCCGCATAACTTGAACTTATAACACATGTAATGCCAAAATCTAATAGTGCCCAAGGAGCATGCTCTCTTGATGAGCCGCAACCAAAATTTTTTCCTGTAATCAAAATTTTTGATTTATTAAATGGACTTTGGTTAAAAATAAAATCTTTTACTTCTGCTCCATTATTATCATATCTCATTTCATAAAAAAGATTTTTTCCTAATCCAGTTCTTTTTATTGTTTTTAAAAACTGTTTTGGAATAATCATATCTGTATCTACATTAACCATGGGAAGATATGCGGGTATGCTTTTTAATGTCGTAAACTTATTCATTTAATTTTGGTACTTTCTAACATCATCTAAATTTCCGGCTATGGCTGCACTTGCTGCCATTGCTGGGCTTACTAAATGAGTTCTGCCTCCTCTACCTTGTCGTCCTTCAAAATTTCTGTTTGAAGTTGATGCACATCTTTCTTCTGGTTTTAACTTATCTGCATTCATAGCAAGACACATGGAACAACCAGGCTCTCTCCATTCAAAACCTGAATTTTTAAATATTTTGTCTAATCCCTCTTGTTCAGCTTGTTCTTTAACTAAACCAGATCCTGGTACAACAAATGCTTCTATATGATTTGATATTTTTTTATCTTTTAATATTTTTGCAGCATCTCTAAGATCTTCAATTCTGCCATTAGTACAACTACCAATAAAAACTTTATCAATCTTTATATCTTTCATGGAAGTATCGGGTTTCAAACCCATATATTTTAATGACCTTTCAATTGAGTTCTTTTTATCTGGATCGCTTTCATTGCTTGGGTTTGGAACTTTTTCATCAATTGTTACTACGTCTTGAGGAGATGTTCCCCATGTTACCATTGGTTTAATTTCTTTTCCATCTAAAGTAATTTCTTTATCAAATTTAGCATCTCTATCAGTTTTAAGTGTGTTCCAATATTCTACAGCTTTATCCCATTTATCTTTTTTCGGAGACATTGGCTTATTTTTTAAATAATCAAATATTTTTTGATCCGGCTGAATTAAACCGGCTCTAGCACCTCCTTCAATTGTCATATTGCAAATTGTCATTCTTTGTTCCACGCTTAATGAAGAGATCAAATTCCCAGCATATTCAATCACATATCCTGTTCCCCCGGCAGTTCCTATTTTTCCAATTATTTGAAGAATTACATCTTTAGAGGTTACTCCAACTGACAATTCTCCTTTAACATTTATTCTAAAATTTTTTGTTTTTTTTTGAACTAAAGTTTGTGTTGCCAATACATGCTCTACTTCAGAAGTTCCAATTCCAAATGAAAGAGCGCCGAAGGCACCGTGGGTAGCTGTATGACTATCCCCACATACAATTATCGTACCAGGTTGAGTAAATCCTTGTTCTGGTCCAATTATATGAACTATACCTTGTCTTTTGTCTTCCATCCCAAATACTTGAACACCAAATTCTTTACAATTTATATCTAAAGTATCAACTTGAATTTTAGATTCTTTATCTAGAATTCCTTTAGTTCTATCGGTTGTAGGAACATTATGATCAGCAACTGCTAAGGTTAATCTGGGATGTCTTACTTTTCTTTTTGAATTTCTCAAACCCTCAAATGCTTGTGGGCTTGTAACTTCATGAATCAAATGTCTATCTACAAATAATAAAGATGTTCCATCTTCTTGTTCATAAACAAGATGTTCATTCCAAATTTTATCGTAGATTGTTTTAGACATTTAGAAAAAAATTATTTTTTCTTTTTTGGATCTTCTTCTTTTTTCTTTGATTCAATTATTGGATCTTTGGCTTTTTTTTCTTCTTTTATAACATCTTCAGATTTTGTTTTCTCAACTATTGGTTCCGTAGCTCCTTCGATTACATTTTCCGATTTAATTTCTACTTCAATTCCTATTTTTTTCTTAATTTTTTCAGCAATTCTTGCTGATTTACCAGTTCTGTCTCTTAAGAAATATAGTTTTGCTCTTCTTACCTTCCCAGATCTTATTACTTTAATTGAGTCTACAATTGGACTGTATAGTGCAAATGTTCTTTCAACTCCTTCGCCGAATGAGATTTTTCTAACTGTAAAAGATGAGTTTAAATCTCTATTTTTTTTTGCAATACAAACACCTTCGAAATACTGAATTCTATCTCTTTTGCCTTCGGCAATTCTAACTCCAACCTTGACTATATCTCCAGGAAAAAAATCAGGAAGTTTTTTTTCTGAAGTAATTTTTTTTACACTTGCTTGATTTATTTCTTCAATCGTTTTCATGTTGATATTTATCAATTTAATTCTTTTTATATTTTTGCCACAAATCTGGTCTTCGGTCGCGTGTTATAGCCTCTGATTTGGATAAACGCCAGTCTTTAATTTTTGTATGATCTCCTGATAAAAGTACATTGGGAACGCTTTTTTTCTCCCAAATTTGAGGCTTTGTGTACTGTGGATACTCTAGTAGACCATTTTCAAAACTCTCCTCATCAATTGAATTATCGTTTCCAATAACTCCAGGTATTAGCCTCAAAATTGCGTCCATAACTACAAATACAGCCGATTCACCTCCTGATAAAATGAAATCACCTATACTAAGTTCGATAATATTTCTAGAATCTACCACTCTTTGATCAACTCCCTCGAAATGACCACAAATTAAATTAATTGTTTTTTCCTTAGAAAGTTCTTTTGCCAACTTTTGATCAAACAATTTTCCTTTTGGGCTTAAATAATAAATCTTTTCTTTAGTTTTTAATTTTTCATCTATGGCCTTTGCTAGAACGTCTGGCTTAATTAACATTCCAAATCCACCTCCATAAGGTGTGTCGTCAACCGTTTTATGTTTATCTATGGCATAATCTCTAATATTCACAGTTTCTATATTCCATATTTTTTTTTCCATAGCTTTACCATACAATCCTTTGCTTAGAGGACCTGGAAATAAATCTGGATACAATGTAAATATTCTGGCCAAAAACATTTTTATTTTTTCTCTTCTGCTTTCTTTTCTTCCTTAGGTGCTTCTGCTTTCTTTTCTTCCTTAGGTGCTTCTGCTTTCTTTTCTTCCTTAGGTGCTTCTGCTTTCTTTCTATCTTTCTTTGGAATAGCTTTTTGTGGATTATTGCTATTTGCAGGCATAGGAATAATTTGTTTTTCTCCTAATATTCTTGCTACTCTAATAGTTGGTTTTGCTCCTTGACTAATCCAATATTTAATTCTATCAGTTTCAAGTCCTATTCTTTCTTCTTTTTCTTTTGGGAGTAAAGGATTTAAAAAACCTAACTTTTCTATAAATCTTCCATCCCTTGCAAATCTGCTGTCTGCTACGACAATTTTATAAACTGGTCTTTTTTTTGTTCCTCCCATCGATAATCTTAACTTTAACATTTTTTCTCCTTTATATTATTTTAGTTGATTAAAAAGCTCCGGAGGTATTCCTTTATCTTCCATACCTTTCAGATTTCCTTTTGACATCTTTTTCATCATTTCAGACATCATTTTAAATTGTTTTAACAATTTATTGATAGTGGCCACATCTGTTCCAGAGCCATTAGCAATTCTTTTTCTTCTAGAACCATCAATTATTTTTGGGTTCTCACGTTCTTTTTGGGTCATTGACAAAATTATTGCTTCATTTTGAGTTATAATTTTTTCGTCAACACCAGCTTTATCCATTTGTGATTTAATTTTTGACACTCCCGGCATAAAAGACATTAGACCTTCTATTCCTCCCATTTTTTTCATTTGCCTTAATTGTGTTAAATAATCCTCCATAGAAAATTTTCCCTTTTTTAGATTTTCTTCAGCTTTCTTAATATTTTCTTCTCCTAAATCTTGTGATGCTTTTTCAACTAAAGATACAATATCTCCCATGCCAAGAATTCTATTTGCTATTCTGTCAGGATGAAAAGTTTCAAAATTTTCTATTTTTTCCCCAATACCTAAAAATTTAATTGGTACTTGAGAAACAAACTTCATACTTAAAGCTGCGCCACCTCTTCCATCGCCATCCGCTCTTGTAAGAATAATTCCTGAAACATTTACAGTATTTTTAAATTCTTTAGCTACTTCTGCTGCTACTTGCCCCGTAAGCGAATCTGCCACTAATATAACTTCACTAGGTTTAATAATTTTTTCAATTTCCTTAATTTCGCTCATCATTTGAAGATCTATTTGTGTTCTACCGGCAGTGTCGAAAAGAATTATATCAGCACCATTCAATTTGGCTGCACTAAGAGCTCTTATGCATATGTCTGCTGGCAATTGACCTTGAATTGCTGGCAAAGTTAAAATATCGTTTTGTTCTCCTAAAGTATTAAGTTGCTCCTGAGCTGCTGGTCTATAAACGTCTAAACTAACCATCATAATTTTTTTCTTTTTATTTTTTTCCAAAAATTTTGCTAATTTAGCTGTCGTCGTTGTTTTTCCAGAACCTTGCAAACCAACCAACATAATTGATACTGGTGGAACTGCATTTAAATTTATTTCAGCACTACTTTCTCCTAATAAATTAACAAGTTCATCGTAAACAATCTTAACCACCATTTGACCTGGCGAAGTAGATCTAATAATTTCTTGTCCTAATGCCTTAGGTTTAACTTTGTCTACAAATTCTTTTGCAACAGCAAGTGAGACATCGGCCTCTAGTAAAGCTTGCCTTATACTTCTCAGACCCTCATCAACTTGTTTTTCATCAAGTGAAGGTGCTTTTTTTAAAGAAGAAAAAATTTCTTCAAATTTATTTGTCAAGTTTTCAAACATAATTTCACCCAGCAGTCATCGCACTAGTGGGCGAACCCTCGCTGACTAGTGTCGATATCTTTGTTTCTAAAGACACCGCAAATTGCTGTTTTTGCGGAAACGGAGCCAAACTATAATAGAGGTTCAAAAAGTCAATAAATAAGTTAAACATCTAATATATGGACATTAAAGCATACAAAATGGATGGTTTGGGTAATGATTTTATAATCATTGACCAAAGAGATAAAATTATAAAATTTTCTGAAGAACAAATTATTAAAATTTGTGACAGAAACTTTATTGGTTGCGATCAACTTATTATTATCAAAAAAAATAAAGAATTTGATGCAAATTTGGAATTTTTTAACTCTGATGGAAGTGCTTCTGGAGCATGTGGTAACGGCACTAGGTGCGTGGCTTATTTATTATATAAAGAGAGTAATAAAAAAGAAATTACATTCTGTACTTCTTCATCGGTAATAAGATCAAAAATATTGGATAATAATTTAGTTGAAACTGACATAGGTGCGCCAAAAGTTCAATGGAATGAAATTCCTTTAAGTGAAAACAAAAATACCAAAAATTTGGGTATCAAAATATTGGATGAAAATAATAATGAACACATAGGAGGAACGGCAGTGAATGTGGGCAATCCTCATGTTGTTTTTTTTGTAGATAATATTGAAAATTTTAATATTAAAAAAATTGGACCGTTAATTGAAAATAATAAGCTCTTTCCTGAAAAATGCAATGTCACTATTGCTAAATTAATAAATAAAAATTTAATTACAGTTAAGGTATGGGAAAGAGGTGCTGGACCAACTAAAGCTTGTGGAACTGCAGCTTGTGCAACTGCCATAGCAGGAAATATAAATGGATATGTAAAAGAAAAAATTGATGTTGAATTTGAACTTGGAAAACTATCTATTTTTATAGATGAAAAAAATAATATTCATATGAAAGGACCTGTTTCTAAAATAAAAGAAATAGACATAAAACTTTAATGGGAATTTTTGAAAAGTTTAAAATAGGTTTTAAAAAAAGCGCCTCAACATTTACTTCTGGTCTCAGAGATATAATTATAAAAAAAGAAATTGATGATAAAACACTTGATCAAGTTGAAGAACATTTAATTGAATCCGATGTTGGTGTTGTTGCTGCTTAAGAAATAAAAGAAATTATTTCAACAGAAAAAATTGATCCAAAAAAAGACACTTTAAATGAAGTAAATATAATTTTAAAAAAATATATAATTGAATTAATGAAGCCTTTAGAAAAAATTAATTTTTTTAATAAGAGTGAAAACCTCAAGATATTACTTATTTCAGGAGTTAATGGCGTCGGCAAAACAACAACCATAGGTAAATTAGGAAAAATTTTAAAATCAAACAACAATAAAATCTTGTTTTCAGCATGCGATACTTTTAGGGCAGCTGCAATTGAACAATTGGAAAATTGGTCTAAAAAAATTGGTGTAGAAATTGTTAAATCAGCTCAAGGTTCGGATGCTGCTTCGGTTGCTTATAGAGCTATAGATGCTGCGAAAAAAAAAAATTTTAATTACGTCTTAATAGATACGGCCGGAAGATTACAAAATAAAAAAAATTTGATGGATGAGTATAAAAAAATTGCAAATGTTGCTAAAAAAATTGATAAAGAAGCCCCCCATGAAGTTATATTAATTTTAGATGCAACAACAGGGCAAAATGTTTTAAATCAAGTTGAAGAATTTAATAAAATTATTCCGATTACTGGTTTAATTATGACAAAACTTGATGGCACAGCAAAAGGAGGAATTTTAATAGCTGTTGCAAAAAAATATAAGCTACCAATTATTGCCCTAGGACTTGGAGAAAAAGAAGATGACTTACAAATTTTTGATGCTGAAAAATTTGCTAACGCATTTATACAAACTAATTAATTAAGTTTTGGGATATTAAGGGCTTATAATAATTACACTCATAAGTATCTTCCATGCTTGAAAAACCGCAATCTTTACTAATTGACGAAACTATAAAATCTAATTTTCCCTTAGTTGGATATTTATCAAGTTTTTTTGTTGAAATATTAAATTTTAAATTTTGATTTATATTTTTAACTGCACTTACCATTATTAAAGTTTTATTATCTTGCATCAAATAATAAGCAAAATCTTCAGGAAAAACTGGAAAATTATAATTTGATAGATAGAATTTTGCAAGTCGTGGAAACCATTCGTATGTTATTAATGGTTCGGTTTTTTTTGTTTTTCTATCATACATATATAAGTCTTGTGGGTAATCAGTAATATAATTAAATTCTTCTCCTCTGGCTAAAATAGCCTTTTCCCTTGTTTTAAAAAAAAGAACAAAATCATTATTATGAGAGTCCATTTTTCCAATATAAAAAATATCATCTACTTTTGCTAAATTGCTATCTGAATTAGAATTTTGAATAGACAATAATAAAATAAATAGAATTATTGCTTTAAATTTCATGTAAAATAATATGTAAAACTTAATTTTGTATATGGTTTGTTTAAATTGTGAGTAAAATGTGATTATAAAATTAGATGAAAAAAGTCCTTAATTTTGCGCTTTACGATTTTGCTAATTCTGCATTTACTACAATTATAATTACTTTTATCTTTGCAACATATTTTGCAAAACAAATTGCACCCAATCCAATTCTGGGGCAATCTTATTGGGGATGGACAATAGGAATTACAGGAATATTAATTGCTGTGGTAGGTCCTTTTATTGGAACATTTGCAGACAAAAAAAATTATACAATATTGTTTTTAAGATTATTTACTATTTGTTGTATTTTTTTTACCTTACTTTTATGGTTTGCCCAACCTTCTGAAAATTATTTATTTTACACTTTAATTATTGTTGCGTTAGCAAATCTTTTTTATGAACTTAGTTTAATATTTTATAATTCAATACTAAAAAACATTTCCAAAGAAAGTAATCTAGGCAAATCTTCAGGTATAAGTTTTGCATTAGGTTATATTGGAGGAATATTAATTTTAATTGTATGTATTAAAATTTTTATTGATAACGATTCGTTGCCTTTCGGTCTTGAAAAAGAAAATTTTGAAAATGTAAGAGCTACTTCTATAGTAGTTGGTTTTTGGTATTTATTATTTTCTATGCCTTTTTTACTTTCCTTAAAAAAAGAATATAAAAATAAGATTGATGAAAACTCAAATAGTATAAAAAAAATTAAAAATTTAGTTTGGAATAATGGATTAAATAACCTTGGTAAATTTTTATTAGCAAGAATGCTCTATGCCGATGGTTTAAATGCGATAATAGTTATGGGAGGCATATTTGCTGTAGGAGTATATAATTTAGAAATAAAAGATTTGCTAGTTTTATCTATATTAATGAATATAACTGCTTTTATTGGTGCTATAATAGGAGGGTATGCAAATGACAAATTTACCTCAAAATCTGTTATTATTTTTTCTCTCATAGGTTTGATTGTTTCATCTGCAATAATTCTTTTTATTAAAACTAAAATATTTTTTTTAATTTTTGCTTCAATAAATGGTTTTTTTATTGGACCAGTTCAGTCTGCCAGTAGGGTATTTATTACAAAATCAATAGACAAAAACAACCAAGCATCCGGTTTTGGATTATTTGCCTTATCAGGAAAATTGACTTCTTTTATTGGTCCGCTACTAGTTAGTACGGTTACTTTTATTTCAAATAGTCAAAGAATTGGTTTTTCTTCTGCAATATTTCTTCTTTTGTTAGGATTAACAATTTTAATTAATGTTAAAAAAATTTAATTTAAATTCTTTAGAAATAAATGTATTTCATTTACCAAATTTTTATCAAAATTCATCATATGATCATCATCGTCGGGAAAATATTTAAACTTTGGTTGATTAGCTAAATCGTAAATTTTTTTTCCCATATAAAAAGGTACAATATTATCTTTCTTACCGTGCATAACTAATACTGGCGATTTAATATTTTTAATTTTATTTTTACTTACATATTTGTCTTTCAAAAGTAATTCAACTGGAAAGAAAGGATAATATTTTTTTCCAATATCTATCATTGATGTAAAAGGTGCTTCTAAAATAATACCAGCAAAATCTCTGTTTTGACCAACTTCAATTGCAACAGATGTACCAAGAGACTCTCCATACAAAATAATCTTATCATCTGTTATTCCTTTTGAATTTAACCAATTTAATACACTTTTAGCATCTTGATACAGTCCAAATTCGGATGGTTTTCCACTGCTACCACTATATCCTCTCCAACCGATAATTAAAAAATTTACATCTAAATTTCCTAAAAAATTAAGTTTATAAATTCTATTATCCAATGTACCTGCATTACCATGAAAAAAAAGAATGATTTTTTTTTTTGGATTTTTTAGATGAAGCCATCCTTTTAAATTAATATTATCTTCAGTTCTTATATTTATATTTTCGAAACTGTGAATTAATCCATCACCTTTTAAATGACTATTAAAATTAGGATGATATAAAAGTTTTCTTTGAAAAATATAAAGACCTAAAGTAACAATCAAATATAGAATTAATATTAATCCAAAAATATAAAATAAAGACATTTTTTTTTTATTCATTTTTATTATTTAATATAAAATATAAATAACAAAACACGCAAATTACAAAATAAACAAAAAATGATATTTGAAAACTTTGAATTTCTCCTTTTCCTAAAAATTGAGATAAATCAATGACTAAGCCAATTCCCCATTGCATTATAAAAGTGCCTAAAAAAATAAGTAAATTAAATGATGTAAGTGATTTTCCTGCTAAACTCGTTGGAAAAGATAACGCCACAGCAGGCTGAGTAAGTGTCAATACAATTGAAGTAAGTATATAAACTGTAAAATGTATTGCTCCTGCATTTTCGCCTGAAATAATAATGACAAACAAAGATAAATAACTAATTGGTAATCCAAACTTCATTAATTTTGATGTTTCTAGGCCAAATTTAGTAATTTTAGGCAAAATATAACCCCAAGCAAAAAAAGCTATTAACATAGTTGTATTTATCCAAAAAAGTCCTGTTGCACTCTCCAAAGGATCGTAGCCAGCAACCCTTACCATCCATGGACCAGCCCACAAAGTTTGAATAGCAATCATTCCTCCATAATTAAATAAGCCAAGAGGAATTATGCTTCTAAAAAATTTATTTTTCCAAACATCTGATAACGATCCAACATTTTTTTCATGATTATTATCTACTTCTTTTTTCCATGGAGGAATAAAAAATAATGTTAATATTATAACAACAAATATTAAAATAGTTATTCCTCCAAAAATCCATCTCCATCCAAAAATTGGTAATAATATTTGAACAGGTAGTGTTGAAAAAACAAATCCAGTAGAGGCTATCATTAACATCCATGAGTTTCCTCTTTGCTGGTATTCGTCTGCAAACCAAATTCTGTAGCCAGTTAAAGGACCCATTAAGCATGCGCTAACACCAACTCCAATTAAAATTCGTGATATAAGTAAACCAGCAAAATTCTGAGACAATGCAAAAGATGCTGTACCAATTATTGCAATTAATAAAAATGAAGAAACAATTTTTTTAGGACCGTGCTTATCAAGTAAATATCCAAGAGGTATTTGCATAGATGCAAATCCTAAAAAATATCCCCCCGCTAATAGTCCTAGATCACCAGCTAATAAATTAAATTCATCGGTTAATAAAGGAGATAAAGTTGCAGTAATCGCTCTTAAAAGGCAGGATATAAAATATCCACAAGCAAATACAAAAAAAACTAAGACAGCTTTTTTGATCGGTAGAATATTTTTTTCCATTTATTTAAATTAGAAATTCAAAGATATATCTCTATGAACCGACTTACATCTAGCTACAAATTTTGCTTGTTCTTTAGTGAGTCTTGCTTGAAGTCTTAATCCAATTGATTGGCTAATTACTGAATCATATTCATCCAACTTGTCAGCTAATGATTGGCCAGCTTTATTTCTCCAACTAACTTCCTTATTAAATAATTCAACTATTTCATTGCTAATATTAAAGATCTTATCTCTATCAATTTCCTCACTATCAATAGCTGTTATTAGATCATCTAGTTTGTTTTGTAGTTCTTCTGTACCTGAAATCTCCCCTAGTTTTTCAAACAAAATATCTATGCTTATAAGTGCGTTATCAAAATCTTCATTATTAATATTGTTATTAAGTTTATTAAATTCAGTTGAAAGTTTCTCTAATTCTTTGCCATCTTTAATGAACAACTTAATTTGAGCTAACTCATCATAGGCTTCATCAACATTTTTTCTATATCTTTTTGTTGCAATATTTTTTGCTTTATGAATTTTTTTAAATTCTTGATTTCTTCTTTCCCAATCCGAAGGAATTGCTTTGCTTAATTCTTCTGTCTCTAATTTTAATTCCTCAATCTCAAGCTGAATTTTCTGTTTTTCCGACATATCATCTTTATCTAAATTTCTTATTTCTGCTTCTAATTTTTTAATCTTTTTTCCAATTTTAATAATTTTCTTTTGTTTTTTCCTTACTTTAAAATGCATATCTTTATAATTTTTAATAAATAAATTATATTCACTTTCCGTGTTCTGAACTCTCTGAACTAAATCAAAAGTCGAAGACGCATTATTAAAATGTGATTCGAAGATATCAATTTTATCATCTGGAAGATTGTTTAAATTGATTGATTGAAAATTAGTAATGCTAGATTTTATTAATTGTTCATTCTCATTATAAGTAGCAAATTTGTATTTTTGTAAACAATATTGAAGTCTTGGATTCATTGGAGGTGGAGCAACATTTGAGGTTAGATAAACTCTATTTGGCAAATAATTCACCAAAGTTGGATAAAAACCAACTATACCAAGCCCTATTAATTGTAAAACTATAAATGCAATTGCGCCTTTCCAAATATCTAGTGTTGCAACATGTTTTGGAGCAACGCCTCTGAGATAAAATAATGCAAATCCAAAAGGAGGTGTTAAGAAAGAAGTTTGTAAATTTACACCAATCATTACTCCCAACCAAACTGCAGTAACATTTGCTGAGGTTTCAGCTAATAATATTGGTGCTATAATTGGAACAACAACAACTGCAATTTCTATAAAGTCTAAAAAAAATCCAAGTAAAAAAATTACTAACATTACAACAACAAACTGTGTCCAGAAACCCCCTGGCAAATCTTGCAAAAAGTTTCTTACTAATTCTTCACCGCCAAATGCTCTGAAAGCAGACGTCAACATCGCTGCACCAAGAAGAATGATAAATACCATAGATGTCGTTACACAAGTATCCGTAACAACGTTTTTTAAAATATTTTCAATTTTAAAAGCTCTCCAAAAACTCCATCCGACTGCAAATAAAAACCAAAAAACCAAAAAAGCTGTAACTAATATTGCTACAAAATTTTTTGTACTTTCAATATTTTTTATATTTAAGTCAAAATTGCTTGCTAAAACAAAAATAAATACTAAAGAAATAAATCCTAGGATTAGAGGGTAGTAGGCATTTTTTTTACCTTTATGAAGACGATATCCTGCCATGAAAGTTGCGCCTATTGCACCAATAGATCCAGCTTGATTTACAGTTGCTATACCCATTAAAATTGATCCTAGTACTGCAAAAATTAAAGCTAAAGGTGGAATAATAATTGTTGTAACTCTTAACCAGAATTTTAAATCAAATTTTCCTTTGTAAGAAACTGGTGGAGCTGAACCAGGTTTCAACCTTGCATATACAAATACATATAACATATATAAACCCACAAGAACCAAACCTGGTAGAAGAGCACCAAGAAACATATCTCCAGCACTCGTTGATTGAACTGCAAACTCTCCGGGCATACTAAACTCACCGGTCAATTGTTTATATTCAGCTTGTCTAATTGTATTTGCTACATCTGTTGCACTACCAAGTTGGTCAGCTAAAATAATTAGTACAATTGATGGAGGGATTATTTGACCTAGAGTTCCAGAAGAACAAACAATTCCACTTGCTAACGATTTATCATAATTGTTGTT
>MPLZ02162049.1_pt1 | contig 25242 bp, 25 predicted proteins | sample 1617311 | NCBI WGS metagenome assembly MPLZ02 (sample SAMN05944806, study PRJNA350692) | marine metagenome | biome: marine; feature: ODZ; material: water; isolation source: 160 m water sample filtered on 0.2 um supor filter | place: Pacific Ocean | collected 2012-04-08 | depth 160m m | reverse complement strand
CGGAGATCGGGGGGTCCTAGAATGTCCTATCGTCATTTTCTGCGGTGATTGATAGCGTGACGACCAAGCTGAAGGCGAAAGAGGCTGCGCTTGTCGCCGACAACTATGTCGATCTCGCCGATACCATCATGACGATCGCCCAGAAGCGCCACGATATTGATGATCGGCAGAAAGCCGAGTCTGCGGAAGTCGTGAGCAGGGTGCCCGCCCTAAGCCGCATCGCCTACTACGCCAGCGTCTTCCTTGAGTCTCAACTCTTCATTGCCCAAGAGAGAGACTCCGTCTAACTTGGCATGCAGCCGACAGCGGCTCGTGTAAGAATGGGCGCCGCTGCGGCTGATGCCAGTCGTTAGCCAGATACAAGACCGAACGCGAAGAGGAGACCCAATGGTGACTGTCAAATGTCCGCATTGCGGATACGTCGTAGCGGAAGGCCAAACCACGTGCAGCCAATGTGAACGACCTGTCACCAGCGAAACGACGGGCCCCAGCGCAGCGACCAGGAGAGCGACACGCTTTCTGTCGTGGATGCGCGGACAGACGACGACGAGCGGCACATCTGCCCATAGCCCGGGTTCGCGTCACGCGTTGAAGTACTTGCCTGATGAAGCAGACCTGGGCGACTTTCGAACAATCAGCGAGTGTTTCAAACTGACAACCAAGCGACTCATTTTCGAGAGCGAAAGCAAGCGACTACTTGTCCTGCCAGGTGGCCAGGATCTCTCGGCCGCGATGCTTCATGACGTTGATCATGCCTTTCTTGGTCGAAAGCAGGACCTGCCTGTATGGGTCGGGTGGCTCGGCGTAGTCGCGGTCGGGGCGGCCTTGGGTGCGGAGAGTGGTCTCGGCGTCATCATTGGTGGGGCCATCGTTGCCGCGTGGTACTTTCTGGGCTCAACCGTCCTTGAGTTCCGAGTTGACGGTGAGCCGCTGGGAACCCTGACCGTTGTCAGCGCGGGCGGTGTCGATCAGGAATTGGCAACCGCGAAAGCGTTCGTCGAAAAGGTGTTTGCGGCTAAAGCGCAGTCGTCGCGCCCTGCTTGAGCGGGCGTTGTGCGGTCTGGTGGCCAGATCGTCTGTCGAAAGGGGGGGCGAGGGGGTCGGTTCGGAGATCGGGGGGTCCTAGAATGTCCTATCGTCGCGACATGTCTTCTCGTGGGCCATCGCCGAGGGCTATACGACCGAGACGCCGTTCAAGCGACACGGCGTGACCGTGGTGAAGCTGGAGAGTCGGGCGGAGACGCCTCGGCACCGCAGGCTGGCACCAGGGGAGGAGGACCGATTGCTCAAGCACGCAGGCGATCATCTGCGGGCGCTGATCGTCGCGCTGCTGTCAACGGGCTGTCGCGTCGGCGAACTCCTTACTCTGCGATGGAAGGACATTCGGCGAGACGAAAGCGGGACGTCTCGATGGATCGTGCTGCCGGCTGCGAACACCAAGACCTACAGGCTCCGGGAGCTTCCGATTGGCGGGCGACTCCGGGCAGAACTAGAGATGCGTGAGCACGCACCGGACGGCAGCGGCTTCGGCCCGGCGGGGAGACTTGGACCGCAACGCGCCTCGCCCGTGAATGGGACGAGGCGTACCCCGCCTGAGCCGTAAGCCTCGTCCTCAGTGAACCCAGGCTATCGACTGAGTCTCAGCACGCGTGGTGCTGCGTGGCTGGACTGCGGCCTCGGATGGCCACGGGGCGCTGACGGGCACACGCCCGAGACGACCGTGTCGGTAGCGCCTCCCTGTCGCTCGCAGGGTATGCTTAGCGTCTGCACGCTGTCGCCTAGGGGAGCGCCGCCATGGAGCCAGACATCGACACCCTACGGGCACAGGCTGAGCAGGGAGACGCCAACGCGCAGTACCGCCTCGGGGGCCTGTATCGCGACGGCACCGGCGTCCAGCAGGGCTACACCGAAGCGGTGCGCTGGTATCGCCTCGCGGCTGAGCAGGGGCTGGCCGAGGCGCAGTTCGTCCTCGGGGGCATGTATGCCTTCGGCGGCGGCGTCCCGCAGGACGCTGCCGAGGCCGTGCGCTGGTTTCGCCTGGCGGCGGAGCAGGGCTACGCCAGGGCGCAGGCCAGCCTCGGGCTCATGTATGACACCGGCGAAGGCGTCACGCAGGACGACGTGCAGGCGCACATGTGGTTTAACCTCGTGGCCTCACGAGCGGCTGGTCGGGCGCGAGAGATGGCGGTCGAAGATCGCGACCTAGTAGCACGCCGGATGACCGCCGCCCAACTCGCCGAGGCGCAACGCCTCGCCCGCGAATGGGACGAGGCGCACCCGCCTGAGCCGTAACTCAAGTCAACAATTAGAAACCTGAGGAGGCACTATGAATCTAGGTGAACCAATCGCTGAGAGTACTATGACCGTTACATCCGTGCAGATCGAGAATGAGGTAACAACACTTACTTACGAAGGGGAAGTTGGCAAGTACGGCCAAGCTTTCGGAACGCATCACCTTCGACCAAGCGACTTGTCTCGCGAGACTTATGTGTTCGAGGGGTCCGGCAGGACCCTGCTTCCAGACGGCTCAATGTTGTCTGCCTCGCTTCGAGGCATTGGGCGCCGCTCTGGCGGGATCATCAAGTTGTTTAGCCTGGACAATGTCAGCAACGGCGACCAAAACTTTTCGATTATCGAGGTCGACGCGCTCGGCAAGACGGCATCGGTGAAGGTTTATTCTGTCTAGTTGCTGACCGTGGGGCCGCTCGGCTGCGAGGGCGTCTCGGCGAGTGCCCTCGCAGCCACCCGCACAGGTCGCGGGTCTTCTCGTCGAGAAGCTCGCAGGTCGCTTGATCGGCCCTGAACTGCGTCGAGAAGACCGGCAGGTTGCTCAAGAAAAGCCGCCACCGCTGATCACGCCGTCGGGAGCCTGGTGACGACTAATTTGGCGGTTGGTAATCGAGGTCCTCTCTCCTGGTCGAATTAAAACTATCTGTTCGATGAGACAACGCATCCAGTTGCCTCCTGAGGGGCCTTAGGGAGGCCCCAAGCCGCTCAATTCTCTCGCTCCTTTCTGTGTAGTAATCGACGGCATCTCTTGCTGGGAAGAACACGCTGAGATCAGGCCCACCACCCGTAACCTTAGAGAACACCAGAAACCCATTCTCGGGGCTATTCTCTTCGTACAACGCTCGCATCTGCTGCATGATGTCGGCAGCTTCGTTGCCTCTACCGAACTTTAAGTAGAAGGTAAGTCCCCGGTAGAACCCGACCCCGGCCTCCGGAACCCTTCGTGTACTTGGCGTGTAGCTCAATTCAGGTCGCAGTTGCTGTATAGAAGTTTCGATGTGGTGAATAACTTCTCTTGCCAGGGTTGGGTTTCCTGCGCTCATGGCACTCTCCTGGGCTCGCATCTCGTCCAGGGCAGCCATGTTCGACAATGGAATTGTTAGCTGATAAATACCCCTGTCGTGAGCGAAGACCCTCCTACGAAAAGTGACATTGGCTTCAGCCATCCCCGCATTTCTGTCTGCCCTCACTTGCTCGAACTCAACTGCTTTGCCTGGGTTGAGGTGGACATTTTGCCAGAGAAAGAACTGGGGCTGATCCTGCTGGGCAGAGGCGCGAGACGGCAGGCTGACCATGCAGAGGGCAACAAAGGCGACAATCAGAGCGTTCAGTTTCATCAGACACCTCTCACGAGAACGCTGGGTTCCGGACCGTTATCCCGAGAACTGGTGGGATTACCAGACTGCGAATGACCGGAGTACCGAGAAGAATGATAGCAGCAATCCCAGCAAGCACACAATCGGCAACAAGAGCAGGGGCACCCCGCCTCCGATACCAGCGGGATCTCCATCTTAGCCGCTCGGAGACGACACCGTTATTCACCGATCTTTTTCCCGCACCGCGAAGATTTCTTCGTAGACCGTTCGTCTAGGTCCCAATCCCCGTCGCTCAGCCAGCGTGAGAACTGGTGTCCTAGATTCCTGGCTTTCCTCCGACACCTCTGCGACCTTGTCTTTGCTGGATTTCCTCGGGCGGCGGGTCGGGCGGCGGGTCGCCGTCGAGCGGGCGCCGGTTGCGGGCGTGCCGGGCGGCCTGGTCAGCATCGCGGGCGACGGCGTTGAGCGTGGCGATCTGCCCGTCGCAGCGCGTCTGCCGCGACCGCAGGTCGGCGGCGGCCGTCCGTAGCTCTTGGATCTGTCCGTCGAGACGCTGGCGCGTGGCGAAGACTTCCTGTGCGGTCGCAATGTCGGCGACGAGCTTGTGCTGCGGAATGGTCACAGCCACCGAGAGGCTTCTACTTGACTCGTCGAGAGCCTTCACGACACGGTCCCTGAGCACGGTCGTGCTCAGTGCCGTGCGGGTCATACCTTCCCCCACTCCTCCATATCCGCGTGTTGAACCGTCAAATCGTCAAACAGCCCCGAATCTACTAGCCCAACCTGCGTTCTAAAGCGTCAGGCGCATGTCCTGACTTGACGGTTCGTATTCACGGGTTCGCCACCGGTTCCATTGGGGTTTTGACGGGTTGACGGTTTGAACCGGGGGTAGCGGCTCCAGGCGTCCTGGAACCGGTCCCGATAGTAGCCACGGGTGGTCCCCTGTGGGTTCGGCCTTGGCACGATGCCGAACGCCTTCAACCGATCAGCGACGGCGCGGGTCGTTATCGGTCTGCCTTTGTTCCAGTCGCTCCAGGGGCGAGAGTCAAGCTCGGCGAGTTTCCCGACTAGCTCGGTTGAGCCTATGAACGTGGCATCCAGGTCATCAAAGACCGTCCGGATGTCGTGGAGCAGTTCAACCTTGATGTCGTCGTCGCTAACGTTGCCCATGAGCGTCTCAGCCGCGCGTCGAGCCCGGTCAGGCCACGTGTCGCCAGCGCGATCCGCGATGGCCAGCAATGGCTCCCAAACGTCCTGCTCGCGATCGTTCAGAGCAGCGGGTAGATCCGGACGTGCCTCGCGGAGTGCCGCGACCTCGGCTAGGCCCCACGCCACTAGGGCCCTGTAGATCGGCTCGGCCTGGACGCGCGCGTCCCGTGCGCGGAAGCGTTCGACCGGTTCGTCCTTCGTCCGCCGTTTCAACTCGATCGGGATCGCACGATCCGCTACGGTACCTGGCAGCTTGCCGATACCCGCAATCGCCTTCGGGCCGAACGTGCTGAAGTCACGAAACGTGATGTTGCCACCCTGTCCCACGCAGAGCGTCGTTCGGCCCGATCGCTGATAGCCCGTGTTGAGGACACCGCGGAGCGCCTCGGCGTAATCCCGCTCGCCCCCGAATGCAGCGTCCGACTCGTCGAGGAGGAGCGTCGGTGACTCCGCATCCACCTTCCGAACCAGTGCCGCTGCACTGGTTCTACCTGTGAGCCACGGTCGGGCGACGAGCAACTCCTGGACTTCCAGCAGTCGGGTCTTGCCAGCGCGGGGAGTGGCTGACGTAACTTGCTCATACGGCGTGCAGTCGAAGGCGTCGATCGCATGGGTGTGAGCAGTCCAGAGGGTCACGGCAACCGCTTGGTGGTCGGTGAGCACGACGAAGCGTCTGATGAATCTTTCGATGTCATCGAGCAGTGAAGCGAGCTTCAACCGGGCACCGAAGACATTCGCCGTCAGGGTCATACCGTCACCGCCTTGACCGACTCGCCCAGACGCCGGATTTCGTCACGCAGCCGCGTGACTACCTGTTGTTGCCGGCGTGTCGTGTGGGTGAGGTTGTGCAAGATGTCGAGAGCCGCCCGCAAGACCTGCCGATAATCTTGCGCCTCACCGAGCGCCTGGACGAGCAGGTCAACCGCCCGGGCGTTTTCGCTCTCGAGCTCCGCGTAGCGCCAGCGCCACCAGACGACCAGATCGGCGCGGGAGGCTGTCAAACCCGGTGGCGGACCAACGTCCTCTGTTGGGCGACAGGGCGCGGGTTCCCGCTCGTCGAGGGTCCACCGGATCTCGTCGACCCTGAGTTCCCTCACTGGCCGGCCTCCGCTGTGTGCTGGCGCGTCTGCCGCTCGACCCATGCCTCGAGGTCCCGAAGGCGGTAGGCCACACGCCGACCGACCTTGACGTATGGCGGGCCGGTGCCCGTGCTACGCCAGCGTTCGAGCGTCCGCTCCTTCGACGTCAGCAAGCGGGCTGCGGCCTCAGGAGTTATTACGAGAGTGAGCGGTGTGTCAGGCATCCTGGTGTTCTCCCCTCGGCCACGTGCGCGGCCAATAGGGATAGTATTTCCGAGCGAGGCTCTTAAGTGCGGGGAACGATCAGCGCCGTTTTCGTCCCCGCTCTCGGCGCCAGCGTTCGACCACCTGCTGCGCCTCGGTGTCGAGTCTCTCTGCGGAGCGGTCGGCGAGCTTTCGCGGGCGCTCGCGCCATTCGCCCCTGTTGTTGCCCTGTCGGTCCGCGTTGATGGTCCACCAGTAGCCCCTGGGCGAACCGGCGCGGGTACTGGGGTCAAGGGAGTGAACGAGCTTCGATTCCCAGCGCGTCAGCAAACGCTGAAACCACCCCTGTCGTGCACGCCGCCGCGCTCGCTGGCTGGCCTTCTTCAACGCCTCTGGACTCCCGGCAAGCTTGGTGCCTCGAAAGTAGCACGAGGCTTCGTCTAGCGCCTCTTGCCAGGTCAAGCCGTAGACACGCCGATTCGCTTCTACGTGATCAGCAACGATGAATTCACGCAACGCCTGCAAGAATGCTCGGCCCCACGGCCCGAACACTCGCCGCTTGATGTTCGGCCTGTACTTCGGCGGCGTCTCGCCCGCAACGAATTCGGAGAGCCACGCCTCTAGGTCCTTCACGACCCACGAGGGCACCGTCTCACCAGTCTCGTGGCAGTGACGCACAGCCTCGACGAGTGCCGCCGCGTCACCCGTCTGCTCGACATTCCGCCGATACCCGTCCAGGCGCTTCTCGGTCGGAACCCAAGGCATCCCCCCCGGGAGGTTGAGAGTCCAGCCCGTCTCAATCAGGCGGTGAGTGTCCGTCTTCTGCCAAGGACTGCCCGCACGTCCGAGTACGGCTGGCGCGCGCCGGCTCATCGCGACCTCCGACTGATCGCGGCCGAGATCGTCGCCGCCGTCGCGTCGCTCGCGACACGAAGTGGGTCATCCATTAGATGCGCGTAGCGTTGCGTCGTCGCCGCCTGTGTGTGTCCCAAGAGCGCGCCAATAACTGGCAGCGTCTGACCGTTCGAGACCGCAACGGACGCGTAGGCATGTCGCAGGTCGTGGAGTCGCACATCAGCCAGTCGCGCGCGCCGCCGAACCCAAGCCCACGGATCGGCAAGACTCACCCGGTGCCGTCCTTTTCGATTCCCGTGGCCCTCGCCTGGAAACACGAACGGCGAGCCAGCGAACCGTGGCCACGCGTGCAGCATCTCGACGGCAGGTTCAGGCAGGAGTACCGTCTTGCGGCCAGACTTCGAGTCTGGGAGTCGCAGGGCGCCGCCAGTAAGGTCAACGTCCGACCACCGTAGCGACAGGATCTCCCCGACGCGCGCGCCGGTCAGCAGCAGCAAACGAATGACGGTGATCGCGGACGGCGGGATCGAGTCGTACCGCTCGGCGATTCTGAGGGCGGCGCCGAGCCGCTTCAATTCAGACGGACTCAAATACCGGCGCCGTGACTCTTCCTTGTATTTCTCAACGCCGCGGCATGGATTCGAGCTCGCCGGCCGGTAGCCCTGATCCCCCGCCCAACTCAGCAGCTTCGACAGGACGGCAAGGACTCGATTCGCAAGAACGGGCGTGGCGCGCAGGCGGTGATGGAGCCGGACCACGTCGGCCCGACTCACGTCGGCGATCGCGAGCGCTCCCAGCAACGGCCGGATGTGGGAATCGATCGCGAGTCGGTAGAGTCGGACCGTCGCCGGCTTCCGCCTGGCCTTGACGTGCTCCTCGAGAAACCTGTCCGCAACCGCAGCCAGGGTCGGCGCACCACGGGCCACATCCTTGCGCCGGAGCGGATCGTCGCCCGCCGACACGACGCCAAGCAGTTGGCGAGCCCGCCGGCGCGCCTGGTCGAGCGTCACGACGCCGACCCGATCGATCGTCGCCCAGCGCACGCGGCCGGTCGGTAGCCGGTATTTGACGATGAATGACTTCGTGCCAGCCGGCGAGACTCGAACCCCGAATCCCTTGATCTCGCTGTCCCAGGTCACATACTGCGTGCCCGGCCGTGGCTGGAGTGCCTCGATCGCACGCTGCTTTAGACGACCTGCTGATTGCACATCAGCACCCTGACACCGCACATCTAGCTACCATATAGCTACCATACGGGTGCGGATTCGCGCGGAGCCATGCGGGCATGGTAGCACGAGACAGCCTATTTATAGGGTATATGCGTGTGCCTGCGGGAAAGGTGCAGACGGCCTAAATTGATTCATGCTCAACGGCTGGCTCACCGCTGTGGCGGTGTGGTGCGAGACCGGCATGTCGCCCGCTCGGTTTCTTCGCGACCAGGCGCCGCACCTGTCAATCAACTACCTGGCCAGTCTCTGTCTGGTGACGTTGCTGGTGACCAACGCGACCAGTTTCGGACTGGCCGCGGTCGGGCTGCTGGTGCCGCTGTTTGTGCTGTCGCACGTCTCGTCGAAGATTGCCGTTGAGCAGACCGAGACCCGTGCCGCGCTGCGCGACAGCGAGGCGCGGTTCAGAGAGCTGGCCGAGAGCGTCAACCAGGTCCCGTGGCGGGTCCAGACCGATACCGGACACGCGATTTATGTGAGCCCGGCCTACGAGCGCACCTGGGGCGGTGGTGTCAAAGGGCAGGAGGCGTCGCACAACGACTGGAGAGATGGGATCCACGCCGACGACCGCGACCGCGTCGCCAGGGCGTTCCGCACCGCGGCCACGTCGGGTGGGGTTGATGTCGATTACCGCGTCGTGCGCTCCGATGGCGCCGTCCGATGGATCAAGGACCGCGTCTTTCCGGTGACCGATCCTGACGGCGTAGTCCGCCGCGTCGTCGGGATCGCCGAAGACACGACCGAGCGGCGGTCACTCGAGCAACAGCTGATCCAGTCGCAGAAGCTGGAGGGCATCGGCCGCATGGCGGGTGGTATCGCCCACGACTTCAACAACATTCTGACCGTCATCGTCGGTCGCACCGGCAAGCTGCTGGGTCGGGCCGTCCCCACCGATCCGGTTGCGGGCGAGTTGCGCGAGATCAAGGCTGCTGGCGAAAAGGCGGCGGCCCTGACCCGACAGTTGCTCGCCTTCAGTCGACAACAGGTGTTGGAGATGACCGTGCTCGATCTCAATGGTGTCGTGCGGGATGTCAACGCCATGCTGAAGCGGTTGATCGGCGAAGACATCGTCATGGACATTCAGCTCGCCCCCGACGTGGGGCGCATCGAGGCGGACGCAAGTCAGCTCGAGCGCATGCTGGTGAATCTCGCCGTCAACGCCCGTGACGCGATGCCCCTGGGCGGGAGCCTTGTCATCGAGACCTTCAATCGCATCGTGCAAAAGGGGCAGGTGGAGGAGGTCGCGATTGCGCCGGGCCGCTACAGCGTGCTCGCGGTCAGCGATACGGGGTCCGGGATGGATGAGCACACCCGGGCACACGTGTTCGATCCGTTCTTCACGACCAAGGAGACCGGCCAGGGGTCCGGACTTGGTCTAGCCACCCTGTATGGCACGGTGAAGCAGCTCGGCGGGTACATCAGTTTGGACAGCGCGCCGCGGCACGGAGCGCGCTTCGAGATCTATCTGCCCCAGACGACCGAGCCGCTCGGCCAGACCCGGCAGCCTTCCACCGCGGAGTCTTCCCAGCCGGCGCAGCAGACGGTGCTGCTGGTCGAGGACGACGAAAGCGTACGCGCCGTCGTCGTGGACATGCTGGAGGAGGGCGGGTATCGCGTGCTGGAGGCCGAAGGTGCCGAACGGGCGCTCGAGCTGGCGGAGGGTGACGACGAGACCATTGATCTCATGCTGACCGACCTGATTATGCCCGGCATGAGGGGGTGGGAGCTGGCTGCGCGCTTCAAGACCACCCGCCCGGAGACCGGGGTGCTCTACATGTCGGGCTATAGTGAGGAAGCGGTGCTGGGTCAGCACGGCGCGAAAGTGGCGCGAGAAGCGCTGATCGCGAAACCATTCACCGATGAGGCGCTGCTCGAGCGTGTGCGCCGGGCGATGAGCCCAACCGGTCCCGCGCCGCGTGGTCCGCGGGCGCTGTCACACGCACAGTCGCCCGGCGATGCCGCCGGCACGAGCATTCAGGTTCATTGATCGGATCGGCGCCGACGAAAAAGTTGATCCAAACGTGACGATCTCGCCCATCGGAGATGTCTAGGCGGCCTCTCGGCCCACACCCGGATCGTTCGGCTGCAGGATCTTGCTTCCCGCCCAGATCATACCGGCCAGCAGCATCAGCAAGACCAGCCAGCCCATCGCACCGGTGAACATGGCGCGGCTGAAGGCGGCCCAGGTGATCGGGAACTGACTCAGCACGCCCCACCGTTCGGTCGTCCAGTGCCAACTCGTGTGGGCGACAAGCGCGGACAGGAGGATGGTGCCCATCCGCTCGGCGACCACATACCGAAAGAGCAGATCCAACGCCGGAACAAGCAGGACCAGCACCAACAACTGGCCGAGCTCGACCCCGATGTTGAACGAGAGCAGCGACGTGAGCAGGTGTGAGCCGGCGAACTGCAACGTCTCGCGGAGCGCGAACGAGAACCCGAAACCGTGCACGAGCCCGAAGATGAACGTGATGGCCCACCGGCGTCTCACGTTGGCTCCGGTGATGTTCTCGAGCGCCATGTAGACGATCGACGTCGCGATCAGGGTCTCCACCAACGGTGGAAACCAGAGCGCATCTGGCGCCAGATCGTAGGCCGACGCGATCAGGGTGACCGAATGGGCAACGGTGAACGCGGTGATGATGACGGCAAGGGCGCGAAACCGGCGAAACGGGATGACGAGGCAGGCCAAGAACAAGAGGTGGTCGGTGCCGTCGAGAATATGCTCGAAGCCCATCACCACGAACCGGAGCGCCGCCTGGTGCCAGCGCGGGTCGAGCCTGACCAGCCCCGGGTCGCCATGGAGCTCGAACGCCCGTTCCGCTCCACCCTCGGGCAGGAACCGTAGGACGGTCACGACCCGGAGCCCCATCCGCTCGAGGCTGGGTCGGATCGAGAACTCGGACTGAGCGGATTGGATGCGGTAGTCGAACAGCACATCGAGCATTGCCTGCTGCCAGACGAGCTGTGTGTCGGCTTCGAGCAGGGGTCCCTGCACATGCTCGAGTGCGGTGTCATAGCTTTCGAAGGCGGGATTCGACGGCGTCGATACCTTGATGGCGGCGATCGTCGGCTCCGAAAGCTGTGTGCCATTTTCGAAGATCCGGACTTCCTGGCCAATCCAGAGCATTGCGGCGTCGGTAAATTGATCTCGCTCGCGCGCCGTTTCGAAGTCCAGATAGCCCGGCCCGTAGGTCGGGAACGACATGTCCGACAGCGCTTCGAGCGGTACCCGCACGAGCAGACGCAACCGCTGACCCTCCGGTTTCACGAATGCACGAATCGTCACATCGCCTGGAATGTCGTGCGCCGATTGTGTGGCGGGGAACACAAACATGAGGCCTGCCACCAGCGCGATCAACGCGATGGGGCCGGCTGGCCGGAAGCGTCTTCGGCTCGTCATAGTTGGCACGGTGTCGAGGCTCAATTGTTCGAAATCGTTGAACAACTGGTGGATAGCGCCTCAGTCGGATCGGAAACCGGTCCCCGGCGGGGACGTGATCTTGCGTCTTTCGAAAATATAGCGCAATTCAATTAGATTGCAAGTATACTGGCGGCTTCCGCGAGGGCCACGGAGCCTCGAGCACTGGGGCTTCTTCGTTCGACTTGAGGTGGGAGGAAGCTGATGAATCGGAAGCAACATCTTCTTTTCGGAGCTGCGCTGGCCGTAGCGGCGCTCGTGGTCGCCTGTGCCGGCGGCGCCGAGGAATCAGGTGGCGGCGGCGCTGGTGCCGCGTCGACGGCGTTGTCGATGGACCCCAACGACGGAGTGCCGACCTTTGAGGTCGATCCGTTGTTTCCCAAGAATCTGCCGAATCACTGGCTGATGGGACCGACGATCGGTGTCGATGTCGACTCGCGTGACCACATCTGGGTCGTGCATCGCAACACACCTGACCAGTTCGCGGCGACCACCGAGATCGGACTCGCGCAGGACCCGCCGCTGAGCGAGTGCTGCCAGCCGGGGCCGCCGGTGCTCGAGTTCGACCAGGAGGGCAACCTGGCCGGCAGTTGGGGCGGTCCAGGGACCGAGACCGGCGACTACGGGTGGCCCGTGTCGAACCACGGCATCACCGTGGACGGCATGGACAACGTCTGGATCGGCGGCAACGGCGGTCCGGACTCGCACGTCCTGAAGTTCGACCGGCAGGGCAATTTCCTCATGCAGGTCGGCAGCCCCGGCGCGCGGATGACTGGCCCGGAGCGCAACGGCAATCCGACGCCGCAGCGTGACAGTAACTCGATGGACAGCTTCGGCCGTGTCGCGAAGATCGGGATCGACAACGACGCCAACGAGGCGTATTTCGCTGACGGGTACTACAACCGTCGCGTCGCCGTGGTCGACATGGACACCGGGGAGATCAAGCGCTACTGGGGCGCGTATGGCAATGAGCCGGAAGACGATCTGCCGGGTCGGTACGAGCCGGGCGGCGAGCCGGCGCCGCAGTTTCGCGGGCCGGTCCACTGTTCCGAGATCTCAGACGACGGTCTCGTGTATGTCTGTGACCGCTCGGAAGACCGGATCCAGATCTTCCAGAAAGACGGCACCTTCGTGGAGGAGCACATCATCGCGCCGGCCACCCGTTCGCAGGGGTCGACCTGGGACATCGACTTCTCGCACGACCCCGAGCAGAAGTACATCTATCTCGCCGATGGCCAGAACATGAAGGTCTACATCATCGAGCGGGCCACGATGGAAGTTCTTACCGCGTTCGGGGACGGTGGGCGGCAGCCCGGCATGTTCTTCGCCGTTCATAGCATCGCGGTCGACTCAATGGGCAACATCTTCACGACGGAGACCTACGAGGGCTCGCGTCTGCAGAAGTTCACGTTCAAGGGCTACGCGCCGGTTCCCGCCGGTGCGCAAGGCACGAACAGCCAGGGTGTGCTCTGGCCGACGAACTAGCGACGTCGACCCATTCGTCGTAGTCTCAGGCCGGTCCGCCGCGCGTGCGGTGGGCCGGCCATTCGTGTGTCTGGGAGGTTCCATGGAGTGTTGCTGTTTCGTCAGGGCTCGCCGGTTCGTGGTGCCGTCACTGTGCGTCGTGTTGCTAACAGCCAGCGGTCTCGTCGCGGGCGCGCGCCAATCGGTGCCCACCGAGGAGGAGTATGGCGCGCTGATGACCGAGATCCGCTTCACCGTGGGCGACACCGTGCAGCACGTGGACTCGCGCTACTGGCCAGAGCTCGGGGAGGACCTCGGCAAGCTGTTTCCGATGTTCGAGCAGGTCGAGGCGTTCTGGACGGCGCGTGGCGCCGACGACGCAGTCGGGTTCGCCGGCGAGGCGCTCGCCGCCCTGAACGCGTTGGATGAGGCGGGCGCGGCCATGAGCGTGCCCGCCGCCCGCGCGGCCATCACCACCCTCCGGGGCACCTGCGGGCCTTGCCACGACGCTCATCGCGAGGAGACGGCCGACGGCTTTCGGATCAAACCTGGGTCGTAGCAGGCAACGTGGATCGTTGACCGACGAAGGGGATGGGAGCCGGTGTGGAGCCCGTCCCTTCTTTGTTGTGCGCCGGCGTTTTGCGTCAGATGTCGAACGGTGTAGGCTACGGCGATACTGGACCTGGACGTGCGACATGTCCTCTTGAAAGGAGTCTGCTATGCGACGTGCGATTCGTCGTAGCTGCCTGGTGTTGTCAATAGCGATCGGTCTCGTGGCGACTGGTGTGGCGAGTGTAGATGCTCAGGGTCGGACCAGGGGAAAGGTCACCGACGAGTGGGATAACGGGCTCGAAGGGGTCACCCTGCTCGCCGAGCCCGAGGGGACCGGATCCGGTGGACCGCAGACCACCACGACCGACGACAAGGGCGAGTTCATGTTCGTGGGGCTGGCGAGAGGCGACTGGTCGTTTACCGCGACGGTCGATGGCTATCAGGGGGTACGCCTGATCAGCGCGATCAGCCAGCTCAACACCAATCGCCCGATCGAATTCGAGCTGCCGGCGCTGGCGACCGGCGGGCGCTTTCGCGAGCGGACCGAATTCGAGGCCGACGGGGGCACGCCGAAGTTTCGATTCGAGGACGATGGCACTTTCGAGTTCGAGGATGCCGATGGGGAGGGTGAGGGGACCTACGGCATGGTCGAGCAGAGCGCCATCCTGATCGTGCGTGACTACGACGGACCGGACGACAAGTTCAGCGTTGCGAGTCCAGTGATCGTTCCGTTCGGCGACGCGATGTTCACCAGCTTGACCTACGAAGGGGCGACGTTACCAAAGAAGTAGTCGCGGGCTCCCGACGGGGCGCGCGGAGTCGAGGATGCCGAGGGTCACCACCCGTCTGATCACCTGCGTGCTGGCGCCGATGTGGCTGTGGATCGCCGCACCGGCGGCCGCCGAGGTCATCCGGATCGACATCACGTCGCGTGAGCCGTTTGGCGACGCGGTCACGTCGAGCGTGGGTCCCTACGAGCGCTTGCGCGGGCGTGTCGTCTACGTGCTCGACTCCACCGATGAGGCCAACAGCCGTATTGTCGACCTCGATCTGGCGGTCACCGACGACCAGGGACGTGTGCAGTTCTACGGCGACATCGAGATCATCGCGCCGGTCAACCGCGCGCAAGCGCAGCCGACGATCCTGTATGTCGTCAACAACCGCGGCCGGCGCACCTGGGGCTCGGAGCCGTTCTTTCTCAGCCGTGGTTACGTCACGGTGTCGAGCGGCTGGATTGCCCAGGTGCCGGTGAGTCGGGAACTGCTTCGCCTCGAAGCGCCGGTTGCCATCGACCCGGACGATTTCATCCCGGTAGTGGGATTGGTCCGGGCCGAGTTCTCGACCGACGTGGCAACCGACCGTCTGCCCGTGTCGAATCAGCTGGCCTACGAACCGGTTACCGCCAGCCTCGGAGAGGCCACGCTGACCCGGCGTCTCCGAGAGAAGGACCAGCCGGAGCCGGTCCCGCGCGACAGGTGGCAAATCGGGGCGCGCTACGACGGCGTGGACGAGGGCAGTGGGCTGGTCGAGCTCGAGATGACCCTCACCGGCGGTTTCGAGCCAGGGTTCATCTACGAGCTGATCTACGAGGCGCGCGGCTCGGTGGTGCAAGGGACCGGGTTTGCGGCAATGCGCGACGTGGTGTCCTTTCTCAAGTACGACGATTCCGAGATGAATCCCTTGCGTCGTGCCGATGGGGCGCCGCTCGCCGAGCGTGTCATCGGGCATGGCTTGTCACAGAGCGGTCGGGCGATCCGGATGTTCCTGCACGAGGGATTCAATGCCGACGAGCGGGACCGCCTGGTGTTCGATGGGGTGATGCCGACCATTGCCGGTGGTGGGCAGGGGTTCTTCAATCATCGCTTCGCGTCGCCCACGCGCACCGCGACCCAGCACGCCGGGCATCTCTACCCGGCCGACATGTTTCCGTTCACCTACGGGGACGAGACCGATCCGTTCACGGGGCGAACCGACGGACTGCTGCGTCGAGCACGCGCCAGCGGCACGGTGCCGAAGGTGATGCACCTCGACACTTCGTCGGAGTATCGCCACCGCAGCGGCTCGCTCGTGGTAACCGGCCCGCTCGGGCAGCGCGACGCCGTGCTGCCGGCCGACGTGCGCGTGTATGTGTTCGGAGGCGCCCAGCACAGTCCCGCACGGGGGGGCTCCGATCGCGGGCAGCATCCGCCGAATCCGAACAACTACCGCCCCGTGCAGGAATCGCTGTTTCTGGCGATGGACCGGTGGCTCACCGACGGTACCGAGCCGCCTCCGAGTGTGTACCCCCGTCTTGGCGACGGCACCTTGGTTGCCTGGGAGGCCGAGCCATCCGGCTGGCAGCCGTTGCCTGGTGTCGCCTACCCGACCGTCATTCAGCAGCCGGAGCATCTGAACTACGGAGAGGCGTTCGAGCGTTTCCGCAGAATAGACCACCACCCGCCCATCCGGACCGGAGAGGCATACACGGTTCGCGTGCCGGCGCTCGACGCCGACAACAATGAGCGTGGCGTGCTGCGCCTTCCGCGTGTCGAGGTCCCAGTGGCGACCTTCACCGGATGGAACCTCAGAAATCCGGCGATCGGTGCTCCAACCGAGCTGCTGGACCTGACCGGCAGCCGTATCCCATTTCCGGTCACCTCTGTCGAACGGGCTCAGTCGAACGATCCCCGCCTGGCGGTCGCAGAGCGGTATGCCGACTTCGAGGACTACCTGCGGCGATACATGGCCGCGGCGGAGCAGCTCGTTTCGGACCGCTATCTGCTCCCGGAGCATCTCGCGGGTCTCAAGGCTCTGGCCCAGGAGCACCGGTCGTTGTTCAAGGAGTGAACTGAAGAAGTCGGAAGTCAGAAGGTAGAAGTCAGAAGGAATCCGGAGCGCTTCGGCGTCCCCACGTCCGCTGGCGCGGACGACCCGATCGCGGAGAATGACAATGAAACGGTCTCTGTCTTACGTCGTTTGGTTGCCGCTGCTGACGCTTCTGACGGTCGCTTCCGCTGTGACGCAGGCGCAGCGGCCAGCCAATACCGTCGAATCGATCGAGTACATGGTCGAGATGCGCGACGGCGTGAAACTCGCCACCAACATCTATCTTCCCGAGGGAGACGGGCCGTGGCCGGTAGTGCTCGCCCGGACGCCTTACAACAAGGCCGGCAGCTCCCGGGGGGCGCGCCGCTATGTCGACAACGGCTACATCTACGCCGTGCAGGACCAGCGCGGGCGGTTTCGGTCGCAGGGCGAGTACGTGCCGCACGAGCACGAGCTCGCCGACGGGTACGACAGCGTGGAGTGGTTGGGGGTCCAGCCCTGGTCAAACGGGCGCATCGGGATGACCGGCGCGTCGGCGCTCGGCATCGCTGGCAACCTCGCGGCGGCGGCCGATCCGCCCCATCTCCGGGCCGCCTACTTCAGCGTGGCGCCGCGCAGTCTGTTCTACGAGGGACGGTTCGTCGGCGGGCTGTTCAAGGAAGAGGACACCGGTGGCTGGATGCGCGGGCAGGGCGTGAGTGAGGACGAGGTGACCGCCTATCGGAAGCGTGTGGTGCTCGACAAGCGCTGGCAGGAGACCGACCTTATCTTTCATCGCCACAACATCGACATCCCGATCTACAACGCCGGCGGCTGGTACGACCTGTTCGGCTACGGGACCGTCATGAACTTCAAGTACCAGCAGGAGTGGGGCCGCGAAGGCGCAAAGGGCAACCAGAAGGTGATGGTAGGGCCGATCGGTCACGGTCCGCTGTCGGGCGACCTCGAGTATCCGGAGTCTCGCCTGGGGTCGGATGAGGAGCTGCGGTTCTTCGACTACTGGCTCCGTGGCATCGACACCGGGATCGCGGGCGAGCCGCCGGTGAAGTACTACATGATGGCCTCGGCGCGTAAGGGGCATCCGTCCGCCAAGAACGGGTGGCGGACAGCCGACCAGTGGCCGCCCAGCGCCAGCCGACGCGTGCGGTACTACCTGACCGAGGCCGGCGGGCTGTCCACCCGGCCGCCGACCACCGTGACTGCGTCGACGACCTATGCGTTCGACCCGTCGGACCCGGTGCCGACGCTCGGCGGATTGAACCTGCGCGGGCAGCGCGGCCCGATGGACCAGCGCGACGTGGGAGAGCGCACCGACTATCTGCGGTTCCAGACACCGGTGCTCGAGGAAGATCTGGTGGTCGCCGGGAAGATCGATCTGGAGCTGTGGGCGTCGAGCGACGCGCGCGACACCGACTTCATCACCAAGCTGGTTGACGTCTATCCGGACGGCTACGAGGCACTCGTGCTGGACATGGGATTGCGGGCCCGGTTCCGCCACGGTCGCCGAACCGAGGACGTGAAGCTGCTGACGCCAGGTGAGCCGACTCGGATGAGTATCGATCTGTGGAACACCGCGATTACGATCGAGCGAGGACACCGGCTGGCGGTGCACCTGACTTCGAGCAACTACCCCCGCTTCGATGTGAACCCGAACACCGGCGAGGCGGTGGGTGAGACAACGATTGAACCCCGTATCGCCAACAACACGATCTATCACGACGCGAATCATCCGACGGCGCTGCTGTTGCCGGTGATGGATGAGGCGTCGCCTACGTTGGCGCTCTCGACCAGCCAGAACGATCAGCCGTAGTCCAAAGCCCAAGTCTCCGATGCGCTTCAAACCGCTCGTCGCGTCCATGTTCCTGCTGCTGCTGGTGAGCCGCGGGCTCTCGGCACAGGGGCTGCCGACGGCACCACCCGAGCAGCTCGGGCTGGCGCCGGATCGCCTCGACCGGATCGCGACGCTCGTACAGGATGCCGTCGACCAGAACGAGGTGGCCGGCGCGGTGACACTCGTGGCCCGGTTGGGCAGAGTGGCGCATCTGGAAGCGGTCGGGCTGCGAGACATCGAGCGCGGCGCGCCCATGGAGACCGACACGTTGTTCCGGATCGCCTCGATGACCAAGGCGGTCACCAGCGTGGCGGTGATGCAGCTTTATGAGACGGGGGCGCTGATGCTGACCGACCCCGTGTCGCGGTATCTCCCGGCATTCGCCGAGATGCAGGTGCTGACCCCGACCGGGGGCGGGGCGCCGTATACCCTGGAAGCGACGCGTCGGCCGATCACCATCAGGCATCTGTTGACCCACACGTCGGGCCTCAGTTATCGCTTTCTGGCTCCTCCGCAGCTGGCGTCCCACTATCTCGAGGCCGACATCACAGACGGGCTGAGTCAGGCGGATGGCACGATCGGCGACATGGTCGACCGCCTGGCTACGATGCCGCTGGTCCACGAACCGGGCGCGCAGTTCACCTACAGTCTCGGTGTCGACGTGCTGGGACGGGTCATCGAGGTCGTGACGGGTACGACGCTCGCCGACTACATGACGACCGAGATCTTCGAGCCGCTGGGGATGGTCGACACCTCGTTCTTCAAGGACTCGGCGGAGGCCGGTCGGTTTGCGGCCATCTACACACCGAGCGGAGACGGTATCGCCAGGGTGTCCGAGAGCCCGGTGGTGAGCGCCGATCGACGGACCATTTACTCGGCCGGCTATCCGTATGGGGAGTATCAGACCTACTTCTCCGGTGGAGCCGGTCTGACCTCGACGATCTCCGACTACGCGAGGTTTCTCCTCGCGCTCCTGAACGGTGGAGAGCTCGATGGTGCGCGTGTTCTGGGCCGCCGCACGGTGCAGCTGATGACCCGCGACCACACGGTCTGGCTCGGGGTGCCGGAGGGTGGACAGCCGTTCGGTCTGGGATTCGCGATTTCCCCCGACCCTGGGATGACAGGGGGGCCGCGGTCGGAAGGTGCGTTCGGCTGGCTCGGGTTCTTCAACACCGTCTACTGGGTGGACCCGGCAGAGCAGCTCGTCGCGATCATCATGACGCAGCTCTACCCGAACAACCGGTCGCAGTTGACCGACAAGTTCGAGGTTGCCGTCTACAGCGCGATTGTGGACTGAGGAGTGAGCCCTACAGGAGTCAGAAGTCAGAAGGCAGGAGAAAGTGGAGCGCCAGGCGCCCGATGCGCGCATGGCCGTATTCTTGTCTCTGACTACGGTAGCAAAGGCTTTGCTACTGAATCGCCAACAGCTCGACGTCGAAGACCAGCGGCGCCCCCCCTGGGATTCCCGCGGCGGGATTGCCGCGGTCGCCATAGCCGAGATTGCCTGGTATCCAGAACCGCCGCTTTTCGCCGACCACCATCAACTGTACCCCTTCGGTCCAACCGGCGATGACGCGATCGAGCGCGAACGCGATCGGCTGGCCACGGTCCACCGAGCTGTCGAATTGGGTGCCGTTGGCGAGCCAACCCGTGTAGTGGACCACGACAGAGGACCGGGGACCGGGGTGCTCGGCGCCGGTTCCGGCTTCCAGCAGCTTGTGGGCCAGCCCGGACGCGGTTGTTTCCGCATCGGCCGGCGCCGCCGCTACGTCGTCAGGGACCGGTACGCCCTGGGCCGACGCGGCGGCGGCAAAGCCGACCACGACCACGGTCAACACCACGAACTCGGGAACAAGCAATCGAATCAGTGTCATCATGGGAGGGGATCATACCGTAATAGAAGACAGGAGGCAGGGGGAAGCCTGTGGGCTTCGCGAGCTTCTTGCTCGAGGGTGCCGCTATGCAGGGAGTGCGTGTGTCGCCAATCATCCGAGCGTGTGTGGTCGTGGCCGGTCTGTCGATGCTGGCGGTGAATGCCGCTGTTGCGCAGGAGCTGTCAGACCCGCCAGACAAAGACCAGTTCTGGCCGCAATGGCGCGGGCCGCTCGCTACCGGTGTCGCTCCTCATGGCGACCCGCCGGTCGACTGGAGCGAGTCCAGCCACGTCCGGTGGAAGGTCGAGATCCCAGGACTCGGGTCGGCCACCCCGGTCGTCTGGGGCGATCGACTGTTCGTCCTCACGGCCGTGCCGACCGGTGCGGAAGCCCCTTCACGGGACGGCCTGTTCACCCGCCTGCGACGACGATTCATGGGGGGCGTCGGGGCCAGCCAGGTGCAGCGGTTCATGGTCCTGGCGATCGACCGACGCGACGGGCGCGTCGTCTGGGAGCGCGTGGCTCGGGAGGAGCTGCCACACGAAGGCACTCACCAGACCGGCACGTGGGCCTCGCCCTCGGCGGTTACCGATGGGGAGGTGGTGTGCGCCTTCTTCGGGTCGCGCGGGCTTTACTGCTACGACCTGGCAGGCCAACCGCTCTGGGACACGGACCTCGGCGACATGCGGATCCGACTGGGATTTGGCGAAGGGGCGTCTCCGGCGCTCTACCGGGATCTGCTCATCGTGCTCTGGGACCACGAGGGCGACTCGTTCATCGTGGCGTTCGACAAGCGCACCGGCCGCGAGCGGTGGCGCACCCCTCGCGACGAGATGACCTCCTGGACGACACCGCTGGTGGTCGAGCACGGGGAGGGCGCTCAGGTGGTGACGAGCGCCACCGGCGCGGTGCGGAGCTACGACGTGGCGACCGGCCGGCAGCTGTGGCAGGACGAGGGGGTGACGCTCAACGCGATTCCCTCGCCGGTGGCCGCCGATGGGTTGGTGTTCGTGACCAGCGGATATCGCGGTAGTCGCCTGGCGGCTATCGATCTGTCTTCGGCGCATGATGACATCAGCGGGTCGAGTGCGGTGCGCTGGTCGGTGGATCGGGACACCCCGTATGTCCCGTCGCCGCTGTTGCACGACGGACTCCTCTACGTGCTGAAGAGCAACAACGGCATCCTGAGCGTCTTCGACGCCGGCACGGGAGAGCGACACTACGGTCCCGAGCGGTTGCCCGGCATCCGCAGTGTCTATGCCTCGCCGGTTGCCGCCGCCGGCCGCGTGTATGTGACGAGCCGTGAGGGGACGACCCTCGTCCTTCGCGCCGGTCCCACCCTCGAGGTGCTGGCGACCAACACGCTCGACGATGAATTCGACGCGTCACCCGCCATCGTCGATGATGAGATCTACCTTCGAGGTCGGCGTCATTTCTACGCGATCGGGGCGCCGTAGCGGCCGCACCCTGCTTCTCGACATCGGGCGTCCCGCGACGTGCCGGCGCTATAATCAGCGTTTGCTTGGCGGCGTGGCGCCTCGAGCCGAGGCGGTTCCCAGACCGGAACGACACACGAGCGACGCGTGAAAATCACCTACATCACGGCGGGCGCGGGGGGCATGTATTGCGGCAGCTGTATCCGCGACAACGCGCTGGCGACCGCGCTGACCGGGCGTGGCCACGACGTGACGCTCCTGCCGCTCTACACGCCCACTCGCACCGACGAGGAGAACGTCAGCCAGCACCGCGTGTTCTTCGGCGGTATCAGCGTGTATCTGGAGCAATACGTCTCGCTGTTTCGCAAAACGCCCTGGCTGCTGGACCGGCTCTGGGAGTCGCCGTGGCTGCTGCGGGCGGTCGCCGGTCGAGGCGTCCAGACGCAGCCCGACCAGCTCGGTGCCCTGGCGGTGTCGGTGCTCGAGGGCACGCATGGTCACCAAGGGAAGGAGCTCGACAAGCTCGTGCACTGGCTGCGCGACCAACCGCGGCCCGACGTGATCGACATCTCGAATTCGATGCTCATTGCGATTGCCGGGCCCCTCAAGGACGCGCTGGGGTGTCCGATCAACTGCACATTGCAGGGCGAGAATGTGTTCATGGAGGGGTTGCTCGAGCCGTATCGGTCCCGGGCAAAGGAGTTGATCCGGTCGCACCTCTCCCGCGTCGATTCGTTTGTCGCCGTCAGCGACTACTACGCCGGCTACATGAGCCGGTATCTCGGGATTCCCGGCGCCAAAGTGCATGTGGTGCCGCTCGGTGTCAACGTCGACCGGTTCGCGACGGCGCAGGCGTCTGCCTCGGCTCCCTTCAGCATCGGGTATCTTGGTCGGATCGCGCCTGAAAAGGGGCTGCATCTGTTGTGCGATGCCTACCGCGATCTGCGTGAGCGCGGCGCGCTCGAAGGGTGTCGTGTCGAGGTAGCCGGCTATCTGGGGCCGGAGCACACCGCCTACTGGCAGTCGATCGAGCGCGAGGTCAGGGGGTGGGGACTGGCCGACGAGATTCACTACCGGGGCGAGCTGGATCTCGATCACAAGGTGGCCTTTCTGCAGGCCCTCGATCTGTTCGTGGTGCCGGCGGTCTATGACGACCCGAAGGGAATGGCGTTGCTCGAGGCGATGGCCTGCGGGGTGCCGGTCGTGGCGCCTCGGCGCGGCACGTATACCGAGTTGCTCGAACGCACGGGCGGTGGGGCGCTCGTCGAGCCGGAGAATCTCCTCGGGCTCGAAGAGACATTGCAGCGGCTCGCAGGCGACCGTGCGCTGTTGGTCGAGTTGAGTGCGCGCGCAGCCGACGGTATCCGGGAGCACTACAGCACCGGTGAGATGGCGTCTCGCGCACTCGACGTCTACGAGCGCCTCGTCCGGTAGCCAGGCTCTTCAGGGCCGTCGCGGTCTCCACGCCAGCAGCAGCACGACGACAACCGCCACGCCTAGCCAGCGCTGTGGCCCGTCCACGAACACCACGGCGCCGTTGACGATCATGAACAGAAAGAAGCTGCGAACCGGCAGCTCGATCCAGGTGGACCGGTGTAGGTTGCCTTCGGCCGCCCGGTTCCACCACCAGACTTCAGCCAGCCAGACGAGACCGAACAGATAGTTGAAATACAGCCCGCCACCCCACCGTAGGCCGGTCACCGCCTCGGTCTGCACCGCCGTGTCCGCGTAGGCGACAGCGTGACTCCACCCGTAGTGGACCCCGAACGCCAAGAGGACGTGGGCGAGGAACGCCGCCCACCCCATGCCTAGTAGCCACGGGCCGGCTACCCGGCTCATCGCCGTCGCTCGGCGACGTTCGAGTTGCGCAGCCGCGTAGAGCGCGAGAGCCAGCCAGATGGTGACCCGGGTGAGGAGTTCGTCCATGAGTCGTCCATGAGGAGAAGCGCAGCGCGCCCTCATTCTACGCGTCGACCCGCGAGCTATAATCTCGCGTCCCGATCACAGTGGGAACCGGTTGGGGCGGGAGTTCCCGAAGCCCGGAGCCAGACGCCCGTAGCCTAGGTCAGGTTACTCTGTTCTATCATAAGCGCCTTATGTCATACTGAGACATGGACGCCGGAGTCAGAGCCTACCTGGCGCGAATCGGTCGGCGGGGCGGTCGGAAAAGCCGGCGCGTGCTCGACCCGGCCACCGCGCAGGCGATGGTCAAGGTGCGCGAGGCGCGTCGAGCCTATCGGCGTTTCCACACCGAGTGCTTCTGGTCCTGTGACCCCGCCTATCGAATAGGGTCGGCCGACGTTCCGTGGGTGGCCCTGCAGCTCAAGCGCTATGGCGGACGGGCTGCGTGGGACGTGGCTGCGAAGCTATGCCACTAACCGATTTTCAGATGGCACTGGCGGAGGTGCTCGCGGAGAATCGCACCTTCGACTCGTACTTGGCAGGCGGCGCCGCGATTCTGATCGAGCCCCACACCGTCCGCTACAGCAACGACCTCGACTACTTCCATGACTCCGAACGTCGGGTCGCGGATGCGTTTGCGGCCGATCGGAAGCTGCTCGAGGACCGCGGCTACAGCCTGCGCATCGATCTGACCCAGCCGGGGTACATCCGTGCCATTGTAGGGACGGGAGAGAAGACGACCAAGGTGGAATGGTCGCACGACTCGAGCTGGCGGTTCATGCCCACCGTGCGAGATGAGCGGGTTGGGTTCGTGCTGCATCCGATCGACCTCGCGGTGAACAAGGTGCTCGCGCTGGCCGGGCGGGACGAGCCAAGGGATCTGCTCGATACGATACACCTGGGCGCCACCGTGCTGGGGCTCGGTCCCTTGTGCTGGGCCGCCTGCGGCAAGGACCCCGGATTCACACCTCTCTCTCTGCTCGAGCTGCTGCGTCGCCGAGGCCGGGTGCGTCCCGACGAGCTGGCCCGGCTCAATCTCGCAGAGCCAGTGGACCTACAGGCGTTGAAACAGACGTGGCTTGCCGCGCTGGATTTGGTCGAGCCGTTTGTTGCAGTCCGCCCACCCGACGAGGTTGGGTGCCTCTACTACAGCGTCACCGAGCAGCGATTCGTCGACCCCGTTCGGGCCGCGGACGCGGTGCCGCATTTCGGTCGACCCGGAGGGGTGCTTCCGCGCATCGAGACCGGATGATGCCTGTAGTGTGTAGCAAGATTCGTCGAGCCGGCAATTACCAACGCTAGTGCTTCGGAGGGGCCAGACGAGTTGTGTTCGAGCCAGTCATTCGCTACCGCATCATCAGGCGCCTGGGCGCGGGTGGCATGGGCGAGGTGTTTCTGGCCGAGGACCGGTCGCTCGAGCGTCCGGTCGCCATCAAGTTCGTCTCGCGGTGGCTGCAGGACGATCCGGTGGCCCACGAGCGGCTCCGCCGGGAGGCCAAGGCGTCGGCGGCGCTCGATCATCCCTACATCTGCAAGGTCCACGAGCTCACCGAGCTCGATGGCCGAACCGGCATCGTCATGGAGTACGTGTCGGGCGAGTCGTTGCTCGACGCGTCGACCAAGCGCACGCTGACGACCGCGCGGGTGCTCGAGCTGGCCGGCGAGATTGCCGAGGCGCTCGAGGAAGCGCACGCGCATGGTGTCGTGCATCGTGACCTGAAGCCCTCGAACTTCATCCTGACCGACCAGGGGCACGTGAAGGTGATGGATTTCGGGATG
>MPLZ02120280.1_pt1 | contig 25304 bp, 29 predicted proteins | sample 1617311 | NCBI WGS metagenome assembly MPLZ02 (sample SAMN05944806, study PRJNA350692) | marine metagenome | biome: marine; feature: ODZ; material: water; isolation source: 160 m water sample filtered on 0.2 um supor filter | place: Pacific Ocean | collected 2012-04-08 | depth 160m m | reverse complement strand
TCCCTCACGATTCCCTCGGCTCGGATGGCAGGTTGCCCGGGCATGTCAAAATCTCCGGCTCACCGTCGTTCACGAGGATGGTGTGCTCAAAATGGGCCGATGGCAACCCGTCCCGGGCAACCACCGACCAGCCATCCTCCAGCATCTCGACGTGCCGTTGGCCAAGGTTGACCATCGGCTCGATAGCCAGTGTCATCCCCGGCTTCAAGACCGGGGAGCGCCGGCTGCCATCATCAAAGTTCGGTATTTGCGGATCTTCGTGGACTTTTTTGCCCACGCCGTGCCCGACAAACTCCCTCACGATGCTGTATCCGTTGGCCTCGACACAGCTCTGGATCGCTCGTGAGATGTCCGCGACCTTGTTTCCGGGCAACGCTTGGACAATCCCTTCATGCAGGGATTTCTCGGTCACTTCCATCATCCGCTGCACAGCCGGGTCACATCCGCCGACGGCCACGGTTGTGGCGTTGTCACCGATGTAGCCGTCGTAGCGCACCCCAACGTCGAGGCTAATGATGTCGCCAAACTGAACACACCGCCCGGAGGCCAAGCCGTGCACGACCTCCTCGTTGACGGAGATGCAAATCTGGCAGGGATAATCCCGGTAACCAAGGAAGGCGCTTTTGCCGCCGTAACGGCTGATGCGCTCACCAGCGTACTGGTCAATCTCCACTGTGCTAACGCCCGGCTGGACAAACGCGGCCACCTCTCGCAGCACGGTGGAGGAAACCCCACCGGCCAATCGCATGGCCTTAATCTCATGATCTTCTTTCAAGTGGATCATGCTGTCTCCGGGTGCCCTAGCACCTGATCCAGAGCCAAGCCTTGGCTTGGCCGGTTTCTATCAAGGAACAAACCGCTGGGGGCTTGTTTCACCACCAGCGTCAGAAGCGGCCACGCACGCGGCCCTTCCTCAAAAATCCGTCATAATGCCGCATCAACAGATACGACTCCATCTGCCGCATGGTGTCGATCGTGACACCCACGGCAATCAAAATGCTTGTCCCACCAAAGAACTGGGTGACCTGGTAGGGAATGTTTCGCCACAGGCCCAACAGCATCGGAATAAGTGCGATGATGACCAAGAACACGGCGCCGGCAAAGGTGATCCGGCTCATCGTCCGGTGCAAAAAGTCGCTCGTCGCCTTGCCCGGCCGGATGCCTGGTATGTAGCCGCCGTTTTTCTTCAGGTTGTCGGCGATCTCGATCTCGTTGAACGTAGTCGCCACCCAGAAGTAGGCAAAGAACATGATCATCAGCGTATAGGTCAGGTAGTAAAAGACATGCCCGGGCTGAAACCAAGCCGCTGCCTGAAGGAAAAACGGGAAATTCGCCCCGAGGGCGTTGAATACCATCCCGGGAAACATGAGGATGGCCTGGGCAAATATCAGAGGCATGACGCCGGAGTAGTTGACGCGCAGCGGCATAAAGGAACTCCCGCCGGCGTATACCTTGCGGCCCACGGCGCGTTGCGCGTGCTGAACCGGCACCTTTCGCTGGGCCTGTGTCACCGCAACAACGCCGGCGACAACGGCCAACAGCAGGATCACAAGGAAGATTCCCTCAAACATTCCGTGCCCGTCATCCGGTGTGTTCGGGCCGAACATGTCCCAGATCATCGGCAGCGCCCTCGGAAGATCCGCCACAATACCAATTGTGATGACCAGCGAAACCCCGTTGCCTATTCCCCGCTCGGTGATCTGCTCGCCCAACCACATCAGCAGTAGCGTACCGCAGGTGAGCGCCATCATGGTCTGTATATGGTACCAAAAGCCGGGGTTAAGAACCAATGGGCCACCGGTCCAATTGCCAAATACCGTTCCCGGGTTTAACCAGCCAAGAGACATGACGTATCCCTGGCCAAGACAAAGGAACAACGTCATCACCCGCCCAATCTGCATGATCTTCACCCGGCCACCCTCCTCGCGTGAAAGACGGGAGAGCCTGGGAATGATCGGGCTCATCAGCTGTAAAATGATCGTGGCACTGATGTAGGGCATAATCCCGAGGCCACCAATAGAACACCGCTCCCAGGCGCCCCCGGTGAACATGCTGTACATGCCCATGAAACCAATCCCGCCCTCGCTTTGCTTCTCGCGCAAATCGTCGAAGTAGCCCTGCAACTCCACCCCGTCCAATCCTGGGATGGGAACCCAGGCGATCAACCGACAGACAGCCAGCACCAGAAGGGTGAAGATAATCCGCTCACTCAGCTCCGGAATCTTGAAGCAGTTCCGGAAGCCGGTAATCATGCGGGTTATGTGGTTGTCACTGGCCATGGGTTGCGTTTATCGGGCAATCAAATTCAAGAACTATTCGTCGGAAGCGGTTGCGCCGCCCTTGGCTGCCCCCTCACAGGAGCCTCCTTTTTCCTCGATGGCCGCCCTGGCACTGGCACTAAAGGCGGCCGCGCAGACGGTCAGCTTTTTTTTCAGCTTGCCGCGGGCGAGTATCTTGACCCCGTCGCCTCGGCCATTCACCAGGCCGACTTTGCGAAGCTCTGCCTCGTCCACCCGGACGCCGTCCTCAAACTGGTTGAGGCTGTCGATGTTGACCGGGATGTAAACGGTGGCAAAGCGCTTGTTGTTGAAGCCCCGCTTGGGCAGGCGGCGGGCCAGCGGCAGCTGGCCACCCTCAAACCCCGGTCGGGTCGATGAGCCGGAACGCGAGCCCTGACCCTTCTGGCCGCGGGTGCTGGTGTGCCCTCCGCGGCCACTGCCCGGACCGCGGCCGATCCGTTTGCGTCGGTGCTTTGATCCGGGGGCTGGTTTTAAATCGTGCAGTCGCATGTCTCGTTAAGGTTGTCTATTCCACAGCGGTGGCCGGTTCTTCCGCAGCCACCGGCTCTGCGGCGGCGCCCGGTTCCTCGGCGGTTTCGGCCTCGGGCTCCGGAATACTTTTGCCCCGGGCCTTCATGACTTCGTTTCGGTCGCGCAATCCCAACAAGCCGTGGAGCGTTGCCTTGGCCAGGTTCACGGGGTTGTTCGAGCCAAGCGACTTGCTGAGCATGTTGCGCACCCCGGCCAATTCGCAGACGGCCCGAACAGTCTTGCCAGCAATGATCCCGGTGCCGTTGGAGGCCGGGCGAAGCAAAACCTTCGCTCCGTCATACCGGCTCAGGACTTCGTGCGGAATGGTCGTGTCACGCAGGATCACGCTCACCAGTTGTGTGCGGGCATTTTCACTGGCCTTGCGAATGCAGTCGGCGACCTGGTTGGCCTTCCCCTGCCCCATACCGACCCGACCCTTCTTGTCGCCCACGATCACCACGGCGCTGAAGCCGAAACGGCGGCCTCCCTTGACCACCTTGGCCGAGCGGTTGATGCAAAGTACTTTCTCGGTAAATCCGTCATCGGGCTGGTCTCTGCCGCCAAAGCGGCCGCGCTGGCCACCGCCGCCCTGACGTTGGCCGGGGCCTCCGAAACGACCACCGCCGCCCTGGCGCTGGCCGGGGCCTCCGAAACGACCACCGCCACCCTGACGTTGGCCGGGACCTCCGAAACGACCACCACCACCCTGCGCTTGGCCTTGGCCTCCCGAGGCGGGTTGCGCCTTGGCTGGCTGCGCCTCGGCGGTCGGCTTCGGTGTAGCGGCCGGCTCCGGTGTGGCCTGCGGCGTCTCGGCGGAGGGAGTGCTCTCGTTTTGATTGGGTTCTTCTGCCACGGTAATCCTTATAGTTTTAATCCTGCCTCGCGGGCCGCGTCGGCCAAGACCTTGACTTTCCCATGAAACCGGGCGCCGCTGCGGTCGAACACGACCGTTTTGATGCCAGCCGCCTTGGCCGCTTCCCCGGCGAGCTTGCCAATCTCGCCCGCGCCGGCTGCATTGGCGGACAGGCCACTGGCTGCCTTGGCCCGGGTGGACACCGAGGCAATGGTGTTGCCGGCGTCATCGTCAATGAACTGGACGTAGATGTTCTTGTGGGTGAAACGCACGCTCATGCGGGGACGCTCGACGGTGCCCACAACCTTTTTGCGGATGCGCCACCGGCGGCGTTTTATCAAATCACGTTTTTTATCAGCTCTCATTTCACCTGCCCCGGCTGAACCGCGGCGTTTCAAAAATTACTGTACGGTCTTGCCTTCCTTGCGGCGGACGTGTTCGTCGGCGTACTTGACGCCCTTGCCCTTGTACGGCTCCACCGGGTAGAACCCGCGTAACTCGGCAGCCACGAGGCCCACCTTCTGCTTATCCGGCCCCTCGATGGTGACGCTGGTGTCCTTGTCCACGGACACCGTCACCTGGTCAGGCAGGTCGTACTTGATCGGATGGGAGTAACCAAGGTTCATGGTGACGGTGCTGCCACTGACCATGGCCTTGAAGCCGACCCCGTTGATCTCGAGTTTCTTCACGAACCCCTCCGACACGCCGACCACCATGTTGTTGAGCAGTGAGCGGCCGAGTCCGTGCATCGCCCTGGCCACGCGGTCGTCACCGTCGCGGGTCACGCTCAGGGTATTCTCCTGCTGGGATACGCTGGTGCGCCGGGGCATATCCATTTCCAGCTTGCCCTTGGGCCCCTCGACCGAGACGTGGCTGTCGGTGATGGCCACCTTGACCTTGTCCGGCACTTCGATTGTTTTGCTCCCGACTCGTGACATTGTTTCCGTTTCCGTTACCAGACCTTGAAAAGCAGTTCGCCGCCGAGGTTCTTGCGGCGAGCGTCGTGCCCGCTCATCAGCCCCTGCGGTGTGCTCACCACGGCGATCCCCATGCCGCCCAGTATGAGCGGGATGTCTTTGGCCGAGGTGTAATGGCGCAGCCCCGGTTTGCTGATCCGCTGCAGCCCGGAGATGATGCCCTTGCGGCCCTGGAACTTGAGGCGGATGCAGATGCTCCGCTTGACGTCGCCCTCGACGTTGAACGACTCCAGGTAGCCTTCGTCCCTGAGCAGGCGCACGGCGCTCTCCTTGATCCGGGAGTGGGGTACGGTGATTTCCGGCTTCAACGCCTGGTTGGCGTTGCGGATGCAGGTCAGTAGATCAGCGATCGGGTCCATTACTGTCTCCTCACCAGCTGCCCTTGGTCACGCCGGGGATCATTCCCGAGCGGGCCAACTCGCGAAACGTCAGACGCGACACGCGGAACTTGCGGAAGTACCCGTGCCGCCGGCCGGTGACCTCGCACCGGTTGACCAGCCGCACCGGGCTGGCATCGCGCGGCAGCTTGGCCAAGGCCTCGTAGTCGCCGCTGGCCTTCAACTCGGCCCGCTTGGCCGCGTACTTGGCCACCGTCTTGGCCTTGCGCTTGTTTCGCTCCATCCAGGCTTTTTTTGCCATATCTTCCCTATTTACGTTTACCGTCGAACGGCATTCCAAATTCCTTCAACAACTCGTAGGCATCGTCATCGTTCCCGGCGGTGGTGACGATGGTGATGTCCATTCCCTGCGTGTGCTTGACCTTGTCCACGTCGATCTCGGGAAAGACGGACTGGTCATCCACGCCGATGGAGTAGTTGCCATGACCATCGAACCCCGTTGATTTCACCCCGCGAAAATCCCGGATCCGGGGCAGCGCAGTGGCCACCAGGCGATCCAGAAACTCGTACATGGCCTGGCGTCGAAGCGTCACGCGGCACCCGGTGGTCATGCCCTTGCGCAGCTTGAAGTTGGCCACGCTGACCTTGGCCTTGTTCAACGTGGGCTTGCGGCCTGTGATGGTGGTCAGGTCCTTTACCGCGTCACCCAGCACCTCTTTCCCCAGCTCCGGGCTCACGCCCATGTTGATCACGATCTTCTCCAGCTTGGGCACCTGGTGGACGTTCCCGTACTTGTCCAGCCCCCGGAGCTTAGTGCGGATTTCTTCCTGATATTTTTCCTGTAACCTGGGGATCATTCTTCAGACTCGGCCTTGTCGTCGGCCTCTTCGGTTGTGACGGCCTCCTCGACCGTCCGGTTGCGCAGGTAGCGATCCTCGCGCATCACGTTGGACCAGTGGATGGTGCCCTCGCGCTCGGCGATCTCACCCTGCGGCTGGTCCTGGTTTTTGCGGATGTGCTTCTTGACCATGTTCAGCCCCTCGACCACCACGCGCTCGCTCGCGGTCAGGACATCAATGACCTTGCCGCTTCGGCCCCTTTCGTTGCCGGAAAGGATGTAAACAGTGTCGCCTTTTTTGATGTGCCGCTTGTCGCCCATTTTTAGATGACTTCCGGTGCCAGCGAGACGATTTTCATGAACTTCTTCTCCCGGAGTTCACGAGCCACCGGCCCGAAAATTCGCGTGCCCCGCGGGTTGCCCTCGGGGTCGATGATCACGATAGCGTTGGAGTCAAACCTCAACACGGAGCCGTCGGCACGTCGGATGGGTGACTTGGTGCGAACCACCACAGCGTTGACCACTTCGCCCTTTTTCACGTTGCCGTCCGGCGCGGCCTCACGCACATGGGCCTTGATCACGTCCCCGACGGAGGCGGTGTCCTTGCGGATGCCGAGCACCCCGATCGCCCAGGCCTTCTTGGCCCCGGAGTTGTCGGCCACATTTAATCTGGATCTGAGCTGTAACATTTTCGCCTCCTTTCTCTACCGGTTTAAGCTGCAGTCTCCGCCGCCGGCGCAGCCTCATCGACCGCCATGGCCAGTTCGCCGCGTTTTACGATTCGAACCAGTCTCCACCGCTTGGTCTTGGAGAGCGGCCGGGTCTCCATAATTTCAACCAGGTCACCCACCTGCGCCTCGTTGTTCTCGTCATGCGCTTGGAACTTGTTGTATTTGGTGATGATTTTTTTGTAGATCGGGTGCGCAATCCGCCAGGAAATTTTCACCACGATCGTCTTGTCCATTTTGGAGGAGACGACCTCCCCTTCCCGGACTTTTCGGTGGCTGTCGCGCGCTGAAGTTGCTGTCTCTGTCTCGGTCATTGCCTTTTTAATTTCGTAACGCTGCCTGCTTGACCAATTCCACGGCCTTTTCCCTGCCCTTGGCCTGGATGAGTTGCGCCATTTCCCTGCTGCTCAGGCGCACCCATCGCTTGTTGAACACCGACCCGCAAACTTTCAACACATCCTTGCGACTCAGGTCGCCCTTGGCCAAGCCGCGCAACGCGCCGGCCACGCCGGCCACCGTGAAATCTTTCACCCCCTCCAGTGCCGCGGCCAGATTCCCCAAGGCGCCCTTCCGGCCAAGCTGCGTGACTTGGGTCTCAATGCGGGCGATGTCGCGGCGCAACTCACGCAGGCGGATCGGCTTCTCCAGTTGACTGGAGGCTTTCTGGAGCTTGAGATTGAACAACTCCATGCGGAGTTCGCGCCCCTGGGCCGCCAACTCAACCTTTGTCTTGTCCCTGATCTCTGAAATTTTCATTCTGTACTATTCCATCTAATCACGCTCGGCAAAACGGCAGCGCACCGGCAACTTGGCCGCCGCCGAACTCAACGCCTCGCGTGCGACGGTTTCTGTCACGCCTTCCACTTCAAACAGCATTGTGGCCGGCTTGACCACGGCCACCCAGTGATCGACGTTGGCCTTGCCCTTGCCCATCCGCACTTCCAGCGGCTTTTTCGTCACGGATTTCTGTGGGAAAATCCGGATCCACATGCTCCCTTTGCGCTTCATGCCGCGGGAGATGGCCACACGGGCGGCTTCAATCTGCGTGCCGGTAATCCAGCCCCGGCCAAGCGACTGGAGACCGTAGGAGCCAAACGACACCTTGTTCCCGCGCTGCGCGGTGCCTTTGCGGCTGCCGCGGTGCATTTTACGGTATTTGACTTTGTTGGGGAGTAAGGCCATTCCAATAAATGTTTAACCGTTGCCACGAGGCCCCATCGGCCGTCTTGGGCGGGTGTCGCGCCTTGGCCCCCGCTTGGCCCGATCCGCCTCCTCCTCTTCGGGATCCTTGCGGCAAATCCAGCATTTCACGCCGATCACCCCGTACTGGGTTGCGGCCTCGGCAAAGCCGTAGTCGATGTTAGCCCGCAGTGTGTGCAGCGGAACCGCGCCTTCGCGTGTGTTTTCCGACCGGGCAATGTCGGCCCCGTTCAGCCGGCCGGCCACGCGCAGACGGATGCCAAGCGCGCCCATGTCCATCGACACCTGGACCGCCCGCTTCATCGCCCGCCGAAAGGCGACACGACGTTCGAGCTGCATGCATATGTTCTCGGCAACCAGCTGGGCATCGAGTTCCGGGTTCTTGACCTCGGCAATCTCGACATAAACCTCCTTGCCAGTCATCCTGGTGAGCTCCTCCTTGATCTTGTCGATCTCGGCGCCCTTGCGTCCGATCACCACACCCGGCCGGGCGGAGTAAATGGTGATCCGGCACCGGCTGGTGGCACGCTCGATCTGGATGCGCGGCACGGCGGCGGCCTGTAGTTTATCCTTCAGGATCTGGCGAATCTTGTGATCCTCCACCAGCAGCTCACCGAACTCTTTCTTTTCAGCATACCATTTGGATCGCCAATCCTTGTTGACGATCAAGCGTAGTCCGATTGGGTTGGTTTTTTGTCCCATACAGGTTCCTTTAAACTTGATCCGTGAGCACGATCCGGATGTTGCAACACCGCTTGAGGATCGGACTGGCCGATCCGCGAGCCCTCGGGCGCCAGCGTTTCATCGTCGGCGCGTCTCCCACCGTTGCCTCCTTGACGTAGAGCATTGTCTGGTCGAGTTTGTGGGTGGAGTCCAGAAAATTCTGGTAGGCGTCAATCTTGGCCTGACCGCTTCGGCGTGTCTTCTTGTTGTTCGCGGAGCTGACCTTCTGCTCCAGTTTTACAATACGATCGCGTAAATCCTTCGGATCCCACCCGTCGGCGATGTGCTCGGCATTGGCCATCGCCGACTTGAGCGTCTTGGCAACCAACCGCGCGGACTTCCTGGGAACATTCCCCAGGAGTGCGCTGGCCTCCATGGCGTGCATGCCCTGGATTTGCCGGGTCATCTCCCGCACCTTTTGCGGGGACATCCGAACTCCTTTTGCAACTGCCAAAACTTCCATTTTACTCTGCTCTAAACTGCCTTGTTCGTGTGTGTACCATGCCCCTTGAAGGTACGGGTGGCGGCAAATTCACCCAGCTTGTGGCCCACCATGTTCTCCGTGACAAACACCGTCACAAAGCGTTTCCCGTTGTGAACCATAAACGTGTGGCCGACAAACTCCGGGGCGATGGTCGATCGGCGCGACCATGTCTTGATCGGCTTCTTTTTTCCGTCGGCATTCAACCTCTCGATCTTGTCGAGCAGGTGCTGCTCCACAAACGGTCCTTTTTTGATCGAACGTCCCATGTCTGCTTATTTCTGTTTCATCGGCCGACCGTCGCGGCGAACCATGATCCAGCGGTTGGATGGCTTGTACTTGGGCCGCGTCTTGAAGCCCTTGGCCAACACCCCCCAGGGAGACATCGGATGCCCCCCGCCCGAACTGCGGCCTTCGCCGCCCCCCATCGGGTGATCGACTGGGTTCTTCGCCACAGCACGCGTGATGGGTCGCTTGCCCCTGTTGCGCGTGCCACCCGCCTTGCCTATCACAATCTTTTCATGGTCGGCGTTGCCGACCGTTCCCATCGTCGCGAAACATTTCTCGTTGAGCTTGCGAATCTCGCCGGAAGGCAGCTTCACCTGCGCGTAACCGTCCGCCAGTGCCATCAGCGTAGCGGACGTTCCGGCCGAGCGAACCATCTGGCCGCCCCGTCCCGGGCTCATCTCGAGGTTGTGAATTTCCGAACCGGTCGGGATCTTTGCCAGCGGCACGAAGTTTCCGTGTTCAACCGGGGCCTCCGGGCCGCTCATCACCTTGGTACCTACCTCAAGGCCGTCCACCGCAATCATGTAGCGCTTCTCACCGTCCTCATATTGCAGGAGGGCCAACCGGGCCGAGCGGCAGGGATCATACTCGATGGCAATCACCTCGGCGGACATGCCGTGCTTGTTCCGCTTGAAATCCACATTGCGAATCTTCTGCTTGTGTCCTCCGCCAATGCCCCGGGCCGTGATTCGGCCATAGCTGTTGCGTCCGCCGGTCTTCTTCTTGGTCTTGACCAGACGCTTCTCGGGTTTCGTTTTCGTAATCTCCGAAAACGACGAAACGGCCATGTAACGCCGGGACGGTGTTACAGGGTTGTAACTCTTGACTGGCATACAATTTGGGTGCCTCGACTGAGGCGGTGCGACGCATCCCTCCATAACTCCCCTGCCCTGGGAAAGCGGGTTTTCGGCGGGCTGCCAATTTCTCACCTGCCCTTCTCCATAAGGAAAAGGGCCAGACAAACTATCAATATTTTTAGGGGGTGCAACCTCTTTTTGATTTTTTATTAAAAAAAGTTTTGGCTCGAAACGTCCTGAAAAAAGGGGCTTTAAGGCACTTGGCCAAGCGATCCCCGGAAGAATCTTCCCCATGGATACGGCCATCGCGCTTGGCCAAGCGGCGAAAAAGGCCCTATCTCATTGGAAAACAGAAGGTAAGACCTTTCCACCCACTATCGGATACCCTTGGCCTCAAGTTGACGTATCTCGTGCGACCAGGCTTCCCTCTCCTCATCGGTCACGTCCGGATTGGGCATCAGGCTCCGTCGCGTGCAATTGACCAGCGCTTGCAACGTCTGGTATCGGCGGGTTTCCCCGATCGCCGGCGGGAGCAGATCCTCAATCAAGCCCATCACGTCGTCCATCGTCAGCGTGCCATCTTTTCCCATAAGTTTGGCCTTGGCCTTGAGTTCCGAGCGCAGAGCCGCAAATCCGGCCGCCGACCAGCCCTCGGTCGCCACCGCGAACTGCTCGCGGTGCACGCCGGTTAATTTCTCGCCGATCACCGGACCCACCACCCAGTCCAGAAATGCCTCTCGATCTTTCCCTTCCGGGTCAAGCACCGGGATGATCAAATCCCCCACCCGGCCCGGCCTGCGAATGTCCGGTGAGAGCAGGTGAATGCGTGCCGTCACCAGCAACCACACCACCTTGCCGCGCAGCAACGGGTCGGACATCATCGACTGGATCTTGCCGGTCAGCCGCCGCTCCGTTGCGTGCGTGTCCGAGCCGACCCCACCAAGTTGCGTGTCAGCTTCGTCTATGAAAATCAATACGCGTGACAACGCCATCAGCACACGACGCAGCCGCTCGAAGATGACATCTGTCTCGCCGTAGTACTTGCTGCGGATGTTCTTGATGACAAGCACGACCATATCCAGTTCCGCCGCCACTGCCTCGAAGATGAATGTCTTGCCGGCACCAATTGGCCCGCCGATCGCCGCGCCCGGAAGCGCCTCGCCGCTATCCATTCCGAACCGCGGGATGACTTCCTTTTTCAGGAATGTCTTCAACCGCTTGAAGCCAATCACATCGGTCAGACTATGGCCCGGTTTTTTGAACTCAACAACCTCCTCGCCAAGCTGGCTCTTGATGAAGTCCTCCACCTTCGCGACGACCTCCTCCTGAGAAAGCTTGGCCCGGCCATGGCGCACTCCCTTTAGCAGTTGCATCAGCGCATGCAAAGACAGGCCGGCAGTTAGCTCGGCCAATTCGGCCTGTGTCCCCCAGAGCTGGAGCTTGCGCTCCTTACTGTCGTTGCGAGAGAACCATGAGATGAAATGTTTACGCGTCTCGAGATCGGGCGACGGCACCTCGACCTCGATCAACTGTGGCAGGCGGGCGATGCGCTGGTTTAGTTGCGACCTCGACTCGGCAATCATCACCACCGAGTCACCGCCATTGACAAATCCCAAGTCACAAAACCAGTCGTGGCAGATGCTTACGCGCTGGCGATCCATGTCATTCAGGCTCGTGATTGGCGCGTCCGGCAGTAGCATGTCCGCCCCCTCGATGAGGATTAACAAATCCCCCTTGAGACAGGGAGAACCACCCAGCTTGGTGCGGGAGCAGAGGCACATTTGACGCATCAACTCCAACGCCAGCGTCGGATTGCTGACGGCTTTTTGCATTGAATCGTCGTAGGAGCTGGTAACGGAATCAACCTGTGACTGGACCTCCTCGGAGGCGGTCATGCGGTTAATGGCCAACTGATCGGGATTCATCCCCAGCCGCCACTCGATCCATGCCTTACGCACCTGCTCGGCATCCTTCTCGCGCAGGAAGCGAATGGGACCGTTCAACTCGTACACGATCAGGATGAGGCTCGAGAGATTCCAGTTGCCCGTGAGGTACTCAACCAGTGACGAGTAGTCGTCCTTACCGCCTTTGTTGGTATGGAAGACGTCGTGGATGTTGCCGGTGAGGATCAGCGCCCGCGACTGGCCGGCATTGAGTACCCGACCAGCCGTGCGAAGGAAGTTGTTGCCGCTTGCCATGTTGGTTTTATGATTAACGGGTTGGACTCAAATTAACGTGTTCATCGCGCTGTTGCAACACCTCGGGGTTGTAGACGACCTGCCGGATTTCGTGCCGGATGTCCGCAAACATTTCATAGTCGGGCCGCTCATCGGAGCGAAACACAGGTGCCGGTTTGTCGTAAACCACGGTGGCGCCGGGACTGCGTTGGTGGCCATCAACCTTCCAGTCCCAGTACTGTGACAGTCCAACCAAACGATCACCAACACGGATGGCCTCGTTGAGTTCATGGGTCACAATGATCAGCGTGTACGGCGGCTTTTTGCCTTCGGCCATGGCCTCCTTGTTCTCCTCGTAAAACTGTAGAAGCATCTCCTGCAACTCCTCCCGCGTCGCCTCATCCAGCGCGCCGAACGGCTCGTCAAGCAGGATGATCTCCGGCTCCATGATCAACGCCTGGGCAATCGCCACCCGCTGCTGCATGCCCCCGGACATCTGGCTTGGGTACAGGTGCATCGCTTGGCCAAGCCCAACTTTATCGAGAAAGACCGCCGCCCGATCCCTGAACTCCTTTTGCTTCTTGGCCCAACCCGACCAGTTAAACCAACGAAACATCGTTGTCGTCTGATCCAGCTTTAGGCCAAGCGCGACGTTGTCCAGTGCGGTTAAAAAAGGATAAAGCGAATATTTCTGGTAAACGATGCCTCGGTCGCGCCCTGGGCGGTCGGCGTTGGCCAATCGCCCATTTTGCAGAGTCAAAATCTCCCCCTCCTGCGGCAAATCCGTGCCAAGGATGGCCCGGAGCAGCGTTGACTTGCCGCAGCCGCTTGGCCCGACCAAGGCCACAAACTGCCCGGCATCCACCTTCAGGTTCAGGTCGAACAACACCTTGTTGTCGCCGAACCAGTGGCTGACTTCCCGGCAATGCAGCCCGAAATTGTGTTGTTCAACCGCAGTCATTTCGAATCACGCTGGTACCATGGGCAAAGCTTGGCCTGCAAAAACCGCAAACAGTAGTCGAGTGCAAAGCCGAAGAACGCCAACATTACAAGGTACGGGTAAACCACGTTCATGTTGGTTAGCTTGAATTGCAGGCGAATCCGGTAACCGAAACCAACGTCGCCCACGACCATCTCGGCAGCAATGAGAAACACTATTGCCGGCCCGATGGCCAAGCGCACTGCGTCGATGAACTTGGGCAAAACCTGCTTGAACACCACCTCGGTCGCCACCTCGAAATGGGACGCACCCAGCGTATAGGCCTTGTCGAGCATCTCGGAGGGCAGATCCTTGATGGCCAGATAAACCGTCACCGCCAAGGCGGGAATGATGCCAAACGCAATCATGGCGACGTACATCTCCATACCGGTTCCGAAGAAAACAAAATACACCGCAAGCGCTGCCGTTTGCGGCACCTTGGCCAAAAGCGATATGGGAGGCTGCAAAAATGCCTCAATCGGAGTGATGCATCCCATCATCATACCAATCGTAAACCCGAAAACAACACCCAAGCCAAGCCCGAAAAATAACCGGCGCCCGGTCGCGATCGAGTCCTCCACGATCCACCGCTCCTCTTTTTGGTCCGGCTGGATGAACTTTTCCACGCCCTTGTACATCTGACTCCAACTGGGAATCGTTGTGTCGTCCGGGTTGACCTGGTGCTGCCGGTGCGAAACCCAGGTGTACCCCACCAAAAGAAGCAGCATCGACAGGCACCCCAGAATTACCGCCCAAGACCGGGTTATGGGACGGCGAATCATTTACCGACGGGTACAACTAATCGCAAACGCGTTATTTGGCTGGCCCCTGTTTAACCTTTTCAATAAATGTCGGGTCAAAACGGACCGCAGCATCCGCGGCTTTGGCTGCATCGCCGTAACCAATGGAAGGTGCCTTATCCACAATACCATGGGACGCACAAAACGACACCACCGTGTCCATGATCTTAGGCAAATCGGCTCCGGTCAGGACAGCCAACCCTTTGTCCGGAGTGCCATAGAACTTGGTTTGCTCAACCACCTTCTCCATTTGTTCCAGGCCCAGGTTGGAGAACTTTTCGCCGATGGCAATCAGCGTATCATTTCGCTTGGCGGAATCGGCCAATGCCTTGTTAACCTCGTAGTAGGCCTCAATCACGGCACAGGCAAACGCCTCCCCGCCTTCCTTCTCCAAACTCGCCTTGGCCACCACCACAGAATCAATGATCTCGTTGGGAATCTTGGTTGAATCAAACAGGACACGAACATCTTTGCGTTTACCCAGCGTTTCCATCACGAACGGATTCCAGACAACGATCGCCTGCTGCGCCGCCTGCTTTTGCTGCATGGCAAGCGCAGCCGCCCCGGGATCCATGTTCGCAAATTCGTAGTCCCCTTCCTTCTGGCCCAGCAACTCCAGATTTCGGACAAAACAGTACTCCGATACGGACTTCTCCAGCCCAAAAACCTTTTTATCCTTCAAATCCTCAACCGACTTGATGTCAGCAGTGACCAAACAAGCATCAGCACCATCACTGGTCGAGGTAGGCAGTACCATCACGCCCGGTCGGCCGGTTGCCGGGCTTAATATGTCCATGTTGGTGATGCAAACCGCATCGCATTGGCCGGCACCATACATGGCAAGACAAGGATCGTACTCGGCCTCCTTCAACTCGATATCGACACCCCACTTCTCTTCTACCGGACCAAGCTCTCCCTTCTTGCCATTGATGATGCCTGTGACATCAGCAACACCGAACACACTCCAAGAGGGATACTCGCTCCAGGCCAGCGAAAAGCTTGGAACTGTTTTTGTGTCGTCCTGATTGCCACTGCAACCGTTCAGGGTGATTAACGCGGCGCAAACGAAAGCGACCGCCCATCTAGTTTTTTTGTTTGTATTTTTCATTATCTTTTTAATAAACATTCTAAACCCAAAAAAGGCCCCCAACATTAGGGAGCCTTGTGTAAATTATTCCGGCAGAATACTGTCACTGCTTGTTTTTTCGACTTGCTCCGGCTCACTTGCCGCAGTTTCCGCGCCTTCTGTTCCCTCGGCTACGCCCAGCAATGCGTCGAACTCATCGGTGGCTGTATTGCTCCGGGCGTAATCGAGGAACTGCGCCTCCTGCGCCTTGCTGTCCGTCCCAGCCATCTCCCGCGAAACCCGCGCCTCGGCCCGCATCTCATGTCGCAGGTCACGCATATTCTGTAGTTCCTTGGCCATACCATCCTTGGAAATACCGTTGATCATGTCGGCCAGTTCGGTTTCCTCCTTGGATGTGATCACATCGGCCACGGCGTCAGCCGCCTCACTCTTGAGTTTCTCGATGTCGCGCTGCAACTGTTGCAGGTTAATCTTGTGGTTGGCGATGCTGCCGTCGTACTCACTAATATCATTCTCGAGGTCCTTGATGTGATCCTGCTTCTCGGTCAACGTGGCAGCGAAGTCGTTGTAGGCGGTGAGACATTTCTTGTAGTCGGGGTCGGCGTGGAGTTCCTCCTTGGTTTTGCCCTCACCCTGCAGCTTGGCCACGGCCTGCTTGGCCATGGCCAAGGCCCCGGCCTTGAGATTTTCCAACTTCTGCACCTCCTCGGTCAATGACTTGACCTTGGCCATCTTTTTCTCCTGCTGGGCTATGAGCGTGGCCACGGCCTGCTTGTAGGTGTGGATCTGGTTAACCTTGCCTTTGATGATGTCGTCAAATTTGGCCCGCATCACGTGAGGATCGGTGTCCAATCCACGACGAGCCTGATCTATCTGCCCGGTTATCTTGTACCAGACTGCCTTGAACCATCTACCTATTGCTCCGAACATAACGTTTTATTTATGGTTATTGATTCCAGATAAATTTTGTACTCGCCCGCCAGTTAACAGTGAATCGACGCGCTGTTCAACCTTTTTCGCCACCTCCAGGCTTTGGTCCAGTTCGCCCCGCAGGCGCTGCAATCGGGCGTCTCCGTCGCTCCGGCTGGTGATGCCCTGCACAGAGGCCAGGGTCCGACTCATGTGCTCGACGGTCTGGACCACGTCGCCGACCAGTTTTTCGCGCTGTTCGAGGATCGGTTTCCGGGCCGTCTCGGAGGCCAGGCTCTCGGCGGTCTTCCACAGTTGCAGCGTTTTCTCGAGTGAGCTCACGCACTGCTGGAACAGCTCCTCCGAGCGCTGCTGGATGTCCTCGATCATCGCCCGGTTCAGGTCGGGAGCGATCTTGTCGAGTTGCCGGAACGCCTGCCGCAGGGATCGCAAATCTTGCATCGCAGTCTCGGTGCGTTCGTCGCCGTCCATCGTCAGGCGATGGTGGAAATGCTCGAGCGCCTTCCGTTTGTCGAGCTTGGCCTTGCTGCGTGATGCCTCGACGAGCTGCTTGACGCGATCGTCCTTACCAAGGATAAACTTGGTAATAAACGTGCCGGCCGCGCCGAGCGTGCCGGCGAGGCCGATGAGCACCGCGCCCACCGCCGCTGAGCCTTTCAGGCCCAGCGCGAAGAACGACGCGAACGCCGCCGAGCCGACCATGAACGGCATCAGCACGAGCGGACTGCCAAGGATGTCCACCATCACGCGCTTGGCCATGTTTTTATTGTCACTCACCGCAATGCACTGCTCCGCAGTGGGAACAGGAAAAGGTCGGCAGAAATGGCTGGGGCGTCAACGCTGCGCTTGGCCAAGCGCTTGGCCGGGGATTGCGATACTCCCTTAATACGGCACCTGGCCCAGTTCGAAACGAACGCTCTGGGCCGAGCCGGACCGGGAGTCGGCCGGTGCGGCCTCGGTGCGGATACGATCCGCGTTGACCCCCTCGGTATTGAGGAAACTGACGACCGACTCGGCGCGTGACCGGGCCAGGCGACGGTTGGCCTCGGGATCGCCCACGGCACGCGCCTGGCCAACGACGCGGAGGTAAAAGCTCGGGAAACTGTCCAGCATCTTCTTGAGCCGTTTCAACTCATGCTCGCCGGAGAGCGAGATGGCGGCCGAACCACGCCGAAACCCAATCGACGGCACGTCGAGGTCGCCGACGGACTGGAGCGTTGTCCACTGGTCATCGCTGAGTGTCCCAAGGTGGGCATTGGTGCGCACGCCCTGCAGGTCGCCCGTCCCCTGGCCAAGCCCCTCGATGAGATTCATCCGGTTGCCCGGATGAAAATTGTCGGCCTTCATGTCCGTCAGGATCTGGTCGAAGTAGAGCGACGAATGCCGGCCACCAAGCGGGTCGCTCCCGATCGCGTCGGTCTTGATGAGGACATCGGTAACATTGGCGATCATGTCCTCGAGGTTGGGCTGGCCGCCCGCTGCCGCGCCCCGCACCAGGCCAAAGTGGGCGTAGTTCTCGAGGGTGTTTTCCCACTGGATGCCGTCCACCAGACTCTTGGCCTCGGCGTCGGACAGGTTCGGGTCGTCTGACTTGACCAGCTTGGCAAAGCCGCCCGGCTGGCTCCGGTAATGGTGCGCGGCCCGTGAGTAGGCCTCGACCACGGCGCGCACCTTGTCGGGATGATCACGCAGGTACTCGCGGCGCGCCACGAGCACATCGACAATCAGGCCCTTGATCCTGGAACTGTCCAGGATCACCTCAACGCCGGGTAACTGCTTGGCCTGGGAAACCTGCGGCTCCCACAGGACATACGCCGTCTTGTCAGACTGCTTGGCGGCTTTCATTTTTTTGAGCACATCGGCGGAGTCTTTGGCCTCGATCATCCAGTCGCCGGAAAGGTTGGGCAACTTGAAGTGCGACTTGACGACGCGGGCCAAAAACTCGCTTGGCGAACTGGGTGTCAGCACGAAGCGGGCGCTGGGATCGTCCAGATCCTGGAGCGAGGCGACGGCACTCTCGTAGGCCAGCACCGCGTCCGCCCCCTTGGTTTCGTCGATCACCATCACGATCGACGCCGGGAAACCGCCGGCCTTGGCCCCGGCCATCAGCAGTGAGTCGATCGTGAACACCGCCATTTGCACGTCGCCCTCCTCCAGTGCCTCGAGCCGGGCGCCGTAGTCGGCGCCGTCGTCCATCATTGTCAACCGGATGCCCTCCGACTTCAGGTTGTCTCGCATCTGCGCGGAACGCAGCACGGCGTAGCCGCTGAACAAATCGGCGGCGATGGTAATCTCGTGGCTGTATTGGCTGGAGGAACCGGTGGCCTCGTTGAGTTGCTCGTTCTTTGGCTTCGTGTATAAAAAAAAGACGGCCCCGGCGATAACGGCCAGTATGACCAGCCACACCACGGCAATGATGCATCCCTTGGAACCGTTACCCTCTGACATTACTTGTTCTTGCCCTTGACGATGGCGTAAATCACCAGGCCGGGAATACCCAGCACGCATAGAGCACCAAATAGAAGCACAAGCAGGTTGTCCTCCGCTCCTGAAGTTGACTGCGAACTTGTCGTCCCACCCGAATAGGATGACGCTGGACTGGGCGATGGCGACTCGACAGAGCGCATGCTCGGCGCCTCACCGATCGGCTGGTTCCCCGAGGTGGAGAGCGACTTGAGCATCGCCGAGGCGGTGGCTTCCGGCAGGTCGGCGATCAGCTCGAACGCATCCTCCCCCGCCTGCCCGGTATCCCCCGAGGCCACCTCGGCGAACACCTCCGAGATCGCCTGCCTGAGCGACTCGGGATTGTTGGCATTACGGTAGGAATGCACCTTCGTGGCCAGGGTGTGGCGAGATGCCATCTCCACCCCGATACAATCAATGGTGATGCCGCGCGATATGATGTCCGGCGTAAAGGCCTCGACCTTTCCCCGGTCGCCGGCTTCGCCGTCGGTCACGACGAGCAGGCGGTAGGTGCCGTAGCCAAACTGTTTTTTACGTGCCTCCAGCAACGCATCCGCGCCGCGCTTCATGTAATCCCCCAGCGGCGTCCCGCCTCCGGACTGGATGCTGTCGATGGCCCCGGCCAGCATGCTCTCCTTGCGCGGGCCAAGCGGATAAACCCAGTTACCCTGTGGGAACACCAGGATGCCGACATGGGTCGTATCCGGAATCTGGTCAAGCACCTGCTTGAGGGCGTCCTTGGCCACGGACATGCGGTCACGCCCTGTGCCAGCCATGTTCGCGCCCATCGAGCCGGAGGCATCCACCACCACCACGACGCTGTCGGTCACCTGTACCTGCGCTTGGCCAAGCGGCGCGGCCCAGAGAGAGGCCGACACCGCGCCGAGCAAGGCGCCCAATTGATTTAAGTTATGTCTCATAGCGTGGCCCCTCATCGCGTCAAAAGTCGAAGTCCGATTCCTGCGTCACCTCGGCTGACACGCGGATCAGCCGAAACTCCACCCTCATGTTTTGCTTCGCCTCATCCATCGAGCCGGGCTTGGCGATGAACGGCTCGGCAATCCCGACTCCCTGCGGCTGGATCTGCGACAGGTCGATCGTGATGCCCTGGGCCTTGGCATATTCCGCGACCGATTTTTTTACTGCCTCGGCGCGATTGCGCGAGAGGTTGAGTGCCGCCTGCATCGTCCGGCGAGGGTTGTAGTCCTCCACCCCGTCGAAGTCACCGGCACCGATGGCATCGACGAGCTGGGCCGTGTCGTTCAGGTCGAGCGCCCGGCCGTTGAGGGAGTAGCGGTAGTTGCCACGGGTGCCGCTGCGCCGCAGCGTGCCCTTGGCGTTGCCGGCCTTGATCAGGTCGATGAGCGTCTTGCTCGGGTCCGAATGCCCCCGGATGGCCACCACGGCGTTGCCGAACTTGTCCGCGGTCTCGATCACGCGGGTGAACTCGGCCGCGTAGCGCACCGCGCTAAACTCGGTCTGGTTGGGATTGAAATTGATGGTGAACGCCAAAATGGTCCGGTCATCCAGCAGTCCGCCGGAACTGAGTTCCTCAATCTCCGACAGCACCGCCTCGGCCCGGAACCGCTCGCCCTGCACCGCCTCGGTCTTTTTCAGGTACTTCAGGAAATCGTCGTGCTTGTAATTCAGGCCGGAGGGAAACAGTCCCATTTTTTGTTTCGCGTACCCGCGGCTGGTTGCCAGTTCCAGCGCCGCCGTCTGGAACGCCTCGAAGCCGTGCAGGTTGCCCTGCTTCTCGAAGAAGCTCACGTTGCCCGGGTAACCGGCAAACGTGCAGTCGAGCAGCAGGCCGTGCGCCTCGTCGGCATTCGGGATGACTTCCTCGGTGTAAATCTTCACCGTTTGGTTGAGCAGGTTGATGTAGCCCTGATCCGTCGTGCCGGCATCGTGCGCCGCCCGCTTGTCCACCAGTTCCTCCGCCGCCTTCAGATAGCCGGCGACAAACTTCCGCACCAACGGACGGTTGGCGTCGTAAAAATCCTTCCGGCAAACGTACACGTCAGCGATCGATCGCGACAACTCCGCCGTGGAAACCAGCACATGCGCGCCCTTCACCGTCCCCTCCGCACCGGTGCCCACGCTGTTCAAATCCGTGCACAACCCGAACATGTCCGGCGTCACCGCAAAACAGGCCGAGATGCTCGGGTCATCCCTGAACGCCTGCGGCGGCGAGCCCGGCCCTGTGAGTTCATCATAAAATTTCACCGTGATGTCGTCCCAGCCCAACTGGGCGGTCTTGAGCACGTCATCGAGCATGCCGATGTGCGGCCCACCCTGCTGCACCGCCACCGTCTTGCCCTTGAGGTCGGTCACCCGCTTGACTCCCTCACGGGCGATCATGTGATCGCCGGCCGACCAGGTCATCTGCAGGATCACCACACCCTTGGTGCGAGGGTCGGAACCGATCACCTCCGACGCCTGCCCGATCATCCGGAAGGTGCCACGCAGGAACGGCGACTTGCCGGAGCGATAATCGCGCACCTGCTGGATGAAATCGTCGCCGGGAGTCAGGTTCAGGTTGAGTCCCTGTTTCTGAAAAATGGTGCCCGCCTTGGTCTTGAGACCACCGTTGGCATAGAACGTCGCCATGTCGCCGCCCCAGATAATGAACGGCACCTGCAACGCGCCTCCAGCCTTCACCGAGCCCACCGAGCCCGGCCCAACCAGCCCGGAAAACAACTGGGTCTGTGCCGGGGCGGCGGCCACTGCCAAGCCAAGCGCCAACCCTGCTGCGATTGATTTTTTTGCTTTCATTTTGACAAATAACAACTGCTTTGAAGGAGATTAGCACCATTCCTGTGAGTTGACAATTATAATTTTAAACAATGAGATTACGGTTTGCTGAACCGGGATTTTGCGTGAAGAAATCGCTTGGCCAAGCGCATTTTTTTGCCCCGGAAAACAGCCCGGTGGCCGCTTTCCCCAACCCCGGTTCGAGTTCTTCAACGCCGGGTTTTGCTGGATGACAGGGTGCAGAAAAAAGCTTGCAAGGCCCGGGGGAGCTGTGGTTTTGCTCGCCGATGTCATCCCAATGGCTGCCAAAGCCAGGCCCGGGATTGACATCATCTGAATGAAACTCGAAGGACTCATCGCCGCTGTGCACACGCCGATGCACGAAGATTTTTCCGTGAACTACGGTCGGGTTCCGGCACAGGCCGGGCACTTGGCTAAGCTGGAGGTGCGCGGCGTGTTTGTCGGCGGCACGACCGGCGAGTGCCAGTCGCTGACGACCGGCGAGCGGAAGGAACTGTTCGGGGCCTGGGGCGGCGTGGCGCGGGACAACGGACAGACATTCGTCGCGCACGTGGGGCACAACAGCCTGCCGGACGCGCAGGCCCTCGTTCGCGCCGCACACGACTCGGGAGCCGACGCGATCTCCGCGATGGCGCCGACCTTTTTCAAGCCGGCTGATGCCGGGGCGCTTTGCGACTGGTTTGTTGAACTGACCCGGCCGGCCCCCGCGATGCCGTTCTACTTTTATGACATCCCGCCGATGAGCGGCGTCACCGTCGACACGCGGGAGTTTCTCGACCTGGCCGGGGAGCGGCTGCCCGCCCTTGCGGGGGTCAAGTACAGCAACCCCGACGACGAGTTGCTGCGGGCGTGTGTGAGCCACGACGGCGGATCCTCCAACATCCTTTACGGCATCGATGAGCGGTACCTGCACGGGCTGTCCGTGGGGTGCTGCGGCGCGGTGGGCAGCACGTACAATTTTGCAGCGCCACTTTACCGGAAGATCAAGGCAGCTTTTGAAAAGGATGACATGGATTCGGCCAAGGCCAATCAGGCTCATTCGGCCGGGATGATTCGAATGTTCGATGAACGCGACTACATCCCCACCGCCAAGGCGGCGATGGCCCTGGTCGGCATGGACTGCGGCCCGGTGCGACCGCCCCTGTCGCGCCTCTCCCCAACCCAGATCGGCACACTCCGGGACGAGCTCGACGCGATCGGTTTTTTCGACTGGACGGTGCAGTGAGATTCCCGGTGCCTGGTTCACACCGCTCATCGCTTAGCCAAGCGTGCCGCGACTCAACCAGTCGCCCGGCTGCGGAAACCGGTCGGCGTCAGGCCGGTGTATTGCAGGAACACGGTGCTGAAATACTGGCTGGAGTTGAAGCCGACCTCGAAGGCGATTTCCGTCACCGGGCGGGACGTGTCCGTCAACAGCCCCCGCGCGGCTTCGAGTCGCAGCCGGCGCAGGTAGTCGTTCGGGGTCATACCGGTGTTGGCCCGGAACAATTCAAAAAGTCGGGACCGGCCGTAGCCGATGTGGTTGACGAGTTTCCCGACGGAGAACGGTTTGTTCAGGTGGTCGCGCATGTAGTCGATCGCGGCATTCACCACGAACTGCGAATCCCGATCATCCACAGCGCTCAACTGACGCGCCGCCCCCGAGATCGCCGAGCAAATTTGAAGCCGCAATTCCGCCATCGAGAGTTCGTCGATGTCCTGTTTTTTGCCGCTCAACTTTTTGTCGAGCTGGGCAATGATCCGCCGCAAGTCCTGGCCAAGCGGATGCACGGTGAGGGCGTTTGTGCTGAAATGACGCCGCAACCAGCCCAGCTCCCGCACGGTGAACGGCGTGTTGCGGGTGGCCCCCCGCGCATCGAACGCGAGTACGATACCGAGGAGTGTCGTCGGCGTCCGCAGATCCTGCTCGCCGCGGTGCATCATGCCGGGCGGCACCACCATGAAATGCCCCCCCGCCAGTTCGATCGGACCACAAACCTGGAACTCGTACACGGTCGAGCCGTCCAGCACGAACAGCAGCTCGAACTGCTTGTGCGAATGCCAGGTGATGCGCGAGGCCGAGTGGCTGAAAATCGCCGAGACCTGCTTGGCCAGTGGCAACCCCACCTTCGCGCCACTCAGGCGCGCGCGGATGCCGACGGTGTCCGGCTTGGAGGAAGAATGCGTCATGTTCAAAATAGTCCAGCGGATTATTCTGCAAGACCGTTTTAAACACTGCAGGTATCGTTTCCAAATCAATTCTTTGACCAAAGTCACAACCCACGTATCGTTATGAACAAAACACTAGTGAATCGAGTCAAGCGCGGCCTCTCAGCCATGATGCTGTCCGCCGCCGCTTTCTGGGGCGCCACGAGCGCCGACGCACAAATCGTCATCGACGGCCACTTCGCCGATTGGGATGGGATCAACGCCGCCTCGGTGGATGATCCGCAGGACATGGCCGACTCGAGTGGTGACATCAAGAACATCTCAGCCCACGTCGAGGGCGACAACCTGCACCTGTCCATGAGTGTTTACGGCATCGCCGCCCCCTCGGTGGAGGACACTCCCGAGGGGATGTCGAACCGCTACTACTACCACTGGCTGCTGGACACCGACAACGACGTGGCCACCGGGATGAAGACCGATGTCTACGAGGGCAATCCCACCAACGTGGCCAAGCCGATTGGTGGGGACCTGGTGGTGATGATTGGTTGGCGCGACGGCAAGCCCAATGGGGTTATGGCTTATGACCATGGAGTGGGCGACGACACGCCCATTGTCTCGGACTTCTCGATCTCGGCGAGTGGCGACACGCTCAGTGCAGTGGTTTCATTGGCGGATCTAAAATTAAGCCAAGGCCAAACGATTGCCTTTTCAGCCTATCAGGAGGGAGCCAGTGATGGCTGGGCTGTCGACTGGGTCGAACCCGATAGTTTGACACTCGAAGGGGCCAAGGCCGAGGGCGGCATCGCCTCGGTGGATGACCCGCAGGACATGGCCGACTCGAGTGGCGACATCAAGCAGATCCAGGCGTTGGTGGAGAACGGAAATCTGTACCTGAGGATGTCCGTTTACGGCATCGCCGCCCCTTCGGTGGAGGATACTCCCGAGGGGATGTCGAACCGCTACTACTACCACTGGGCTTTCGACACCGACAACGACACGGCCACCGGTTTCAAGAACGATGCCTACGAAGGCAACCCGACCGGCTTGGCCAAGCCGCTTGGCGTGGACCTGATCGTCCAAGTGGGCTGGAGAGACGGCACGCCCAACGGGGTCTATGCCTACGACCCCGGCGTCGGTGACGACTCGCCTCTGGTGCAGGATTTCTCCTTCGCCGCCGGCGGCGACTCGATCGAGGCGATGATTCCCCTGGCCGACCTCGGACTGGCGGTAGGCCAAACAGTCGGCTACTCGGCCTTCCAGCAAGGTGCCAGTGATGCCTGGGCTATTGATTGGGTCGAGTCCACTTCGATTACTCTTGAGGAGGTAGGCGGTGGTGGTCGCATGGCCATCGACGGCAAATTTGACGATTGGACAGCACCTGTTGCCGAGGGCGGCATCGCCTCGGTGGATGATCCGCAGGACATGGCTGACTCGAGTGGTGACATCAAGAACATCTCAGCCCACGTCGAGGGCGACAACCTGCACCTGTCCATGAGTGTTTACGGTATCGCCGCCCCGTCGGTGGACGACACGCCCGAGGGGATGTCGAACCGCTACTACTACCATTGGATGCTGGACACCGACAACGACGTGGCCACCGGCGAAAAGAACGATGCCTACGAGGGCAATCCCACCAATTTGGCCAAGCCCATTGGTGCGGACATATACGTCCAAGTGGGTTGGAGAGATGGCAAGCCCAACGGGGTGATGGCCTATGACCCCGGTGTCGGCGACGACACGCCACTGGTGAAGGATTTCTCGTTTTCCGCAAGTGGGGACACGCTCAGTGCAGTGGTTTCATTGGCGGATCTAAAATTAAGCCAAGGCCAAACGATTGCATTTTCAGCCTTTCAGGAGGGAGCCAGTGATGGCTGGGCTGTCGACTGGGTCGAATCCGAGGAATTGACGCTCG
>MPLZ02213954.1_pt1 | contig 25330 bp, 20 predicted proteins | sample 1617311 | NCBI WGS metagenome assembly MPLZ02 (sample SAMN05944806, study PRJNA350692) | marine metagenome | biome: marine; feature: ODZ; material: water; isolation source: 160 m water sample filtered on 0.2 um supor filter | place: Pacific Ocean | collected 2012-04-08 | depth 160m m | reverse complement strand
GGCTGCGTAGTCCGTTCCATGCAAATATGATCACCGTCATAGGCACATTGTCGATTTTCCTCATTGGTCTGGGCGCCTCGCGTGTTTTGGGGCGGAAGAACGGTTAAACTTGCCACCGGCATTCGCAACCAGCAGACTCGGTTCTTGAGTTATGGCTGATTTTCCCAACGAAATACAAATCAACCCGGCTGCCATCAACAAGCTGCTCATCGGCGGGGTGGTCGTGTTGCTGGTAGGCTTCGGGGTGACGAGCAGTTTTTACAAGGTCAACCCTGGTGAGCATGCCATCGTGCTGACCCTGGGCAGGTATATCGGCGACCCGATCAAGGAGGAGGGCTTGAAATTCAAATGGCCGTTTGGCATCGACCGGATGACGAAGGTCGAGGTCATCAAGGTGCGCAAGGCGGTGTTCGGGTTCGACGAAACGTCCGGGAGGCCACGCACCCTTGCCCATAAGGAGACATCCCAGATCGTCACCGGCGACCTAAACATCGCCAACGTCGAGTGGTCCACGCAGTACAAGGTTGAAAAGGCATACGATTATCTTTTCAAGGTGCGCAACGCGGTCGATACCTTCCGCGACATGAACGAGGCGGTGATGCGTGAAGCGGTGGGGGATCGCACGATCAATGAGGTGCTCACCGTGGGGCGCACCGAAATACAGCAGGAGGTGAAGGAGAAGTTACAGGCTTTGGCCGACCAGTACGAACTAGGAATCACGCTCACCCAGGTGATCCTAAAGGACGTCAATCCACCTGAATCCGTCAAGAAATCATGGAACGATGTCAATCAGGCCCAGCAGGAAAAATCCTCGATGATCAACAAGGCCGAGGCAGTGAAAAACACGGTCATTCCCAGGGCTAAGGGCGAAGCCGAGAGAACGATCGAGAATGCCATGGGGTATGCGATTGAGCGCGAAAACAACGCCCAGGGTGACGCGGATCTGTTCAAGCAGGTTTTCAGCGCCTACCAAAAGGCGCCCGAGGTCACACGAAAACGGATCTATCTCGAGACCATCGGCAAGGTTCTTGCCTCGGGCAGTCCAGGTGACCAAACGGGCAGTCTAGGTGGCCAAACGGGCGGTCTAGATGGCCAAACGGGCGGTCCAGGTGGCCAAACGGGCGGTCTAGGTGGCCAAGGCCAAGCCGGAAAAGGTGGCCCTCGCAAGATCATCATGGATGAAGATGCCAAGGGGCTGCTTCCACTGTTAAACCTTAATCAGGAGGGCAAATAATGTTTAAGCAATACATCTCAATATTTGTTGGAATCCTGCTTTTCATCGTGGTCATCGTGATTTCTTCGTCGATTTATATCGTCGATGAAACAAAACAGGTTTTTGTCACCCGGTTTGGCGATATCATCAGCGGCCCCCACAACGGCCCTGGCAAGGATGAAGCCGGCCTCTATTTTCGAATTCCATTCATCACCAAAGTGCACGAGTTTGAGAAACGCTACCTCGAGTGGGACGGCACTCCCAACGAGGTGACCACCAAGGACAAGCGGTTCATCTACATCGACACTTACGCGCGATGGCGTATCGCGGACGCCGAGATGTTCTACAAGAATTTGCAAAACGAGGAATTTGCCGTGGTGAGACTCAATGACATTCTCGACGGCGCGGCGCGGAACGTCGTCGCGGCGAACGATCTCAAAGAGGTCATCCGCTCCCATCAGCGGGAGAGCATTGTCGCTGATGATCAGGTGCTGGACGGCGAATCCCAGTTAGAGACGTTCACGCAGGGCCGCTCGAAGCTGGCGCAGTTGGTGATGGAAGACGCTAACAAAAACGTGCCGCAGTTCGGCATCAAGTTGCTGGACTTCCGCTTCAAGCGAATCAACTACCATAAGGATGTTCAGAAGACAATTTTTGAGCGCATGATTTCCGAGCGTTTCCGGATTTCCTCCAGATTTCGTTCCGAGGGCGCCGGCGAGGCGGCCAAGATCATGGGCACGCAGCAGCGGGAGTTAAAAACAATCGTGTCACAGGCCTATCTTAAGAAACAACAGATCATGGGTGAGGCTGATGCAAAGGCGGTTGAAATCTACGCCGAGGCATTCAACCAAAGCGACGAGGCCCGTGATTTCTACGAGTTCCTCAAGACCATGGAAACCTTGGAAACCACGCTGTCCGAGGAGGACACTCTTATCTTTTCCACCGACTCGGACTTTTTCCGCTACCTCAAGCGATCCGCCCCGGCAAAAGAGTGAGCCAAGCGCTTGGCCAAGCGGCTATTTGAGTGACTCCAGGTAGTCAATTAGGCTGGCCATTTCCTTGACAGTCAAGCCGGCGGCCAGGCCCTCCGGCATCATTGAAGTCGCGCGCATGCCGCTCTTGGCAACGTCTGAACGTTTGAGGTTCTGCACGATCCCGGCGATGTTGCGCAGATCGACGATACCATCCTTTTCTCCGGTCACGAACCCTTCCAGTGTCGTGCCGTTTTTCAACTCGAACCATTGCGTCTGGAATCCCTGTGAGACCACGGCGCTCGGCTTGAGGATGGATTGGATCAGGTCGGTGCGTTTCCATTTTTTGCCGGCGTCGCCGAGGTAGGGACCTTTCTGGGGTTGATCCTGCGAGGTGGTGTGGCAGGCGATGCAGGCCTGACGGGCAAACAACTGGCTGCCAAGCGCGGCATCGCCCTCGGTCTTCAACAGCAGCGCGGTGGCCTCGTTGTGGCCGAGTTGGCCAAGCCGCCGCTGATCATTATCACTCGTTTTCGGGGCGGCATTCAGCTTGGCCAAGGCGGCGGTGGCAGCTTTTGTCAGGGCGGTGTCTTTCGACTTGGCCGCAACAGCCACCAATTCGTGATGATTTTCAGAGCCGGAGTCGCCGATGGCTGTAAACAACTCCGCACTCTTGGTTCCCTGGCTAATGATGTCACCCATCATCCGGCGAAGGTAATCGTTGGCCAGCGGCGACTGCTCGAGTTGAAGCGCGATCCGGTAAGCGACGACCTTGGCCGCGCCTTTTTGCTTGCGCGCGGCATCGCGCAATACCTTCGGTCGGCCAAGATGGCTTGGTGCGTAAATGAACTCCCGCATTGTTGTGGCAAAATTTTTCTGATCGGCACTGTTTTTTTGCCAATCGCCGATGATGGCCAACTGCGTGTTGAACGCCTCGTTGCCGGTGATGCGACCGAGTGCGTTGAAGGCGTCGGAACGAACCTTCACATCGCGATTACGATCCAGTGCCGCCTTGTGGAGCGGTTTGATGGCAATGGTGCCTGGAGACGGGGAGGCAATGAACGCCAGCGCCTCGTCGATATTGGTGTCGATGCCGAGTGCTGCCCGGTCAATGCGGTTTAGTTTCATCTTGGCGACCAGCTGCGGCTTGTGTTCGGCATTCAACTGGTCAAAGCCGGCCTTGATTGCGGCGCCGATTCGAGGCGATGCCTCCCACTTGGTCGGCTCGAAGTAGGGGCCCCGGTCGTCGGGACGGGTAGACCACCACTTCTTTCCGTCCCAACGCTTGTCGATGTGATAAAGCCGACAGAGGGCGGTGAGAATTTCCGTATTTAGCGACGAATTCTCTGAATCCTGCAGTTTTTGGATCAAGCCATCGACGGCTTCGGTGGTGTGCATTTCCTGCAGCGCGGCCAAAGCGATCTGCCGGGTTGGCTCGTTATTGATTCCATCGAGACAGATTTGTGTCGCCCTGGTTTCCACCAGTGCCTTCCGGGCGATGTGCGGAATAATTTTGTTGTTCGCATAAACGTGATTTTTTGGCGAGTTGTCGACCGGTGCCGCAGCCATTTTGAGCAGGCTTTTGTGCGCTTGGCCTAGCCGGGCCAGACCGATGAGGGCCTGCAGTTGCACGCGCGCGTTTTTGTCGTGCAGCGCCTTTACAAGGAGGGACGGGTTCACGCTGCCGGTTTGGCCTTTTCGGTCGGCGAGGGCGCGAAAGGCCCATTCGCGGATGGTTTCGTCGAGCGTCAACCGGGCGATCGTCTTGTTGGCGGACTCGCCGGCCAGTTGCTTGAGCGTGAACAGCGCGGCGATACGTCCATGCAGATGGACCGACCTGTCGGCGGCGAGCCTGGCCAAGCCGTCGATGTGCCCGGCAGCGCCACGCTTGAGAATCTTACGCTGGGTGTTGATCCGGCAGACGGCGCTGTCGGAGACGATGTGCCTGAGCAGGTCGGCGTCGGTTGCCTTGGCCAAATCAGGAAACCTGGCCGCCGGTTTGCCAGGAAAGGTAATCAGCGAAACGCTGCCAACATTTGGGCCACTGTAACGGTAGCCGCCGTTTTTCCAGTCACTCACATAAATCCTCGAGTTGCCGTCGGCATCCATGTCGATGGCCTTGATCTTGTAAAAGCTGTCCTGCGTGACGTTGAACGTGCCTTCGTGTGGCGTAAGGCGGTGCACGTAAACGTGTTGCGTGGTGAAGTCGCACGTGTACAGCGCGTCGTTGAAGGCGTCCGGAAAACCGGGTTCATCCAGCCAGTAACCACCTGTGCCGGAACCACCGCCGTAGTCAGCCAGTGGTGGCATGTGCTCGGCAGGAAAGTTTTTGTAGAGCCGCGGGTAGCCGTGGTTGCCCAGCGAGACGAAATGGTGCAGGCGCGTGTTCCAGCCCTTGCCGTCGTTGGTGTTGTCACGCGAGAAGACGTCTAGCTTCGGGCTGACGGCGACATCGTAAATGTTGCGGGTGTAGAGCGCGTAGTTTTCCAGTTCAGTGCCGTCGGGTCGCACACGGATCACACCGCCGCCGCGCAGATGTAGCGTGCTGTTGTCCCTGCCCCTGGCCTCGACAAAGCCGTAGTCACCAATCGCCAGGTACAGCCAGCCGTCGATGCCCATGCGCACGCCGTTGGAGGTGTGGTCGGCGCCACGAAAGCTGAGGTCGAAGCCCATGCCGGTGACGAGTTGCACCTTCTCGTCGGCGACCCCGTCGTTGTCCCTGTCGCGGAACGCCGAGAGGAACGGCGGGTTGACCACATACAGCGTGTCGCCGACGAAGCAGCTCGAGCGGGGGCTGTCGATGTTCGGCACATAGTCGGTGAACTTGTCCGCCAGACCATCACCGTCGGTGTCGGTGCACTTGACGATCTTGCCGCGGTTGGCCTTTTGATCGATTGAACTGTTCAGATCGACGCTAACGTAGACATCGCCATTGCCGCTGGCGGCGACACCGGTGGGGTAGTTGACCTGCGGCGGCTTGGCGAAAGTGACGACCTTGAAGCCTTTCGGTTGGGCGGTGGCATCTTGACTCAGGCCGAGCGTGGACAGTAGTGAAATGACGGACAGGATTTTCCTCATCATGAAAAATGCGCAGGAATCATTCACGCTTGGGCAGGTGCAGGCAATTAGTTTCCGTTTGGCCAAGCTCCTATTTCAGGCGCAACTTTGGCCAAGCGCCGTTGTTCCATAGCATTGCATCGCTCGCGGGCGGTGTTTATTTTCTTTCCCGTTCGATGAACCTTCAGCGGCTGTTGTTGATTTCGATTGTGGCAAACCTGGTTTGCCTCGCCGGTCTGTTTTGGCTGATCACCGGCCAGCAGCAGTCCGCCGGGCCAAGCCAGGCGGCGCCGGTGGCCGCGCCGGCGGCCCCAAGCCAAGCGCCTGGCCAAGCGGAGGCGGTCGAGCGGATCGTGCGCGAGGTCGAGCCGTTTCACTGGAGTCAAATCGAGTCCAACGACTACAAGACCTACGTTAAGAACTTGCGGGATATCGGTTGTCCGGAGGAGACCATCCGTGATCTTGTGAAGCAGGACCTCGACAAGTTTTACGATCAACGCAAGGCGGACATTTTATCCAAGGCACCTGCCCGCAAGGAATACTGGAAGACAGGCAATCCGAGCGCACTTTCCCAGCCTTCCGGTGCCACCCGCTCGCAATTGGCCCAGCTGGACCGTGAGAAAAACGAGGTGCTCGGCGACCTGTTTGGCCAACAGGGCGTGGCGGCCATCAACCGGCCCAGCCCGCTGGCCCGCGCCCGCTCGCAGGCAAAGAGCGGCTACGCGATGGATTTTATCCCGGAGGAAACCAAGGCAGAGCTGAACACCCTCGAGCGAGAGTTTGGCAGCCAGTTGCTCAAGAAAATGGCCCAGGGCGCAAGCGACGCACAGGACATGGCCGAGATTCGCCAAATGCGGGAGGAGCGCGACGGCCGCATCGCCAACATACTGACCCCGGATCAAAAAATGGAATACGACCTGCGCAAGTCTCCCACCGCGGCAAACTTGCGGCTGCAGATGGACGGATTCGATCCGTCCGAGGACGAATTCCGCGACATCTTCGCGGCGCGCAAGTCGTTCGATGACGAGTACGGCGTTGTGCCTGGGGCGAGCATTTCACCGGTTGATGCCGAGGTCCGCCAACTCGCGGAGCAGGAAATGAGTGAGCAGATTCGCTCCTCGCTGGGGGATGATCGTTTTCAGGATTACATGCGCCAGACGGATTACGACTACAAGTCGATCCACAAAATCACCGAGAGGCAGGGGCTGGGGGAGAACATCTCTGCGCAGGTGTACCAGATGAAGGGCGGCGCCGAGGAGCTTGCCCGGGAGATACGCATGAACCCCGGTTTGTCCATCGAGGAGCAGCAGATGCAGCTGGGCCAAATTCGCAACGAGACCTCCCGCAGCATCGAGTCGATGCTCGGGGGGCAGGGGGCGGTGGCGTTGCAAAACCAGGCCGGCGGGCGGAACTGGCTCAACAACCTCGGCCGCGTTAACCCGCTCCCCATCGTCAAGCCGACCTTCCAGGTCATCACCAGCGGTGCCCCCAACCCGTAAGATTTATACGGTACTGGTTATTCCGGCGTGACTAGGCGCAGCGCGCCCGGCAGCAACTCGATCGCTGCCGGGGTGGTGCCGATGATGTCGCCGTCGGCCTGGATTTCGGCGGGCGGCACGGCATCGATCTCGAGGCGTTTTCCGGTGAAGTAGTCCACGCGCTTATCCTCGACGTAGCGGCCGCTCAGGATGCTCGGAAAGCGTCGTACGATCTGCAGCCGGCCAAGCGCGCCCACCAGGCTGATGTCCAGCAGGCCGTCGTCCGGCTGTGCGCTGGGGGAGAGGCGCATCACGCCGCCCCCGGCGAACTCGGTGTTGCCGGCGCATATCTGAAACATCATCTCCTGTTTTTCTTGGCCATTCCACTTCACCGTAAACTCCGGTGCGCGAAAGCTGGCGAGCGCACGAAATAAACCAACCGAGTAACTGAAGCGCCGACCGAAGATTCGCTTCACGCGTGGACCGGTTTTGCGGATCACCTCAGCGGCAAAACCGGCGGCAACAAAAAGCAGCGCATGTCGCGTGACCGACTCCCCATCCCGGACCAACTGCACGCGGATGATATCAAGCGTCCGGGTGTTGCCGTTGGCCAGGGCATCGATGGCGGTTTTAAAATGGGCCAGGCCGAAGGTCAGTGCAACATCGTTGCCGGTGCCGACCGGTAGCGTCGCGAGGGCGGGGCGCTTGCCCGGCTCGATAGCCATCAGCCCGTTGGTCACCTCATTGACCGTGCCGTCGCCTCCCAGCGCGGCGACGATTTCGAAATCGGGAGCATTCGACTTGGTCAGGAGCGTGGCATGTCCGGCGGATTCGGTGAGCTCAGCGGTTACCGTATGGCCAAGCGAGGCCAAGTGCTCCTCGGCTTGGGCCAGGCGCCGTTCCCCCCGGCGCCGCCCGGACGCCGGGTTGGCGATGAGCAGGATGCGCTTGGCAGCCATGTCCGGCGGTCAGCTCACCTTGCCGATCCAGTCGCGGGCGATGGCCTGCAAGTCACCGTGGCCGTTGGCCTGTCCGGTGTCTGGGGCGAAGTGAATCCGCTCAAGGTCACGAATGATGCCCTGCAACTGGTCGCGATGCGGGGCTGCCAGCGACTTTGGCCGATCGGCGTCAATACGTTGCAGTAGGTCGATGACGGCAAACGGCGTGCAAACGTCCGGCACACGATACACCGGTGGCGCGGCCAGGCTGTCGTCGCGCTTGGCCAAGCGCCACGCGCCAAGGCCAAGCAGCAGCACCAACGCGCCGCCGCCGATCCACGGCCAGATCGGCGCGGGGCCCAGCACGATGCCGGCCAGCGCCAGTTCACTGTCCACCTCCACGAGATCGGCGTCGCTGTATTGTTTGAAAACCGCCTTGGTCACCAGTTCGGTCGGCTCCGGAAACTTGAACGTGAGCGACTTGCCGGCGTCGTCGCCTGGCTTGAGCGTGAGCAGCCAGGTGCGCTCGCTCACGGCATTGACGCCTGCTGCGCCGGAATCAACCCGGGCAATGGACAGCCCCTGGTCATCGGTCTTGGCAATCTCGAAACCGGGGATGTCGAGCTCAACCAGCTTGTCGATCGATGGCGTGAGGCCCTTGCCGGTGGCGTGCAGCTCGAGCGTCAGTTCTTCGTTCTCGCCGGCCAGCCGGGCGTCGAGCGTCTGCGTCAGTTCCAGCTTGTCAACCGGGCGGGCGGGGGCGGTCCCGGGGCGCGCATCGACGATCTGCGTTGCGGTGGTCACCGGCAACAGCACCGGGCCGAGCGAGTCGTAAAAATCGAGATCCATCTGTAGTTCCGGGATGCGGTCCACCGAGGCGTCCTTGGCCTTGAGCAGCACGTAGGCCAGAGGCGTCTCTCGCCAGCCTGGTTGGCCAATGGTGAGCGACTGGGTCTTGGTGTCGTGAAAGGTGATCGACTGCACTTCGAAGTTGTCGCCAAGTTTTTCGCCAAGGTGTTCCTCGAGATCGTCGCGGGGCGCCTGGCGCTGGCCGGGGTAGCGCGGGTAAAAATACGGGGTGCCGGTGCTGCTGCCACCGACGAGGTAGCGTGCAAAACCGCCGGCCTCGCGCTCGATGTCGCTCGTGTGCCGCAGGCCGATAAACAGGCCGAACGGTTCGGTGTGGCCGATCTCGTCGCTGCCGTTGATGTGGGCCACCAGTTCCACCTCATCGAGCAGGTCGTTGTAGTGCTGCACCAGTTCCTGTGCCGGTTCGCCGGCAGGATGATCCTCGAGCACGGCGAGGGAGGCGCGAAGGTAGCGCGGCTTCAACTCCGGCGTCAGCCGGCGCGACGTGTTGGTCACCGACTCGCCGAATGCCTTCAGGTGCCCCTCCGAGTCCGGCAGCACAAGGATGGCATCGCGAATTTTTTGTAGGTTGCTGATTTCCGGAATCTGCTGGCGAGTGACATACGACAGGTCGCTGGCACCGAGGTTGGAGTTGAACCAAAGCTGGAAAACGAGTGGGTTGGGCTTATCGGCGGCCACGGAGGTTTGCAGTGTGTAGAGCGCGGCAGCTTCGCTGAAGTCTTCGAACGCCGCCTCGCGGTGCTTGACGTACACATCGAGGTCGGCCTTGTTGCCGTACTGGTATTCGGCAAGGTCGAAGTTGGCGGCGGCCTGTTGCAGCCTGAGCTGCCAAACATCCGGCTTGGCCTTGAGTCCGGCGTTGAGCAGCGCCAGCAGCGTGTCGTAACCGGCCAGCACCTCGGCCTTGATCTGCGACTCGCCGCGCTTGGTGCCGGCCTGCTGCTGGATCTGCGGCGCGCGCCACGAGGTGGCGAGGCGCTGGCGCATGGAGTTCACCAGCGTCGCGAGCGACTCGACCGGCATTTTTTCCGGCTCGCCGAACACCTGCCTGATGTCGTCGAGCTTGTACACCTCGGCGAAGCTGTGCGCGCCCTCGAAGGCGGTGACGATGGCCCGCGGCTTGGGCGGATCGATTGGCAGCCTGGCCAGGCGCCTGAGAATCTCGTCCAGTTCGCGCAGGTTGCGCTTTTGTTTCGCCCGGGTGAGCGGCGTGCCGCTTGGCCGCGGTGGGATGTAAACCGACACACCAACAGTGGGCATGCGAGGCTTTGCGCCACCGTTGGGGTTACGGGACTGTGCCCAGCCACCGAGCAGTTTGTCGGCAATGCGCTTGGCCAATGACGGGTCGAGTTCGGCCAGGCGTTCGATCTCATCGAGCGCCTCGACAGTTTTCCTGTTCTTCAAGAGTGTTTCGGCGAGGGCAGCCATGACACGGGTGCGGCGGCTTTCCGGCAAGGCGGCGAGCCAGTCGGCTCCCGGGGCGTGCTCGATGACGAGCGCCGGGGCGATCGGCTTGTAGCGGCTGGAATTTTGCTGGGCCAATCGGCGTTGCTGCTCATACACCGGGTCATAAATCGTCGAGCTGCGATTCACGATTATTTGTGAATTTTTCGCGGTGTTCTCGGCTTCGACGAGCCACGCCTCGGCGGCGATGGTCAGCGGAAGCTGCCACTTGGCCAGGTTGCCGCCGTCCGCGTCCAGCAGCGCGCCGATAATCTGCTTGAGGCTGCGCAGGTTTTCACCGCGTGCGGAAAAGTTGGTGCTGCGCACATTGCGCTGCACATCAGACTGGACGAGCTGGATCAATTTCAACCCCGGCCCACCTTCACGGAACTGCCCGCTCATCCAGTCCTCGGCCCTGGTCTTGGGCAGTTTCGCGATGAGCGAAAAGCCGCGCTTGATGCCGTCGAGCCGCTTGGTGTCGTCCTCAATGGTTGCGATCAATTTTTCGTTGGCCTTCCACGCGGCGGACAAGTTGGGCGGACTCGGCTGGCCGCTCCACAGTTTGTGCAGCAGGTCGGCGCGCATCTCGAGTGCCCAGTCCTCATCGCTGTCCGGCACAAACTTCAGCGCGATCCTGGCTTGGGATTTGGTTGCCAATGGTTGCAGTAGTTGCGCGGCACGCTTGCGGCCGTCCAGTGTGTCGGCGCCGAATCGGCCGATGCCGGCCTCGAGCCGCTTGGCCAGGCGCGACAGGTTTGGCTGGCCCACGCCGCGCAGCAGGTTGGCCAGCGAGGCGATGTCGGCATCGTTGGACTCGGTCGGGGCTAGTTTCAAAATCTCGACGAAATCCTCCTGCGTGAGCATCGGGCGAGGCTTGTTGGTGGGACGCGTCGGGATCGGCGCGCCGCTCGGCATCGGCGGTATGCTGGCCGGTGGCGGTGGAGTGGAGGAACCGGTGGCGGGTGTCCGGAGCAGGGCAGTGATGAGGTGGCGGTACGCCTTTTCGGCGGAGCCGTCGAATGGTAGTGACTGGATGTGTTTGCCCAGTTCCTCCCAGCGTCCGGCGTTGGCCAGGCGCCGGAAGCGCTCCGCCGCCGCCTTGGCCTTGTCCTTTTGCGGTTCGGCTTTTTTTGTCAACTCATCGAGCGCGTTGAGGATACCGTCCGGCGTGCGGTCAAACTTCACCGCCGTCAACGCGGCGTGCAGCTTTTCCTGCGGTGTCTTTGGCTTGGGTGGGGTGGTTGTCTTGCGGGCTGTTGGCGGCGTGCCGCTGCGGTTGGGGGCGATTATTGGTTGGGGAGTCCTTGCCGGGGCCGTGATGGCGCCTTTTGCCGGCAGACGACGAATCGACTTTGGGGGCACACCGGGCTTCACCCTGACGGCGGGAGTTAAGATGGTTCTCGGGCTTGGCTTGGCGGGCGCTTGGCCAAGCGCAACGAACGGCAGCAGGCCCAGGCCAAGCGCAAGAAGGGTGAAGCGGCGTGTCATCTCGGAAGTTCCTTTGGAGCAAAAAAGAGCCGACTCACGTCGGCTGCTTTGGTTCGAAATTCAAATTGACGTTCAACCGATCAGGAGCCTTTGCCGTCGGGGCGTTTGCCGACGCTGGCTCCGCGGGCGTCCTCCTTCTTTTTCATGGCCTTGGGCTTGTTGCTCTTCTTTTGTCCTCGGCACTTCGAGCAGACGTTCTTGTTGCCCTCACACTTCTTTGGCAGCGGCAAGGCCTGCACCTCGGACAAATCCATGCGGGCCAGCCGCACGACGGCCTCGAGGTTTTTCTGGTGATCCTCCGATGCCTTGGCGTCGGTCTTGGCGGTTTGCTCGGCGAGCAGGCGGAAGTTCTGGCGCGCCTTCTCGAGCGGCTCCTTCCATTCCTCCTTCTCGGCCAGCTCAAGGCGCATCAGCCAGCCGGTGTAGTACTGCGCGCTGGCGAGTGAGGATCGAATCTTGCTCTCCAGTTTACTGTCGTCGCCCCTGGCGGTCTCGTCGAGGAGATGCTCCATCGAAAGCATGGCTTCCGGCAGTTCGCCGACGTAGATGCGGGCATTGGCGCGGGCGAGTTGCAACTGCTGCCGCTTGGCGGTCTCGGTATCAGGCAGGGCGGCGAGGGCGTCGTTATAGGCATCAATCGCCTGTTGCCACTGCTTCTTGGCCTCGAAATCCAAAGCGGCTTGGATGTTTGCCTTGGCTTCCTCGCGCGCGAGTCCGGCTTGGCCGGGGCCGAAGTGGTAGGCCAGCAACGCCACGGGAGCGAGCGCCCACAGGAAGATAAGAAGGTTCTTTTTCATGTTTTTACTGTGTGATTAAGCCTATTTTGCTCGACGACTTCGTCCACTCTGCCACGGGCTTCCGAAGAACGCAAGGCCCACGGGCAGCAATGCGAGCAGCCCGGCACCGGTGGCGATGCAGCCCAGCGCCAGTTCGCGGCGGCCCTTTTCGCCGGGGTCGACGAGGTTGCGCACGCCGGCCAACTCGGCCAGTTGCGTGGTGGAAATCTGCACGTCGTTGACGTCCACGTACTCGCCGCCCAGGCGCTTGGCCAACTGCCGCAACACGCGGGCATTTTGCCTCGACATGTGGCCGTCGATGAACACGCCGCGGCGCGGATCGCCCACACCGGCCACAAGCACCCGGTTGATCGAGGGCGGCAGCCTGGGCAGGCCGATGTCCGGCACGGTGTCGCCGTCGCTGACGACCAGCAGCGTGGTGCTGCCCGGTTCCCAGCCCTTGGCCAGGCGCACCGACTCCTCGATGCCGTCGAGCAGGCTCGTCTTGCCGGGATCGAACGCCATGTCGAGCGGCAGGTCGTCGAGGATGTTCTTGACGACGTTCAGGTCGTGCGTGTCCACCACGACCGGCTTGGCCCCGGTGAAAAACGCAACGACGCTGATCCGCACCTGGTCGAGCGCGATCCGCTCGAAGAGCGACAGCAACACCTTGGCGCCGCGCTGGGAGCGCGTGCGTTTCTTTTGCTTGCTGGAATCGAAACCGCCGTCGTCGAGTTGCATGCTCGGCGACACATCCCACGCGATGACCAGGTGCCGGTAGCCGCCGTCGGGAATCTTGTCGTAGCTCGCCACGCGCGGCCGGATGAAAAACAGCGTGACCAAGCCCCACGCCATGGCGGTCAGCGCGAGCACGCGCACCGTCGGCGCGAGGCGCGTCCACACCCGAGCTTGGCCAAGCGGGCCGAAGGCCAGCCGTGCCACCCGTTGCGTGCGGCGTGCGTGCCACGCTTCCGCCAACACGGCGAACACGCCGGTGCCCAGCGCCGCCCAAATAGCCAAGGTAGCTGCATCCGTCGTGATGTCAGGAATGTTCATCGACGGGTCACCATGGCGTGAATCTTATGCCGAAGAGCGAGAGCAGTTGCAGGCCGAGCAGTGACAGGCCGGCGAGGGCGAACGGGCGGAAATTGTCGGCCGGGATCGGTGCCTCCGGCTCAAACTTGGCCGGGCGCATCGAGTCGATTCGCTCGAACACCGTCTGCAGCGCGGCGGGATCGCCCGCGACGAACGCCTCGCCGCCGGTGCGGGCCGCGATCTCGTACACCTCCTGCTGCGGTTGGCCGGTGGCCACATGAATGTAGTACACCACGATGTCGGCGCCGCGCAGATCGGCGGCAATCTTGTCGCCCTGTCCGCGCAGGTCGGCGCTCATGCCGTCGGAAATCAGGATGATCATCCGGTCGCCCTCCGGTCGGTCGGCGAGGATGCGGTACACCGAGCGCAGCGCGAGGCCGATGCGCGTGCCGCCCATGTACGACGGCATGGCTTCCGGTTTCATGAACGGCGCCGAGTGCTTGAGCGCGGAGAGATCCTGCGTGAGCGGCACCCAGTGCAGCACCTCGGTGCCGAACAGCGTCACGCCGAAGGCGTCGCCCTCGCGATGGCCGACAAACTCCTGCAGCGCCTCGACCGCCTTGTCGCTGCGCCGCCCGTCGCCAAACGTTGCCGTCATGCTGCCGGACACATCGAGCACGAACTCGATGTTCGAGAGCACGCGCTGGTTGCCCTGGCTGAGCGGCCGTTGCGGCCCTGCCAGCAGCACGATCGCCACCGCCAGCAGCAGCGGCGCACCGAGGTTGGCGATTTTAACGACGCCCTCGAGCCAGCGGCCGCGCTTCGCGCCGGCGTGGTCGAACGGCATGGCCAGCACGGTGCCGCGCCGCCGCCATTCCCAGAGCAGTAGCAGTACCGGCAGCGCCAACAAAGTCAACACGGCTGGATGGGCAAAAGTCATTTGGTGCGATTTTCTGTGGGGCGACGGTATGGCTCGAGCAGGGCAGGGATGTCCACGGTGGTGGTGCCGGGTGGGCGGTGCAGCCAGTCCTCGAGGCCGCGCAGCAGCGGGCCGGCCTCGTCGTGCTCCTTGAGTTGGTGGTGCAGTTCGGCCACGCCGCCGTCCTCCGGCAGGTCAAGCCGCTCGCGCCAGTGGGAGAAAATCATGCGCTCAAGACGTGCGCGGCCGTCGGTGTCGAGCGTGCCGTTGGCGGCCTGCTCGACGAGCGGCCGCAGTCGCTCGGCCAGGTCCGGTGCGTCATCGTCGTCCGCTTGGCCAAGTGGCGTTTTCTTTTTACGGCCAAGCAGAAACAGCGGCCAGGCGGCGATGAACCACACGACTCCCAAGCCAATCAGCCAGGTGGTGTAGCTGCCTGGCAACGACAGTCCGCCGGTCTCGTCCTCGATCAGTTTGCCGTCGTGATCCTCCGGCAGGATGCTGCGGATGCGCACGGTGATCGGCGGGAGATTTGTTGGCACGGTGCCGTTGGCATTGCGGAGGAATTTGGCCAGGTCGTACTCGCCCGGCACGAAGCCGAAGTAGCGCAGGTCGTACCGCTTGTCGGTGCCGTGCGGGAGTATGTCGTGGACGCGGACGATGATTTTTGATTTATCACCGACCGGCGCGGCCTCGAGTTGGTCGCCGGAGAGGATCACCATCCGGCTGCCCTCCATGCCGACCGGAATGATCCCGAGCGGTGTGCTGGTATCCTGTGCAGGCGGCTTGGCCAAGCCGGTGTAAGTGATGGCGGCAAGGAGCCCAAGCTTGGTCAGGCGGCAATTCATCGTGTGCCCCTCCCGAGGCAGTCACGTTTGCGCAGGAAACCGCGCAGCCGGTGCAGGAACGGTTCGTTCACCGGCAGCTCGAGATGGTCGATGCCACCCCGGCGCAGCTCGGCGGCGGTGTCGTCGTCGCGGAACCAGTGGCTCCAGCCGTGGCCGACAAACGCCCCGCCGGTTTCGGCTTCTTCACCTCGAAAAATCCCGGCGCGCAACCGGCCGCGCTCGACGGGATCGGTGAGTTGGAGCGCTACGCAGTCGTGCTCCTGTGCGAGCCGCTTGAGGCGGGTGGCGGCTTCCGGCTGGCGCAGATCGCTCAAGACGATGAGCATTGCCCGGTTCGTGAGCACGGCGGAAAGTTGATCAAGTTTCTCGACGAGTGTGGTCTGCTCGTCGAATCGATAGTGGCGCAACTGGTGCAGCCAGAGGAACACGCGGTACCGCGACAAGCTTGGCCGGGCGTCAAGGACGCGTTCGCCGCAGCCGACCATGCCGACCGGGCTCATGCGGGCGAGCGCGGCCAGCGCCAACCCGCCGGCGATCTGCACCGCCCAGGCGTATTTACTCATGCTCGTGGAGGCGACGCACATCGAGCCGGAGGTGTCGACGAGTAGATAAATCGGCATCTGCTTGGGTGCCTCGTACTCCTTGATGAACGGACGGCCCATGCGCGCGGTGACGCGCCAGTCGATCTGCTTCACCGGGTCGCCGGCCTCGTACGGGCGGCTCTGCGCGTATTCGATGCCGGAGCCGGTGAACGGCGACGAGTCGGTGCCGTACTGCAGGCTGTCGGCAAGCCGCCGCACGGCGATGGAGAACTGGCGTCCGTCCAGTCCATCGCACGATTCGAGGCTGCCGGTGAGCGGTTTCATCTGCGCTTGGCCAAGGGCCGGGATGTCAACCGGCCTCGGAGAGAATTTCCTTGAGCACGCTCACGCCGGAGACACCCTCAGCCAGCGCCTCGTACTTGAGCCGGATGCGGTGCAGCAACACGTCCTCGGCCAGCGCGTACAGATCCTCCGGCACGACGTAGTCGCGGCCGTGGATGAAGGCGCGTGCCCGCGCGGACTGGATCATCGCCAGCCCGGCTCGCGGGCTGCCGCCGATCTCGATGCTCGGATGGCGGCGCGTCCGGCGCACCACCTCGACGGTGTGTTTTTGGAACACGTCACTCACGTGCACCTCCTGCACGGCGGCCATCATCCCGACCAGGTCGGCGACGGTGGACACCGGTTTTTTGTTGAGCAGGTCGAACGCCGTTCGCGGCACCGCGCCGCCGTCCGTTCGCTGGAGGCCAAGCGTTAGGCTGCGCCGGAGCACGTCCTCCTCCTCGCCGGAGGACGGGTAGTCGAGCCGGTGGCACAGCATGAACCGGTCGAGCTGCGCCTCCGGCAGCTCGAACGTGCCGCTCTGCTCAATCGGGTTTTGCGTGGCGATGACGAGGAACGGCGCGGGCAGCGTGTGCGTCTCGTTGCCGATGGTGACCTTGCGCTCCTGCATCGCCTCGAGCAGCGCGCTCTGCACCTTGGGTGCGGCGCGGTTGATCTCATCAGCGAGCAGCAGGTTCGTGAAGATTGGCCCGAGGTGCGTGGTGAACTCGTTGTTGCGCTGGTCGAGCACCTCCGAGCCGAGGATGTCCGACGGCAGCAGATCGATGGTGAACTGCACGCGGCTGAAGCGCAGGTCGATGGCGTTGGCGATCGTCTGCACCAGCAGCGTCTTGGCCAGGCCGGGCACGCCCTGCAGCAGCAAATGCCCGCCGGTGAATAGCGCGATCAGCAGCCTTTCGACGACCGTGTCCTGCCCCACCACCACCTCCGCGACGCGCTGGCGGACCTCCGTTACGAGATTGGATTGAACCGTTTCCATATTTTTGAAGTGAGCCTCTTGGCGAGAGGAAGTTTTTGCGGTGCGAAGCTTACGCCTACAATCCCGCTTGGCCAAGCGCGGGATACGAAATACCTGTTGCCAACTGCAGACTCGGGGCATAGCTTTCGCTCCGTGAATCGATCCAGATCAAACCGCGCCGCTTCGGCTCCGCTTGGTTTCACTCTGATCGAGTTGCTGGTGGTCATCGCCATCATCGCGATCTTGGCTGGGTTGCTCTTGCCGGCTCTGGCCAGGGCGAAGGAGAAGGGGCGGTCGACCGCTTGCCTGAACAATCACAAGCAAATTGGATTGGCTTTCATGATGTACGTGGACGACTTCGAGACGTTCCCGATCCACCCGACGTGGTCAACATGTGGTGGGAAGCTGGGCCTTGGCCCCGGCTACCAAAGTAACAACAGGAGCATCGCCGACTTCGACAAACGGCCGCTGAATAAATATACCGCCACGGCGGAAGTGTACCGTTGCCCGAGTGACGACGGCGACGTGCTGCACCCGGAGCACTTCCCCAGGCGCGAGCCGGCCATGCCTAAAACCTGTTATAATTATTACGGCACGAGCTATCTGGTCCAGTGGTCATGGGATGGTTTTGGTGTTCAGCACGTCACAGCTAGTCCGGGGCAAAAGGCGTTGACCGAGTCCGAGTTGTCCAAGGCTCCCACCACGAAACTAATCCAGGCCGACTGGCCATGGCATGGCAACAGGATTGAAAAGTCGCAGAAAACCCAGTGGCACAAGCTGGGTGTCCGGGGGTTGAACACCCTCTTCGGCGACGGCCACGCCGCGATCTTCGTTTTCCCTCGGGACTTGCACAACTGGGGAGGCCGCACTCCCGACCCCGCCAACGGCTTCTGGTAGGCCAAGCGCTTGGCCAAGCGGATGAGGGAAGAGAAAATGGCACTCCCGAGAGGATTCGAACCCCTGACCTAGTGTTTAGGAATTGGCCAGAATATTAATTTCAAATCCCGCCAAATATCCTTTAACCAACGTATTTATTTAAGGGTGATGCGAAATAACCACTTAAGAGTTTCCTCTTAAAAAACTCACACCATACCCTCAAACCGCTGGAATTGTCGGCACCAATTTGGCACCAAGCTCAAGACTTACTTTTAGACAGCCGCACACCCAGCAACATAACCGCCACTACAAAAGTGGGAATTATGAAATGTTTCATGGCCCCACCAACTTCACCCGGTAATATTGCTTCTGGAAAAGTGCTTTTCGCCAATCAGTGAATTCAACCGAGCTTCCGGTGCCTTGGATTTCGCCTATCTCGCCCCACTTCTTTAAGTCATGTGAGACTTCAATGATGTAGATAGAATCTGATTTAGTTTGGAAGGTTATCGAGAACGGAACTGCAATTTTAGAGAAACTATTAATAATTAAATCATTAGAACTAGCTCCTTCCACTTCAAAGAGTAGCTCAAATTGTCCACTCCGAGTCTCTTCTCCGTTTGCGGCAAGCTTGCCTGAAAAATCAAAGCCCACCCTGTAAACCCCCGCTTCACTGAATGCCATCGACTGATGCGAATGCGCCCCCGCCTTCATCATAAATGTGTCCGATTCGCTGATTCCATCGACGGAATTGAACATCACCGTGGGCTTACCAAAAGTATCCGTCGAATACAGATACACCTCTCCGGGCCCTTCAACCGACTTGAGGTTCAACTGCACCTCATCCCCAACAAACACTCCCGCTTCCACCTCGTCTGAAGCGATCCCAAGATAGAGCAAACCTTCCTCTTCATGCTGTGACAACTCGTAGAACAACTCACCCGGGTGCCCCAGAAAGCCAAAGGCAGGATCATTTGGAACGACGGTTGCAGATCTAGAATCTACTCGAAGCGCTACCTCATTAACTGTGTATGCAACACCATCGTGGCCCTCATCTCCATGATCATCTTCACCGTGGTCGTCTTCACCATGAACGTGAGCAAGAATCTCTGCTTCCCACTCTCCGTCTTCATACACAATCTCCAAATCTACCTCGCCCTCCGACAAAACATTCACTTCAAAATTAATAAAATACTCCTCGCTTTCTGCTGGAAGCCCGCCATTTGCAAGAATTCCATTCGCTGTAAATCCTAATCTATATGTGCCTGGAGAATTGAAACCCCAATTTTTGTGGAAATGCGCCCTAGCAGGAAACTGCATTCTATCTGATTCACCAATTCCATCTGATGAATTAATATCAATATCGATTTCGTTAAGACTCGCTTTCCAAATAAAGAAGTCACCGGGAGCATGAATGCTGGACAACTGCAGATTGAATAGCCCTTGTTCAAAAGTACCCTTTGCTGTGCTTTCAGCATTCATCCCAAGAAACAAAATTTCAGGCTTAGCTACTTGCGGGATGATCCAAATAGGGGCACCTGCATCACCAAGAAAATTGAATCTAGAATCCTCCGGTATAATCTCTTTGCTATTCTGATTTAAAACAGCTGTTTGGTCACCGACGGCATCTTCATGCCTGAATGAAAAAGACCATTCAGAGCCATCATGATTAACAGATAAATCGCCATGTCCATTGGTCCATTTTTCATTTTCTTGAGCATTTACAATATTAGGTGAAGCAATTACTAGCAGTAGGCTGATATTAAAGAGTATATATTTATTCATTTTTATGACTTAAGTTTTTTATATTTTAAGGATTAAAGTTAGAGGGAGCTGACGGATTAATTCCATCCTCAATCAGGGACTTGATGATGAGCGCATCAACTGACTTCACATGACCATCCGCAAAAAGGTAATTCGCCTTTCCTGCAGATCGGTCTTCAGCAGCTTTACCCAATCTATGGCGATCAGGCTGAATGTCGTTAATAACACTTTTCCATCCGCTAATGTGCCAAGTTCGTGAATGAGAATGATCTGAAAACAAAGAAACCCCGGATTTGTCTGAAGCTTCAAACAGCAGAAAAGTAGAGCTAGGGCTTTTGAGTTGAGCAAGCCTAGGTAAAGGCTCAACTAATTTCCCAAATGCGTTCACTAATGGCACGGTTATGGATTCATTCAGAATATAACTTGTGCCACCGTTTTCTTTTCTTAATTTATTTCGAGGATCTGCGCCACAAAGCCTAATCGAGTCTACTTCTCCTATGTATGGAGAAAGAGTATTAATCCAAACATAGTTTGGGTTGGATGTTTGATGAGCGGTCATCGGTAACTTTCCATTGAAGTCATCCGAATAAAGCATAAACCCAAGACCCAATTGTTTCATGTTCGACAAACAGTTTATTTGTTTTGCTTTGCTTTTTGCTTTTCCGAGGGCTGGCAAAAGTAAACCAGCTAATATTGCAATTATTGCAATAACCACCAAAAGCTCGATTAAGGTAAATCCTCTACTTAAATTTTGCTTTAGGGGCTCGTAATTAGAGCCGCCAATTAAGGAGTTTTTGTTTTTCATTTAATTTAAGTTAGCCATAAACATCCTAACTACAGGTATTCATGATATATTTTTTGTCTGATTGATCTGCAGTTTAATTAATTGTTAAACTGCAGTTCGAAAAGGCGAGCTACCAATTGAATGTTCCGGAGAAAATCCTTAGGATAAATCCAGATACTTTAATCGGTATCTGCGGTTTGAAGAGCTAACTTAAAGGAGGAGCGCGCTGTTTAATTAGTTTAGCGCTGGCATTAGGGAGTGAAATCTTGGTTGAAGAGAACTTAAATTCTACATAATTAATGTACTCCCAATTTGCAGAAATGCTGGACTCTGGAAGAATTAGTCCCTGAGAATAAATATCTACCGGGCAATATTGATCATTTTCCCACGGCTTCTCATCATTAGAAGATTCGCTATTACTACGATCTGCACAAGAATAGCCTGAGTGCGATGTGGCATGGGGGTGAAAAACAAAGAAATGCAACTCTGGCGAAGCAATAGATGCCGATAGCAGACCAATTTGCAGAATGCAGATTAGCGTGAAGATTGGCCTAATTATTGATTGCAGTAATCGCAAAGCAAAACAGGAAATTGACGCATTAAGTTATTAATGCAAGTTTTTTTCACTCCAGCAACTTCAACCGATATTATTGCTAAGGGAATATTGCCTTTCGGCGCTCAATGAATTTAACAGAGCTTCCGGTGCCTTGGACTTCGCCGGCACCAATTTGGCACCAAGATCTGAAAAGTGTGAGAAGATAGAAAAAGGCACTGCGCGGGAATTCACGTAAAGCCTTTAAATACGAGGGTTAAAAGATGGCACTCCCGAGAGGATTCGAACCCCTGACCTAGTGTTTATGAAACACCCGCTCTATCCAACTGGGCTACGGGAGCACACGGGCGGCGGCTTGCTGCTTGGCTGAACGTAGATTGCCGCAATTTCACCGTCAAGATTGCCGTGGCTTATCCGGCTAATCCTTGTAGTAGGTGGCCAATCCCGAACGCCACCAGTGCTGCGACTCCGCCGACGAGCAGCATCTCCAACCCGGATCCCGCCCAAGGGCGGCCAGTGAAGCGCACCTTGAGGCTACCCAGCGTAAACAGTGTGAGGGCGGTCAGTACGCAGGCCGCCGGGAAGGCGAACGCCGCCCCAAAATTACCGATGTAGCCCGTCACGTAACTTAGCAGTGGCACGAACCCGAACAGCACGAAGGAGAGGAACGTGGCCATAGCATTGCCAAGCGGTGACTGGTTGGATTTGAACAGGCCAAGTTCCTCTACCATCATCACGTCCACCATCGTGTCCCGGCTCTTGGCCAGAATATCGACGATCTGTTTTGCGTCCTCCCCGGCAAGACCCTTCTCTTGATACAACTCCACCAACTCGCGTTTTTCGCCATCGAGGTGGTTGTCGAATTCCCACTCTTCCCGGTCGCGTTCGGCCTGATAAAATTCATCCTCCGCCTGTGTGCTGAGGTAGTCGCCGAACGCCATCGCAAGTCCGTCGGCGATCAGGTTGGCGAAGCCCAGAATTAGGATGACACCCACTGGCAGCGCGGCTCCGGCCACGCCAGCCACGACGGCGAAGGTGGTGATGATCCCATCGAGCCCACCGTAAACAATGCTCTTGATGTATTTGCCGCTCCCGCTCCCATGCGGTTCGTGGCCTGCATCGTGGGAACTTCGGAGGGACTCAACGTCCCGATTGCGGTAGGCTTCCCGGGCCTTGTCGAGGTTTCTTGTCAACATCCTGCGCGAGTATACCTTGGCTTGGGTTCACCGGCAACGGCGCACGTCCTGAAGAGGAGCGCTGGTGTTTTCATTTGTCCATGGGAAGTTGGCAATAACGCAGGCCAACGTTCCGCCTCGACCCGGGGTGAGTCAACCCGTGTCTGATTCGGATGCCGACCAAGGAGAATAGCGGGCGCTTGGGCAAGCGGGGGTGAGGCTTGACAAAACAGCCAAATCAGCGGAGATGTCTTGTAGCAATCGTAAGGAGTGTACTTCTTTCAAGAAGAATTACATTCATTTTAGGAAAGGAGACTGATCCCATGCTCAAGCCCGACGATACCATACAGGTCATCATCGACGTGCAGGGTAAACTTGCTACCCTTATGCATCAGCGAGAGCAACTCTACCGGAATCTGGAAATCCTCATCCGGGGCATTAGGGTTCTCGAGTTACCGATTCTCTGGCTCGAACAGCACCCTGAAGGCTTGGGTCCCACCATTCCCGAGATCGCCGATCTGCTCATGGACCTGAAACCACTTCCAAAACTTAGTTTCAGCGCTTGCGGTCAAGACGATTTCCTGGAGAACCTGCGGACCAGCGGACGCCAACAGATCCTGCTCGCCGGGATCGAGACGCACGTTTGTGTCTACCAGACTGCCCGCGATCTGCTGGAACAGGACTATCACGTCGAAGTTGTCGTCGACGCGACCTCTTCCCGCACTCCCGAGAACAAGCAAGTCGGATTGGGCAAGATGGCCTGCGCAGGTGCCGGGATGAGTTCGGTTGAGATCGCCCTCTTTGAGTTGCTGGGCACTGCCGATGCCCCGCAGTTCAAGGAGATTTTACGCCTGCTCAAATAAGCGCAAGACAAGGCATCCGGGCTAAGTCAGGATAGTTCAACGCCGTTTCATCGGCAGCTCGATTCATCCTCATCGCAGGGGTTCGAGCAAGAGCGGCTGCAGCAACCCAATCGGCCGGCCAAGACGTCCTCGTCAGCAGGTGTTCCGGGAAACACCCTTCGCCAGATCGCCTGCACCAGCAACCATCCACCGAGAATGACGGTGATGCCGATGATTGCCTTTATCCCAGTGACTATCATGATCAATTGGATAACCCGGCGAAACCCATGAAGCAGACCGACAGCAAGCCGGCCAACACCAGGGTGATGACGGTGCCCTTGACGATGTCGGGCGTTTTGGCAAGTTCCAGCTTCTCGCGCAATCCAGCCATCAGGACGAGGGCCAAGGTGAAGCCTGCGCCGGCGCCCAATGCATAAACAAACGACTGGAGGAGGCCGTAGCCCTTGTTGGTTTGGAACAGGGCCAGGCCAAGGATCGCGCAGTTGGTCGTGATCAGTGGCAGGAAGATGCCGAGGGCGCGAAACAGGGCAGGGCTCATCTTCTTGATAAACATCTCGACCAATTGCACCGTCGAAGCGATCACTGCAATAAACGAGATCAACTTCAGGTAGGGTGCATCGATCATGAGCAGCAGGGAATTGATGCCAAACGCCGACATCGAACTAACCACCATGACGAAGGTGACAGCACCCCCCATGCGGGTTGCGGTTGCGAGCTTGCCCGACACTCCCAGGAAGGGACAGATGCCGAGGAAGTAGGCCAGTACGAAGTTGTTGATTAGGCAGGCATTGAGGAATATCGCCCACAGGGGATCACTATTCATGAGATTGATTCCTTCCCGGTTGAATTTGCGCGGCGCTCTCGTCTCTTGGCGAGCCAGTTGAACAGCAGAAGCCAACCTGCCAAGGTGAAGAAGCCGCCCGGCGGAAGCAGCATGATGATCCATTCCTGGTATCCTTCGCCGAACAACTGCAGGCCGAACAGACTGCCGCTGCCCAAGATCTCACGCACCCCGCCCAGGCAGAGCAGGGCCATAATGAAGCCCACCCCCATGCCGAGGCCGTCTAGCAGGGAACGATAAATGCCATTCTTCGATGCGAAGGCCTCGGCCCGGCCAAGAATCAGGCAGTTGACCACGATCAGGGAGATAAATGCGCCCAATGCCTTGTGCAACTCCAAGCTGATTGCCTGGATCAGATAGTCGACGATGGTGACGAAGGTGGCGATCACCAGGATGAAGGTGACGATGCGTACCTGCTTGGGAACATAGCGGCGCAGCGAAGAAACGACCAAGTTCGACATTATCAACACGAACGCGGTCGCCAATCCCATTGCGAGGGCGTTTTTCGCCGTGTTGGTCACCGCCAGCACCGGGCACATTCCCAAGACATGCACGAAAACCGGGTTCTGTTTCCAGATGCCCTTGATGAATTCGTCGGTGCCGGATGGCGGACTCTGACTTGCAGGAATCAACTTGTTACTCCACTCCTTCCCTGTATTGAAATACTTCCTTTTTTGGATGGACGGTCGGAATCCACCGGGCCGAGCTTTCGCTCAGCATATTGGCCGTTGCCTTCGAGGTAACCGTTGCGCCGGAGATGCCGTCGATCTGCCAAGGGTCGTTTTTCTCCCCCGGTTTGACGAACTCGATTAGGTTGGCCAACTTGGCACCGTCGGGCGTCAGGCTCACGTCGAGGTTGCCGAAATTACGCAGGAAGTCCGGATCGGTTTCGATGCGGTCGCCCAGACCCGGCGTTTCGCGGCTCTCCAGCACGCTGATGCCGAGGATTGCCTGTTTCTCGAACGAGTATCCGTAAAGCAGCCGGATGACGTCCTGGTATCCCATTCCCCGGGCCGCGATCGCCAAACCCACGAGTTCGTGGTTGTCGTCATAGCCGGCGAAAACGAGGTCATCGCCCTCGTTGTCGGATGGAACCGGGTCAAAGCCTCCGCTTTGGTTCAGGCGGAAGGCGGCGCTGGTCGTGGCGCCGGGCAACACTTTGGTGATGGCCTTCTCCCGCATCTCGATCTTGTTCTGCCGAATGATCGGGCCGGTCAACTCGTAGACCATCACAATGGCGATGCCGCAGGCAAGGCCGATGCCTACCACCGCCCGATACATCGGCCAGACTCGTGGCCGCGCAGGAGGCATCATGGGAAGTACCTCAGGATTGGTTTCCGGTGGTTCCATAAACCCGCGGCTGGATCCAGTTGTCGATGAGGGGTGAGGCTGCGTTGCCCAGGAGAATGGCGTACATCACGCCCTCAGGCATACCGCCCCAGACACGAATGACCACCACCAGCACCCCGATTAAAATGCCGTAGAGCACGCAGCCCGGATGGGTCATGGGGCAGCCCACCATATCGGTCGCCATAAACACCGAACCCAGCAAGAGCCCCCGCGACAGCCACATGAAAAGGGGGTCCGCATAATGTTTCGGAT
>MPLZ02015303.1_pt1 | contig 25370 bp, 19 predicted proteins | sample 1617311 | NCBI WGS metagenome assembly MPLZ02 (sample SAMN05944806, study PRJNA350692) | marine metagenome | biome: marine; feature: ODZ; material: water; isolation source: 160 m water sample filtered on 0.2 um supor filter | place: Pacific Ocean | collected 2012-04-08 | depth 160m m | reverse complement strand
TTAAAAAAAAGAGAAGTATTAGAAAAAGGTTTTTTAAGTATATATAAAATTTATCAGTCTAAATTACTTGATCTAAATGCCTGTGATTTTAGTGATTTAATATTGCACTCAGTAAAAATTTTTGAAAAAAATCCTGATATCACTAAAATGTATTCCAGGAATTTTAAATATATTTTGGTTGACGAATATCAAGATACTAATTTAATTCAAAGTAAATGGCTAAACTACTTAGCAAAGCATAATCTAAATATTTGTTGTGTAGGTGATGATGATCAATCAATTTATAGCTGGAGAGGAGCTGAAATAAAAAATTTTTTAGAATTTGATAAAATATACAATAATACAAAAATAGTTAGGCTTGAAAGAAATTACAGATCGACTCAAAATATATTGTCAGTAGCATCTAAAATAATATCAAATAATGAGGCAAGAGTTGGAAAGAATCTTTATACTGAGGGTGAAGATGGAGATTTAGTTTCTTTAAATTATTTTAGAAATGGAAAAGATGAAGCTATTGGAATAAGTGATGAGATTGAAAAATTAAAAAAGAAATACTTCCTTAATGACATGTCAATTTTAGTAAGAGCAATATTTCAAACACGTGAGTTCGAGGAACGTTTTTTAAAAATTGGAATACCATATAGAATCATAGGAGGCATAAAATTTTATGAACGTGCTGAAATAAAAGATTGCATTGCTTATCTTAGAGTGGTCAATCAAAACAAAGATGATCTTTCTTTTGAAAGAATTATAAATGTTCCAAAAAGATCAATTGGAGAAACTACTGTTAAGCAGATAAATGAATATGCAAAAAAAAATGGCTTGCCTTTAGAAAAGTCTGCAATTTCTCTAATTCAAAAAAATAAAATAAAACCAAAAACAAAATTAGGATTAAGTTCTTTATTAAATTTATTAGGAAAATGGAGAGATAATTTATTCAATAAAAAAATAGGACATATAAAATTAATACAAACTATCTTAGATGAGTCTGGTTATAGTCAAATGTTAAAAAACAAGAAAGATTTAGAAAATGAGAATAGATTGGAAAATATAAAAGAATTAATTAATGCAATGAAGGAGTATGATAATTTAGAAAGTTTTTTAGAGCACGTTGCCTTAGCAACTTCCCTTGATCAGGATTGGGAAGATAAAAAAGTCAATTTAATGACAATGCATGCATCAAAAGGACTTGAGTTTGATGTAGTTTTTTTACCAGGTTGGGAAGAAGGTTTATTTCCTCATCAAAAATCAATTGAAGAAAAAGGTCAAAAAGGATTAGAAGAAGAGAGAAGATTGGCTTATGTTGGAATTACCAGGGCAAAAAAACAAGCAATTATATCGTTTTCAATGAATAGATTTTATCAAGGTGATTGGATAGATAACTTGGCATCCAGATTTATTGATGAATTACCACATGAAAATATTAAAAAAAATAATTATTTTGAAGAAGATCGAGAAGATGATTTTGAATTTAATCAAGATATAAATTTTGAAAATGAAATAAAAAGCCCAGGATGGATAAGATATCAAAAAAAATTAAAAAGGTAGTTTTAAAATGATTAACTTATTAAAAAAATTAATGAATAATGAAAATATTGATGGATACATAGTACCTAAAAACGATGAATTTTTTTCGGAATATTCTTTTCTAAACAGATTAAAGTTGATATCTAACTTTTCTGGCTCAGCAGGTCTAGCAGTAATTTTGAAAGATAAAAACTTGTTATTCGTAGATGCTAGATACACTCTGCAAGCAAATATTGAATGTGGAAAAAATTTTAAAATATTTGAAATTCCAAAAATTAGACCATTTGATTTAATCACAAAAATAAAAAATAAACTGACATTAGGATTTGACCCTAAATTATTTACCGAAATTAGTTTAAAATCAAATTTTAGAGATAGCTGTAATTTAATCCCAATTAACAATAATTTAATAGATGAAATATTTAATTTAAAAAATAATTATAAAGTAAAAGAATTTTACTGTTTAAATGAAATTGTATCTGGTGAAAAAATAACTTCAAAATTATATAAGTTATCTTCTATTCTTAAAAAGAAAAAAATAAAAAATATATTTATTAGTGCGCCTGAAAACTGTGCTTGGTTATTAAATATTAGAGGATTTGATAATCCAAATAGCCCTATTCCTAATTGCCAAATTATTTTTAATAATAAAAATATATACTTTTTTTCAGATATTAAAAAAATTAGAAAAATAAAAAATACAATAAGTTATAAAAAAATTAAATTTTATGAATTTAAAGAATTTGCGAAAGTAATTAATAATTTAAAAGGTAAAAATTTTTCTATAGATAAAAATAGCTGCTCAGTTTTTAATAAAAGTATTATTTTATCAAAATTTAATATTTTAAATGAAATTAACCCTTGTTACGCACTAAAGGCTATAAAGAATAAAACTGAAATTAAAAATATGATTAATGCACATATAGCAGATGGCGCAGCTTTAACAAAATTTCTATATTGGATGAAAAGTAAAAAAAATTTTGATTTAACGGAAATAGAAGCCGAAAAAAAATTAGAAAATTTTAGAAAAAAAAATGTTAATTTCCTATATCCAAGTTTTAATACTATAGCAGGCTCAGGTCCAAATGGTGCAATCGTACATTATAGAGCAAAAAAAAATTCAAACAGAAAAATAAATAAAAAAGATATTTTTTTATGTGATTCTGGCGGACAGTATAAATATGGCACAACTGACGTAACAAGAACCATCTGTTTTTCAAAACCAGATCCAAGAGTAAAAAATATTTTTACTAGAGTTTTAAAAGGACATATCGCTGTTTTCAATACAGATTTAAATAAAATTAGTACTGGAAAAGATATTGATAAAAGAGCAAGATTTTTTCTTAAAAAAATTAATTTAGATTATGGACATGGCACAGGTCATGGTGTTGGTTATTTTTTGAATGTTCATGAAGGACCTCAAGCTATTTCAAAATACAATAGTGTAAAGATTTTACCGGGTATGATTTTGAGTAATGAGCCTGGATACTACGAAAAAAAAAAATTTGGTATTAGAATAGAAAATTTAGTTTATGTAAAAAAAAATAATAATAAAACTTTTTTTAAGAATTTAACTTTGGCACCAATTGATACTGACTTAATAAATTTTAAAATGTTAAATACTTCAGAAAAAAAGTATTTATTTAGTTATCACATGGATACTTATGCAAAAATATCAAAGTTTTTAAATTCTAGTGAAAAAAAATGGCTTTTAAGTTTAATTTAAAAGTTTTTTCCATTCTGGCTGACTAATTACTTTTATATTTAATTCTTTCGCTTGTTTAACTTTCTTTGCCGTAGGTTTTTCTCCAGTTACTAAATAATCAAGTTTTTTACTTACATTGCTCAGAATTTTTCCTGAATTTTCCTCTGTCAAAGATTTTGCTTCGGCTCTACTAATACTTGAAAGCTTCCCAGTGAACATAAATGTTTTATTTATTAGTTTACCTTTTGTATTTACTGAAACGTTTTTTATATTCAAAATTGAAATTAATTTTTTAACTACATTTAAATTAATTTGATCTGAAAAAAAATTTTTAAGCGAACTTATCTGTGTCTCTCCAATCCCATCTAAATTTGCAAGGGAATTGAAATTGAAATTTTTTGTTAAATCATTAAAGTTTTTTATATTTAAAAAATATTGTGACAAAAGCCTCGCATTTTCTTGGCCAATATGCCTTATCCCCAATGAAAATATAAATTTATCCAATCCAATGTTTTTTGATTTTTCAATTGATTTTCTTAGATTGTTTGCAGATAAATCTCCCCATCCATCTAATTTTTCAATCTTTTTATAATTTAAATCAAATATATCAAAAGGTAACTTTATAAATTTTAGATCCCAAAATTTTTCAACAACCTTCTTTCCTAAACCTTCTATATTGAATGCTTCTTTTGATACAAAATGTTTAATTTTTTCAATTGCAATTTTTTCACATTTGTATCCATCGCTAGAACATCTTTTTACTGCATCATATTTTTTTGAAATTTTATTGAAATCTTTTATTACTTTAGAGCCACATGAGGGACAGCTATTTGGAAAAGTAAATTTTTTTGATTCACATGGTCTCTTTTTTAAATCTACTAAGAGTACATGTGGAATTACATCTCCTGCTCTTTCAACTTTAACTACATCACCAACTCTTATATCTTTCCTAATTATTTCTTCTTCATTATGAAGAGTTGCATTTGAAACTACAACACCTCCTATATTAACAGGTTTTATTTTAGCGACTGGTGTCAATGCTCCGGTTCTTCCTATTTGAATTTCTATATTTAATATTTTTGAAAATGAACTGTCAGCAGAAAATTTATGTGCTATTGCCCATCTAGGAGCATTAGCAACAAAACCTAATCTCTTTTGTAAGTCCAAATTATTTATTTTATATACCAATCCATCTACATCGAAATCTAAATCATGTCTTTTGTTTTCTAATTCTTTATGATTTTGAACTAATTTATCTATACCACTAATAACTTTATTATGATTATTTGTATTAAAACCCCAACTTTTAAGAAGATTTAAAAATTCAGATTGTTTTTTAAAATTGATTTTATTATTAAATCCGTATGTATAGGCAATAAATTTTAACGGAATTTTTTTTGTTTCATTTGGATCTTTTTGTCTAAGGGATCCTGATGCTGCATTTCTAGGATTTGCAAACCGATCCTTTATACTTTCAAAATCATTTTTTCCTATGTACACCTCTCCTCTTATATCTATATCTTTGGGAAATTTTTTATCTTTAATTGATTTTGGAATATCTTTAATTGTTTTTAAGTTTTCTGTAATTATTTCCCCTTCTATGCCGTCTCCTCTTGATAAACCTAAAACCAAATTATTATTTTTATATGTTAATGATGCTGAAATTCCATCTATTTTTGGTTCAACACTATATTCAATATCAGTACTTTTTTTTAAGTTTAAAAAATTAGATATTTTTTTTTCAAAATTCTTTAAATCTTGATAACCGAATGCATTTGACAATGAGAGCATCTTAACTCTGTGTTTAGATTTAAGAAAATTTTTTGATGGTTTGGCTCCAACTAATAAAGATGGAGAACTTTTGTCTTTTAAATAACTATATTCTTTTTCAAGTTCATTAATCTCTTGTTTTAATTTATCATATTCTGCATCAGATATTTTTGGTTTGCTTTTTTCATAATAATGTTGATTATGCTCTTTTAATTCTTTTATTTTAGTAAGATATTCTTTTTTAATTAAATTCCTATTTTTCATTTTTTAACAAGGATTTTATTTTTTCTAAAGTGGATAACTTATTTTTTTTCTTTTTTCTTTTTTTTCTAATTTTCTCGTAATCTTTGTTAAAAACTTTATATGACTGTCGATACCATTCACTAGATTGATAATTATAACCCAATAATGCTGCATATTTTTTTGACTCATCAATTAAACCAATTTTATAATGAATTTCGACCAGTCTATGAAGTGCTTCTTCAACATAAATAGTTGTTTCAAATTTACTTAAAACATTTTTGTATCTATTAATTGCTGGAATCCATTTTTCCCTTTCTATATAATATTTAGCCAAGTACATTTCTTTTGAAGCTAAAATTTCTTGAATAAGCTCTAATTTAAAATTTGAATCTAGTGCAAAATCTGATTCGGGATAGTTTTCTAAAACATATTTAAAATTTAGTTGTGCATCAACAATAGCTCCAAGATCTTTTTTTTCGTCCGCAATTTGCTCGTAATGGCACATTCCCAGTAAGTAGTAAGCATAAACTATTCTTTCATGGTTAGGATAAATTTCTATAAATCTATTTAATTCTTCGATTGCATCAACATAATAAGATCCATAATAATAAGAATACGCAGACATTAAAGATGATCTTGGTGCCCACAAAGACTGTGGATACAAAAGTTCAGCTTCATTAAATTTTTTTGCGGCTTTCAGGGGGTAATTGTCATCTAAGAAATTAAGTCCTTCATTATACGCATCAATCATTTGAAGATCTAAATCTTTCTCTTCAATTATTGAGATTTTTTCATCATTGTTTTTACATGCACTTAAAAACACAATAGATGCAATTAGAATAAATTTAAGAAAATATTTCATTTTAAATTCTTAACAGAATTTAAAAAAAATTCTAATTATTATGCAATAGATTTTAGTATTGATTTGTCTATATATGTGTGAGGAAGAGGTTTTCCTTTAATTTCAAATATTATATAATTTTTTTTATCAGCAAAAACTTTTCTTAAGAGCCTGTTTGTCAAGCTATGTCCACCTTGAGAACATTTTAAAGATCCAATTATCTTGTATCCTGAAAGATACAAATCTCCCATACAGTCTAAAATTTTATGATTAACAAATTCAAGTTTATTTCTTAGTCCATCAAGATTTAATACTTCATTATTTTTTACGACAACCGCGTTATTTAAACTTCCTCCTTTTGCTAAACCCATCTTTCTTAAATTTTCAACGTCTTCGTATAAACAAAATGTTCTTGAGTTATATATGTCTGAAAGTTTATTTTCATAAACATTTATTTTATTTCTTTGATTTCCAATGAGAGAATTTGAATATTTAATCTCAAAATCTATATCTAAACTTACATTAGATTTATCAATAGAAATATATTTTGATCCATCTTCTAAACTTACTTTGTTTGTAATTTTGATTAGTTTAATCGGCACTTCACTTAACTCAAAGCCTGTCTCTAAAAACTTTTCTATAAAAACTTTTGCTGAACCATCCATTATTGGAACTTCTTGGGAATTAATTTCAACTAAAGCATTATCTATTCCTAATCCGTATAGTGCTCCCATTAAATGTTCAATGGTAGAAACAGAAACGCCATATTCGTTCGTAATTGTTGTGCAAAGTGTTGCATTGGAAACATTGTAGATATTGGGTAAGATAATATTGTTATTTTCAAGATCTATTCTTTTAAAAATTATTCCTGTATTTGGTTCTGAAGGCAATATTGTTGTAGAAACTTTTTCCCCAGTATGGAGGCCAATGCCTTCAAATTTAACTGCTTTCCTTAAAGTCTTCTGGTTAAGAACTGACATGTAATACAAATACATGCTTACTTAATTCAAAAAAACACAACAAATGTTACAAGAAAATACAAATATTAGTTAAAAAAATGAAAAAATTTTTCAAAAAAACCTTTATTTTTAGGTTTTTTTGGAAGGAAGTTGACTTCTTGAGATTTGCTCAATTGGTTAAAATTAAATCCAGAATCGCAAATTATAGTTGTATTTTCTTCAAAAAAACTAATTTCACTAAAAAAATCAAATTTTTCTTCTAAATAAATTGAGTTTTTATTTAATATTTTTGATCCTTCTCCAATAAAAATTAAAATACAACTGTCTTTATTTTGAAAGAATGCATTAAAATATTCATCAGCAAGGTTTAATTTTATTATTTCATCAACTCTAGCAAAAATAACTTGTCTGGATAAGTCTGGTAATTCTGTCTGATTATTTTTTTCTATTTTATTTTCAAATGTAGTTTCAGATTGATTTAAGCTTTTTTTCAGATTTTCTGCATCATCTTGATTAATTTTTAAAAGTATAGAAATATCATTTGTTATATGCCTCCCGCCAACAGGCAAAATATTAAAATATAATATTCTGTTATCTTGAAAAACAGTTATTGAACTTTTTCCATAACCAATATCTAAAATAACTTTTTTGTTAAAATCATTAAATAAAGAATTGTAGCTACTCGATCTTACATAGCTTGAACAGTATAAATTATCTATGTTTAAATAATTGCTTTTAAAACTATCTTGTAGACTTTTCCAAATTTGATCAGCAAAGCAGATAAATTTTAATTCTATTATTAGAGTATTATAATCAATTTTTTTATTAGGAATTTCAAAAAATTCCTCATCATCAAAAATAAATTTTTTAACAATCACATGAATAATTTTTTTATTTAAATAATTTTTTTGAACTAAACCTTTGACCTCGTTTAATAAAGATTTAATATCGTTTTTAGAGTATTGTTTTCCATCAGAATTTTTTTTTATTGAAATATCTATAGAAAACATATCAGGAGTATCAATCATTAGATTGATATTTTTAATATGATTATTTATTTTTTTTTCAGCAGATTTAATTAAATCTTTAATAATTTCGTTTGAATTTTTTATATCAAAATTGTTTAAGCTAAAATTTGAAATACAATCCTTTTCTAAAATGATAATGTTTTTTGAAGTTTCCTTGTCATATATACCTAATCTTATTTTTGATGATCCAAAGTCAACAAAAACATTTAAGCTTTTTTCATTCATTTGATAAAATTATCTGATTTGAAATTCTTAAATCAATTACATTATTAGTTAAATTTTTATTATTAATTATTTTATTAGCAATTTCTAAAGATTCGTGTAAATTTTGCATTGGAAGCTTAATTAATGCATTGTCTTTATTTTTTATATCTATTCTGCCACTTGGATAAAAAAACATCTCTTTAATATTATTATAATTGAAAGCTGATTTATAAATAATTTTTTTAAAATTTATAAATTTTTCTGCTGTAAATTTTCCAAATACTATTGGTAAATCTTGATAATTGCTAAATTTTTCAATATTTATAAATTTACCATTTGATCCAATAATAAAAGTTTTGTTGTTTTTTATTGTACGTGCTAAAAATTCTGCTTGTCGTAATTCTAAAAAAATTTTTGAAGGATATAATTTAAAAATATTATAGTTTTCGATAAAATTATATTTAATAATTTGATCTTTTAAGATTTCTTTATCAATAAAAAAAATATTAGTATTTTTTAAAAAATTTAAGTTTTTTTCTATTTCCAAATTCATTTCATTATCTAAACCTGTAACTTCTATAGATTTTAAATTATAGAATGATTCTTTTTTTTTTATAAATAGTTGGCTATTAATTGATGATAAAAAAAATAGAATTAAAAAAAGAAATAAAATGTTTTTTTTTTTATCTATATATTGATGCATCTTTTATAATCCAATCAATTAAGTTTAAAAAGGAAATATTATTAAATCTTGCAATTTCTGGAACTAAAGAAAGTGAAGTCATTCCTGGCTGAGTATTTATTTCTAAAAGATAAAATTTATTTTTATAAAATTTAAAATCTGATCTGGTTACACCTTTGCATCCAATAGCTTTGTGAGCTTTTAAAGCAATATTTAATACTTCGTTCATTTTTTTTTTATTTATTTTAACTGGAATAATATGCTTTGTTTTTGATTTTACATTGTATTTTGCTTGATAATCATAAAATTTTCTTTTTGGGACTAGCTCTATTGCACCTAATTTTCTTTTTCCCATGATTGCAACTTGAATTTCTCTTCCTGGAATATATTTTTCGATCATTATTTCTTTGTATGGTGAAAGTTTATTTAAATTTTTAAACAAATTTTTTTCACTACATATATATACTTCTACACTTGATCCTTCATTAAACGGTTTAATTACAACTGGAAAACTTAATTTGGATTTAATTTTTTTTTTTAATTCAGATTTTTTTTTAAATTTATTAAATCTGAACTTAAAATATTTAGGAGTTAAAATTTTATTTTTTACAAATATATTTTTTGAAATTTCCTTATCAATTGCTATTGAAGAAGATAATGCGCCTGAATGAGTATATTTTATTTTTTCAAGTTCTAATAATGACTGAACATATCCATCTTCACCGTATCTACCATGCAGTGCATTAAATACTACATCGGGTTTAAATAACCTTAGATTTCTAATTAAATCACCATTAGGTTCACAAATTTTAACATGGTATTTTCTTTTAATCTGATTAAAAACTCCTTTTGCAGTTTTTAAACTAATTTCTCTTTCTTTTGAAAATCCTCCAGCAAGAATTAGAATTTTTTTTTTCATTTATTCTACTAAAATAATTTCTAAATCTAAATTTATTCCAGTTTTATTTTTTACATTTTTTTTTACAAAATCTATCAATTTTTTCATATCTTTATAAGTTGCGTTATCTTTGTTTATAAAAAAATTTGCATGCTTATCTGATATAATTGCATCACCAAATTGAATATCTTTTGGAACAGATTCTTTAATTATTTCCCAAACTTTTTTATTAGTTTGTTTTATTGGATTCTTAAATGTACTTCCACCAGTTTTAATTCTGGTTGGTTGAGCTTTTTCTTTTTTGGTTTTTAAATTATTTGTTTCTTTCTCAATTTCTTCTTTTTTTTTTTTATTTCCTTTAAAGGATGCACTTAAAAAAATCAGATCTTCCGCTAAATTACACGATCTATAACCAAATATTATATCTTTTGATGGTATTGTTAAAACTTCACCTAATCTATTAACAGCTTGAACTGAAATTAAAATATCCTTAAATTCGCTCTCAAAACATCCGGAATTCATTCTTATACCTCCTCCAACAGTGCCTGGTATACAAGATAAAAATTCAAATCCCCCTAAACTATTTTTCAAAGCAAATTCAGATAGTGATTTGTCTAAGGCTCCACTTCCAGCAATTATAGTATTTTCATTTAGCAATGAAATTCTTGAAAAATTTTTACCTAATTTTATTACTGTGCCTTCAAATATATCATCTTTAAATAAAACATTTGAACCAGCACCTATAACAAACAATTTTTCTTCATATTTGTATAGTTTTAAAAATTCTATTAAATCTTGAAGAGTGTCAGGTTTAAAATAAATTTTTGTATTTCCTCCTATATTAAACCAATTTAGATTTTTAAGACTATAGTTAAAGTATATTCTTCCACTAAAATTTTTGAATTTATTTTCAAGATTATTAATATTCATTATCTAATATATTTTGGCAGATCCCTCATCCAATTAGAGATTGAGCCGGCACCCATTCCTATGGCTATTTTATCACCATATATATTTTGATTTACATATTTTATTAAATCTAGCTTATTTCTAATTAAGATTAATTTTACTTTTGAATTTTTTATTATTTTTTTTGCAAAATTATTATAACTAAATCCTAATTTTATATTCTCACCAGCTTTATATACTGGACATAAAATTACAGTGTCGGCTTTTTTAAATGATTTGGAAAATTCTTCATGTAAATTTTTTAACCTAGAAATTCTGTGGGGTTGAAAAATACATATTATTTCTTTTTTTTTGTAAACTTCTCTTACACCATCTAGTACTTAGGTAATTTCTGTTGGATGGTGAGCATAATCATCGAAAAATGGAACATTTTGAAAAGAAAAAACTTTAGTAAATCTTCTTTGAACACCAGAAAATTTTTCTAATCCTTTTTTTATAATTTTAATTGGTATACCAACTGAAAAGGCAACTGCAGCAGCTGCGGTAGAGTTTCTTATATTATGAAGGCCAATAAGAGGAATTTTAATATTTTTAATAAAATTTTCTTTTGCTCCTGGTAAACTTATTTTTAAATCAAATTTAGAATAACTTTCTTTTTGTAAAACATTTAATATTTTAAAATTTGATAATTTGCTTATTCCATAAGTATTGTAATTTAGATTGCTAATTTTTTTAATTACTTGGCTATTATTTTTATCATCTAAACATATAAAGGTCTTTCCAAATGATGGGGTTTTTTCTATAAAATTAATAAAATTTTTTTTTAAAACTTCTAAAGATTTATAATAATCTAAATGCTCTTTATCAATATTTGTAACTATTGAATAAGTTGATGGTATTTTGATAAAACTTCCATCCGATTCATCAGATTCTAAAATACACCAATCGCTTTTTCCCAATTTTGCTGAGCCACTAAATGAATTTAAAACTCCTCCATTAATCACAGTTGGATCTATTTTTGCATGAGCAAAAATACTAGATATCAATGAAGTAGTAGTAGTTTTTCCATGTGAACCAGCAACTACAATATTTTTCATTAAGGAGACAACATTGGCCAACATTTCTCCTCTTATGTAAATTGGTATTTTTCTTTTTTTTGCAAATTGTAATTCAGGGTTATTTGCTTTAATCGCAGACGAAATAACTAAGATAGTTGATTTATTAATGTTTTGTTTTTTGTGTCCTATATATATTTTAATTTTCTTTTGTTTAACTCTTTCTATATTTTTATTATTTAAAATATCGCTTCCTTGTACTTTAAATCCTAGATCTTTCATTATCAGAGCTAAACCGCTCATTCCAATTCCACCAATTCCAACAAAATGAATTAATTCTGATTTTGCTAATTTAATTTTCATTTATTAAAGCTAATAACTTTTGATTTATATTATTCCAAGTGTTTTGATAAGAAAATTTAGTCATATTATTTTTTTTTTCGAAATAATTGTCAGGATTCTGTATTAAATTTAAAATAAATTCTTTTAAATTTTCTTTTTTATAATCCGACTGGTTGAGCAACCAGCAAAGTTTTTTATCAAAATAATCTTTAGCATTGTAAAATTGGTGATTATCTTTTGATTCGGGCAAAGGTATTGCCAGAAAAGGAACATTAAAAAAAGTTAATTCTGAAATTGTAGAAGCTCCTGATCTTGTAATTGCAAAATCTATCTGATTATATTTTTGAAATATTTCTTCATTAAAACTAAATAGTTCGTTTTGTATGCCAATTTCTATATATTTTTTTTCAATTATTTTTTTTTTCTTCTCGTCTGTTATTTGTTGAATTAATGAAATTTTATAATCTTTAAATAAATCAATCATCAGTTCACTAATTTCGTTATCAAAAAAATCTGCCCCTTGACTTCCTCCTATAATTAATATTGTAAATGGTTTTTTAATTTTATTTTCAAAAATTTTTTTTTCTTGATAGATTTTTTTTCTTAGCAAGGGATCTATAAAAAAAATTTTATGTTTATATTTTTCTGGAAAATTTTTTAAATTTTTTGAATAAGAAATAATTTTTTCTGAAAATTTGAGAAAAAATTTATTTAATCTGCCAATTAAAATATTTGGTTCAAATAAATAAATTTTTATTTTTAACATTTTTGCAGATAGACATAGGGGCAAAGACATATATCCGCCTGTACTAATCAATATTTGAATATTATTTTTTTTCATAAAGAAAAATGATTTAAAAAAAGAAACTATTAAAAATAATAATATATAAGGAAATTTAAAAAAATTTTTTGAAATTCTTGGAATTTCAATTAATTTATAATTATAAATATTTTTGTTAATATATTTGGCTCCTCTTTTGTCTGATGTTAAAAAAATTTCAAAGTCATTCTTTAAATGTTCATATAAGGTAATTGCAGGAATAGTATGACCACCAGAGCCACCTGTGCTAATTAATATTTTTTTTTTCACTGACTTATTTTTCTTTTTGTTAAATTTAATATAATTCCAGACAATATAGATGTGCTTACAATTGATGAGCCTCCATAACTTAAAAATGGTAAAGTCATTCCGGTAGTTGGCAACAATCTTACATTAACCCCTATATGAATAAAAGTTTGAAATAAAATTATAGATGCTATTCCAACCAAAATTAGTTTAACCTTGTCATCGCTTTCATTGTTTATTTTTTTTAATATGTTGTAAGATAATATTAGAAAAATTATCATTATTACTAAAACAATTATTACTCCAAATTCCTCAGAGATTACTGAAATAATATAATCTGTGTGTGCTTCTGGTACTTTTGAATTTAAAGTGCCCTCTCCAATTCCTTGACCAAAAAAACCTCCGTTTGAAATCGCTTCCGAAGCTCTTTCGGATTGATAATTATTACCTGAATTTGGATCTATAAATGAAAATAATCTATCTTTTATGTACTCGAATTTTGAGACATAGAAAATTAGGTAAAATAATATTGAAAAAGTTAACACAAAAAGTCCTAAAAAAAATAATAAATTAATTCCCGAAACAAATATCAATGAAAACCAAGTAAGAACTATTAATATAGTTTGACCTAAATCCGGTTGAGAAATTAAAAATAAAATCACTGGAAAAATTATAAAAAAACTGAATAGATATTTAAAATAAAGATGTTTTTGATTATTTAATGTAAAAACAGTTGCTATCATTACTATTAAAAAAGGTTTTAAAATTTCAATAGGTTGAAATCTTGGAATTAGAGGCAAGTTTATCCACCTCGTAGAACCTTTTACTTCGAGGCCTATAAATGGAACTAAAGCTAAAAATATAAAGAAAATTAAAAATAAATACTTTGAAACTTGAAATAATTTCTTTTTATCAATTGCAGAAAAAGTAATCAAAATAAACACACCAAGAATTATAAAAAGCAAATGTTTTATAAAAAAATAATAGGTATTAGTATTTAATTTGTCCGAAGCAATTATAGAGGTTGAAACTAATGAAAAAAACAAACTAAGAGAAAAAAGAAATAAAATTAAAAATAAAATAAATTTATCAATATTTTTCCACCATCCATAATAAAAATTAAATATTTTATTTAAATCAAGCATTGACTTTTTTTATAAATTTTATTTTTTTAATTAAATAGTTAAAATAATGTCCTCTATCTTCAAAATTTTTGAATTTATCAAAAGATGCTGCTGAAGGACTAAATAAAATATGAGAATGTTTGTTTTTATTTAATTTAATTTCTTTAGCTATTTTTTTTAAAATACTTTCTAAATTACTATATGATCTTGATGTTATTTTATTATTTAATTTTTTTTTAAAAAAATTCTTATCTTTTCCAAAAATATAACCTTTAATATTTTTATAATATTTAGATGGCAATTCAAGTTTGTCACCTTTTTTTGCTAATCCGCCTAGTATCCAAAAAATATTCTTATATGATTTAAGTAAATTTACACTCGACGAAAAACTCGTAGATTTTGAATCATTCACAATAGTAACAAATTTATTTTTATAAATAACTTGTTGCCTAAAATCTAAACCTTTAAATAAATTTACTGTTTTTAATAATTTAGATTTATTTAATTTATATACTTTTGCAAACCTAAGTATAAAAGTTAAGTTTTTTAAATTATTAATATTATCAAAATAACTATTAAAAATTAGTTTTTTTATCTTATTATCATTTTTGTTTATTTTGATAATTTTAGATCTGACTTTATACTTTTTGATTTGTCGATTTAAATATTTATTATTTTCAACAAAAGCATAAAAATTTTTATTCTGATTTAATATTAGTTTAAATTTGGCTTGTGTGTATTTTTGAATGGACTTATGCCTCTCCAAATGATCTGGGCTAATATTTAATATAAATGCATAATCTGTTTTAAAATATTGACTATAATCAATTTGATAAGATGATGCCTCTATAACAAAAATTGTACTAGACTTTATTTTATTTTTGGACAATACAGGTATGCCAATATTTCCCACTAGTTTAACATCTTTATTTTGATCTTTTAAAATCTTAAATAGCAATTTTGCAGTTGTTGATTTTCCATTAGTTCCTGTAATAGTGATTTTTAAATTATTTGGATTGTTTAAGTAAAAAATATCTAGATCCGTAATTATTTTTTTTTTATTTTTTTTTAAATAATTTTTAAGTCTACATTTGCTAATATCAATTCCTGGGCTTAAAACTATGTAGTCAAACTCTGTTAATTTTATTTTTTTTAAAGAAATAAAAAACTTTTTAAGTTTTTTATTATCATCATAAATTAAAATTTTATTTTTTTTTTTTAGATAATTATATGAAGCTCGCCCACTTTTGCCATATCCATAAATAAGAAATTTTTTATTTTTTATATTATCATTTAAATTAAACATTATCTTAATTTAAGAGTGGCCAATCCAATCATTGCTAAAATAATTGATATAATCCAAAATCGAACTACAACTGTTGACTCGGCCCATCCTTTTTTTTCAAAATGATGGTGGATTGGAGCCATTTTAAAAATTCGTTTTCCAGTTAACTTATAGGAAATAACCTGCGCTATTACTGAGGCTGCCTCTAAAACAAATAGTCCTCCAGTTATAGCTAGAACAATTTCATGCTTAGTTATTATGCCAACAGCTCCTAGAGAACCTCCTAAAGCCAAAGAGCCCGTGTCTCCCATAAATATTTTTGCAGGTGGCGCGTTAAACCAAAGAAAACCAATACACGCTCCTATAATTGAACCACAAAATATAGCGACCTCTCCAACATCTTTAATGTAGGGAATATGCAGGTATTCTGAAAATACAACATTTCCGGTAACGTAGCTAATAAATGCAAAACAAGATGCAACTAGTATAATGGGAACTGTTGCTAGTCCATCTAAACCATCAGTTAAATTAACAGCATTTGAAGATCCAACAATTATAAATAAATAAAATGGAATAAAAAACCAACCAAGATTAATAACTAAATTTTTAAAAAATGGAAAATATAGATTTGTTAATTCAGACGAATTTGCATAATAAGTTAATATATAGATTCCAATTAAAGATATAATAACTTGAGAAATCATTTTGAATCTAAATGAAGCTCCACCAGAACTTCCGCTCTTTATTTTCTTATAATCGTCATATGCTCCAAGAATACCCAATCCTCCTACTATAAATATTAAAAACCAATTGTAGGGATTTGATAAATCCGACCACAACAACACTCCAGAAAAAATTCCAATTAAAATTAGTACACCTCCCATTGTTGGCGTTCCAATTTTTTTTACAATATGATCAGTGGGGCCATCAGATCTAATTGGATTATGAATTTTCTTACTTGCAAAATAATTAATTATTGGATTACCAATAAAAAAAACTACTATCATGGAAGTAAACATTGATAAACCCGTTCTAACTGTCAAATATTTAAAAACATTAAAAATAGGATAGTTCTCTACAAGATTTGAAAACAAATTATATAGCATAAATTTTTCCCTTTTTTATATTTGCAGCAACACTATTTAAACCAGTTGAATTAGAAGCTTTTATCATTAAATGATCATTATTATTTAAATCATTTTTAATCAATTGATATATTTCATTTTTATCTCTTAAAATTCGACCTCTTTTTTTTCTATCAATAGCATAAAAAGTTTCTTTTATATGTTTTCCAATAACATAAACTTTTTTTATAGAAGTTTTATTGATTATTTTAGACATTTTTTTGTGCAATATTTTTGAAAATTTTCCAAGTTCAAGCATATCTCCTAAAATGAGATATTTGTTATTATTATTTTGCTTATCAAAGTTTTCTATAGCAAATTTTAATGAAAGGGGATTAGAGTTATAACTTTCATCAGTCAAATAAATTACTTTATTTTTTAATTTTGTTTTTGTTATATCGCCTCTTGAAAATGGTAATTTAAAATTATAAAATAATTTTTCATCAATATTTTTTAAGTTATAAAATTCTGAAATGATAGCTACAGATGCTAAAATATTATGCAAATATGGGTGTAGATTTTTTTTAATTAAAAAGCTTTTTGTTGCATTTTTAATATTAATAAAAATTTTAGAATTTATTTTGTTTGATGTTATTTTTTTAATATAAATATCTGATAAAGAATTCTTTTTGCTAAAAGAAATAACATGAAGGTTTTTTTTTAATGCAATTTTTTTTAAAAAATTAAAATAATTGTCATCTCGATTAAGTATAATTTTTCCTCCTTCAACTATATTTTTTATGATCTCGGATTTAGCTTTTGCAATTTCGGTGAGATTTTTAAAATTTTTAATATGTGCATATGATATATTAGTAATAATTCCAAAATCTGGTCTTACTATTTTTGTCAATTCATCTATTTCCCTAGCTTTATCCATTCCAACCTCGAGAACTGCAAATTTATCATTTTTTTTTACATTGAATAAACTCAATGGAACACCAAATTTATTATTGAAAGATTGAGTTGATTTTGTGGTTGATGCCAATTTATTTAAACAAAATGAGAGCAAATCCTTTAAAGAAGTTTTTCCTGAACTGCCTGTAATGGATATAAATTTTGCACTAGAAATTTTTCGTACGTCTTTAGATGCATTCGTTAAAACTCTTAAAGTATTATTTGTTTTTATTTTTTTTGATTTATTATATTTTCCTAATTTATTTACTATTGCTAAAGAAGCGCCTTTTTTAATAGCTTCATCTGCATAATTATTGCCATCATTTTTTGGACCTTTAATTGCAAAGAAAATATCATTTTTTTTTATATTTTTTGAGTTTATCGATGCTTTATTTATTTTTAACTTTTTATTTACTAGACCTAAATTGCATTTTTCATTTAAAATATTTGCTTTCCAATTTTTAAATAATTTTTTATTTTTTGAATTAATTTCTTTTAAAATGTATTTTTTATCGGAAAAAATTTTTTTCTTACCTTTGTGTTCTTGATAAATTTCATGCCCTTTCCCTGCAACCAATAATATGTCTCCTGAATTTAAATTTTCTATAGCTACTTTTATTGCTTTCTTTCTAGATGCAATTTCAACTAGTTTAGATCTAACTATTTTTTTTTTTATTTGTTTTCTAATTTTCTTTGGATTTTCATATCTAGGATTATCGTCTGTTAAAAATATCTTATTGCAATACTGATTTGCAATTTTACCCATTATAGGTCTTTTATCTTTGTCTCTATCTCCTCCACAACCAAAGACAATCGAGATAGAGCTATGACTAAACTGTTCTTTTATACTTTTCAAAGTATACTTTAATGCATCTGGTGTATGAGCATAATCTAATATTACTTTAGAATTGTTTTTAATATTGCCAATGCTCTCCAGTCTTCCTTCGACAGGTTTTATATCGCCTATAGACTTAATTATTTTTTTGAACTTAATTTTACTTTTACTTGCTGCTAGAATTGCAAATAAAAGGTTTTTAATCTGAATTTTTCCAATTAAATTTGTAGTAAATAAGTATTTTTTCTTTTTAAATTCAATTTCAACTTTTTGTAGATTTTCAACATACTCATGTTTCTTTATTATTAAATTAGAATTTTTTTTTCCAATAGTTAAAGATTTTAAATTTTTTTTTATACAAATTTTTTTAAGTATTTTTGATAGAGAAATATCATTATCATAAATTATATTTCCTTTTTTTTTTGTAAGTTTATTAAATAATATTAATTTAGAATTAAAATAATCTTTATATGTTTTGTGATAATCTAGGTGATCTCTAGATAAATTTGTAAAAATTGTCGTATCAAATTTTAGTCCATCTAGCCTATGTTGTTTTAAACCATGACTAGATGCTTCTAAAATAGTATTTATTATTTTTTTTCTTTTTATTAATGAAAGATTTTTATGAATAGTTATAGGATCTAAAGTTGTATTTTCCGTTAACTTATTGCTATTATTAGTTTTTATTCCAAGAGTTCCAATTGAAGCAACTCTTGATTTGTTGTGCTTAAGTATTTGATAATAAAAATTTGCTATTGAAGATTTACCATTTGTACCAGTAACAGCAATTAAATTTCCTGGAATTTCTTTGTAAAATTTTGAAGCAATTTTTGAGACTAATTTTCTAACATTATTATTCTTAATAAATAAAATATTTTCTTTTTTTCCTTTAAAATTTAGATCAGATACAATTGTCCTTGCCCCATTTTTAATCGCATGATTGATAAATTTATTTCCATTTTTTTTTACTCCTTTTATTGAAAAAAAAATATCATCTGGTTTGCATCTTCTACTATCTAAACTTAAATGTTTAAATTTATGTAAATAATATTTTTTGGGTAGTTTTTTGAAAAGTTTTCCAATGTGCATCAGATAAATTTAAAATCTTAATATTTTGTGGCTAAAATAGGTCCAATATTTTCAATGATATTTCCTGTTATCAAAACAGTCGTCCAGCCGGCTGTATTTCTCCAGTTGCCTTTGTATGGAGGTCTTCCATCTCTATAGTTGTATACATATTCTTTTGAAGGCTTAGGTTCATCTAAAAGTACTAAAAGTAAAAATTTAGGATTTGAAATCGGAAATACGGATACAAATGTATTTATTTTATCTTTTGTATAAACTCCATTTTTAGCTTTATCTGCAGTTCCAGTTTTTCCACCAACCTCATACCCATAAACATCTGCAAAATGAGCTGTTCCTTCTTTTGTTGATACTACTTTTCTTAATATTGGGTTTATTTTTTTGCTTACTCCATTATTTAAAATTTGTTTTTTTTCATTTAAATTTCTTGTTTTGTAAATTAATGTTGGATTAATTTGATATCCTCCATTGCTAATTATCCCATAGGCTTTAGCAAGTTGAAGTGGCGTTGTTGTTATTCCATGGCCGAAGGAAACTGTGGCTAACTTACATTTTCCCCATCTGAAGTTTATTGGTTGTCCCACCTCTTCAATATCAAAGTCTATTGTTTCTAGTACTCCAATTTTTTTTAAAAAAGAAGAATAGTCATCTATTCCAACTTTTTGAGCAATTCTGACTGAACCTATATTAGAAGATCTTACAAGGATTTGTTCGGCCGTTAATTTTGATGGAAGCTTTTTATCATATTCGGCAATTGCATACTTATCACAAAAAATTTTTTTTTCTAATTTTTCAAATTTAGTTTCTGGTTCAATTGTATTATTTTGAAATGCTGCTGCCAAAGTTAGAGTTTTAAAAACAGAACCTAGTTCATATACTCCTTTTGTTATTTTGTTAGTATAGTTTAAATCTTTAATACTCTCTCTTTTGTTCAAATTAAAATCGGGCAAAGATACTAAAGAAATTATATCTCCAGAATTTATATCCATTAATATTGCAGCGCTTCCCAAATTTTGAAAAATTTCTACAGATTTTTTTAGTTCTTGTCTTATAAGATACTGAATATCTGTATCTACAGTAAGCTTTAAGGGTAAATAATTTTTTTTTAATTCTGTATCAAATGATTTTTCAATACCAGATATTCCATTGTTATTATCATCAATCTGGCCAATTATATGACTAAATAAATTTTCATGAGGATAAATTCTTGATATTTTTTGCTCAATAATTATCGATTTATCTCCTAATAAAATTAATTCATCTAGTTGATCTTGGTTAATTTTTTTTTTTACATAAAAAAATTTTTTACCATTTAAATTTTCTTTAATTTTATTAAATTCAATATTTTTTTTTTCAGTAAATATTAATTTTAAATTAATTAGTAATTTTTTTTTATCTATAACTAGGTTAGGATTTATCCCTACATTATTTGTAATAATTGTTTTTGCAATTATATTTCCATTTCTATCGACAATGCTAGACCTAAATTCAGATTCAATTAAATTCTTATTTGTTATTTTTTTTTTTAATGAACCAAGAAAAACTGCCTTGGTAGAAAAAATTAATGATACAATTACAAAAACAAAAAAAATAAAAGCAATTCTATTAAAAGATATATTTAAATTGGTTTTTTTGGTTTGGTATGAAAAATGAGCATCATATTCCTCGATAAATAAATCTGTTTTATTGCTATTTTTCAAATATCTCTCCAGACTTTTTTATTAATATTTCACCATTAACAAAATCTATTTCACCAATATTTACAATATCTGTGGGCATTAAATCATTTTCAAAATATTTTTTTTGATATTCATTTAATTTTTTTGGTGAACTTAAATAATTATGATCTAGCAAAACTAGCTCATAATTTTCATTTAATAATCTAATATCTTCTTTTAAATCGAAAATTTTAACATCAATATTCTTTGTTGAATTTTTAATTATTGAAGTTAAAAAAATTAAAACAATTATTATAATTGAAAAAATAATTTTTTTCATATTTCCTGAACTAATCTTTCAACTTCTAATAAATAATTAAATTTTTTTATAAATTCAGAAAAATCAGAATGATTATTTAATTTAATTCCATATCTAAGTTTGGCTGATCTTGACGCGGGATTAAGTTTTAGTTCTTTTTCACCTGGAATGATGGGTTTTCTATCTATTAGCTTGAATAAACTTTTTCTTTCAATCTTTGGTGGCAGATATCTTGAAACATTTTTGTTCTCAGAATAATTTTTTAAAAAAGATTTTACAATCCTATCTTCAATTGAATGAAAAGTTACAATTAAAACTGCACCCCCAACTGGCAAAATTTTAAAACTATTTATCAATCCATAAATCAATTCACTAATTTCATTATTCACAATAATTCTTAGTGCTTGAAAAACTTTTGTTGCATTATGAGTTTTTGAATATTTTTTTTTCTTAACCGAATTAATAATATTAACCAAGTCTTGTGTTTGAATATTTTTATTTTTTCTAAGTGATATAATTTTTTTAGATATAATTTTACTACTATTTTCTTCCCCGAACACTTTAAATATTTTTGCAAGCTCTTTTTGTCCTAATTTATTCACTACATCGTCTGCTGAAAAATTATTCAAACCCATTTTCATATTCAAATTACCTTTATCATTAAAAGATAAACCTTTTTCTGGGTCTTTAATTTGAGCTGTTGAATAACCTAAATCAAAAATTATGCCTTTAAGGTTTTCTAAATTTTTTTCTATGTTTGAAATTTCACTGAATTTTCTATTTTCAAATTCAAATCTATCATGATATTTTTTTTTAAACTGATTTACTATTTTTTTTGAACTGCAATCTCTGTCAATTGCAAAAACTTTATTATTCTTATTTTCTAATATTTTTTTTGAATACCCGCCTTGTCCAAAGGTACAATCAATAAATGTGCCACCATATAGAGGGGAAATTATGCTAACTACTTCATTTAGCAAAACTGGAAAATGTTTTACATTTTCAAGTTTTATGGTGGCATTCATTTATTTTTTTGAAGACCATTAGTTCTTTTGTCTTCTTAAAAATGCCGGTATCTCTAAATCATCTTCGTCCAAATTATCAGTTTCTTGGAACTCTGATGTTTCGTCTGATGAATTTTCTTCGTTGCCTAAATTAAAAAGCTCAGGCGTTTCTTCTTCAATTTCGAAATTTTCTAATCCATTAGAAACTTCTGGCTCATCAATAGATTGGGTTTCTTCAACAATTGGTTCATCAGAAACTGTTGTGCTGCCAAGAACCTCATTATCTGTTTGATCATATTGTTCAACTTCATTTACTGCTTCCTCTTGTATTTCATTTTCTAATTTTAGAGCAGTGGCTCCTTCAGAAATTGGTGCTGCCACATTAGCTGAAAAATTAAATGACTGATGAGAATCGGAATTTTGAAATTCAGAATAACCTGGATTTCTATTTTGTATTCTATGAACCATGTTAATTACTGATTTTGATTCTGGTTGTTGACCATCAAGTGCGGTTGCAACAATAGAAACTCTCATTTTTCCATCTAGTGAAGGATCTGTTATTGCACCAATTATCAGTTCAGCTTCAGTATCAACCTCAGATCTTACTTTGTTCACTGCTTCGTCCACTTCAAATAGTTTTAAATCTTTGCCACCAGTAATATTAACTAATAAACCTTTTGCCCCTTTGAGAGTATAGTCATCAATCAAAGGATTGCTAATTGCCATTTCTGCAGCTTTTGCGGCTCTGCCTTCACCTTCAGCTTCTCCAGTCCCCATCATTGCTTTGCCCATTGCGCTCATAACAGTTTCAACATCAGCAAAATCTAAATTGATTAAGCCTGGTCTGACCATTAAATCTGTAATGCTTTGAACACCATGCAATAAAACATTATTTGATAGATTAAAAGACTCTTCAAAGCCTGTTTGTTCATTCGCAATTTTAAATAGGTTTTGATTTGGAATAACAATAATAGTATCTACATGTTTTCTAAGTTCTTCTAAACCATTTTGTGCTCTTCTCATTCTTGATGGTCCTTCATAAAGAAAAGGAAGTGTTACAACTCCTACTGTTAAAATATTTAATTCTTTAGCAGCACGAGCAATAACATGGGCAGATCCAGTTCCTGTTCCTCCACCCATTCCTGCAGCTATAAAAACCATATTTGAGCCTTGTAAACAATTTACAATTTCATTAAGAGATTCATCAGCAGCTGCTTGCCCTATATCAATTTTTGCACCTGCTCCTAAACCTTTGGTTAAATTTAATCCTATTTGTATTTTAGCATGGGCTTTACTAAGTTTTAAATCTTGAGCATCTGTATTAACTGCAATAAACTCTACTCCTTGCATGCCTGCATCAATCATTTCATTTATTGCATTTCCACCTGCTCCACCAACTCCAAGAACTAGTATTCTTGGTTTCAACTCTCTAATATCTGGTTGCTTAAAGTTTATTGTCATATATTCCCTCTTAGTTATTAAATTGTTTTTCCCATTTAAGGCTCGCTCTGTTTGTGTTAGATTTTCTTCTTGCAGTTACCCTAAATTTTTCAAATGTTGCTGGTTCCCATATTTGGAAAGTTTTTCCTTGACCAACAAACAACATGCTATTTTTAATTTTTGCATGTTTTAATAATTTTGATGTTAATAAAATTCTACCTTCGCTATCAAATTGTAGATTTATACTTTCAGACAATATTGATGTTGCAAAATAGTCTTTTTTCTCCTCAAAAGGATTTAATGAATCAATTGTGTTAGAAATTTTTTCAATTCTATCTTGTGGCCATGCTTCTATACATTGGTTGTTAAAAGAAGGATAACAAATTACACCATTATAACCTAAATTAGATAAGTGAGATCTAAAAGAAGCCGGCACAGAAACCCTTCCCTTTTTGTCCAGTTTGTTTTCGTAAGTAGATAAAAACATAGTTCATAAATATAACCCTAATTTGGGTTTTTATGGGATATTATGGGTTTTATGATAAAGCGTCAATACCTAATATTTTAATAAAATGCCTTAATTTATAAAGAACAAATATGAAACGTTTCGATTGAAGATTTTTTAATTAAGAAGTGCCAGATAAACTATAAGCCGGGTTCTGTCATTTAAACCTATCATTTCTCTAGGCCTTAAATCGCTTTAAGGCTCAAGCAACTAACCCTGATGACTAGCCAAAGACAGCTTTTAGTTATTTCTAACAATGTCATCTCTACTCAGTTTTGCTCTCAGTGGGGTTTTCCATGCGCTGCTTGTTGCCAAACAGCCGGTGTGCTCTTACCACACCTTTTCACCCTTGCCTTGATGAGGCGGTTTATTTTCTGTGGCACTGTCCCTGGGGTCGCCCCCGCCAGCAGTTAACTGGCACCGTGTCTTTGTAGAGCCCGGACTTTCCTCTTTAAATTTAATTAAAGCGATAAGTCATTTATCTGGCTATTACAAAATATTGTTTATTTATTTATTTTCAAGTTAAATTATTTGTATAATTTACTTAGTTTTTTAGCTATCTCAAAACATTCTTTGTCTATTTTTCCATTGATCAAGCCTGGTCTAAATCTTCTTTGAAAAGACTTTATTAGCTTGGAAAAATTTTTGTTAGATAAATTTTTTGTTAAATATCCAATTAATTTAAGAAATATAATAAATTTTTTTTGATCATTTTGTTCAATAATTTTTTTTCTTAGTTTTTTTAAATTTTTATAATTTAAATTATGCCAAAGTCCAATGCCATATTTTGATAAAAGTTCCCAAGGAAAATTTTCACCTGGATCTTTTTTTCTATCAACAGCTACATCTGAATGTCCAACAATATTTTTT
>MPLZ02113449.1_pt1 | contig 25418 bp, 18 predicted proteins | sample 1617311 | NCBI WGS metagenome assembly MPLZ02 (sample SAMN05944806, study PRJNA350692) | marine metagenome | biome: marine; feature: ODZ; material: water; isolation source: 160 m water sample filtered on 0.2 um supor filter | place: Pacific Ocean | collected 2012-04-08 | depth 160m m | reverse complement strand
TGCACGTCGGCAGCCTGGTACCGATCATGCTGCTGCGCGTGCTGCAGCAAACGGGCCACAAGCCCATCGTTTTGATGGGTGGTGGCACGACCAAGGTTGGCGACCCTTCGGGCAAGGACCAGACGCGCCAATTGCTGACTGCCGAAGACATCAACCGCAACATGGAGAGCATCAAGCAGGTGTTCTCCCGTTTCCTCAGCTTCGGCGACGGCCCCACCGACGCCATCATGCCGAACAACGCCGACTGGCTGGACGAGCTGGAATACATCCCCTTTCTCAGGGATTTCGGCCGCCATTTCTCGTTCAACCGCATGCTGACCTTCGACAGCGTGCGCCTGAGGCTGGAGCGCGAGCACCACCTGACCTTCCTCGAATTCAACTACATGGTGCTGCAGGCCTACGATTTCCTGGAATTGTCGCGCCGCCACGACTGCCTCTTGCAGATGGGCGGCTCGGACCAATGGGGTAACATCGTCAACGGTGTCGAGCTCGGCCGCCGGGTCGACGAGCGCGGCCTTTATGGCCTTACCACGCCGCTCATCACCACGGCCTCGGGCGCCAAGATGGGCAAGACCGCCAAGGGTGCGGTCTGGCTCAATGAGGACCAGCTCTCGGCCTTTGATTACTGGCAGTACTGGCGCAACACCGAAGACGGCGACGTCGGCCGTTTCTTGAGATTGTTCACCGAGTTGCCGCTGGCCGAGGTTGAACGCCTGGAGGCGCTGGAGGGCCAGGAGCTCAACGAAGCCAAGAAGATCCTGGCCCACCAGGCGACCCGGTTGTGTCGGGGCGACGAGGCGGCAACCGAGGCCGGGGAAACCGCCCAGCGCACCTTCGAGGCCGGCGATGTGGGCGCCGGGCTGGCCACGGTGGAGGTGGAGCGTGCCGCCCTGGCCGCCGGCATCGGCGCCTTCGAGCTATTTCAGCTCGCCGGCCTAGCCGCCAGCGGCGGGGAAGCTAGGCGCCTGATCAAGGGCGGCGGTGGCCGCCTCAACGACAGCGTCATCGCCTCGGAAGTAGCGACCGTAAACCTCGACGACCTGCGGCCCGACGGCGTCATCAAGCTCTCGGCCGGCAAGAAGCGACACGCCTTAATCAAACCGGTTTGATTCAGTTGCAACCCGTGGCCGCCTCGGCAATCTGGCCCGAAACGATGCCGCGCAAGAAGCCCGGCGCCAGGGCCGACAGCGGGTTGACGGTGACCCGGGGGCCGCTGGCCGGGCCCTTGACGGAGAAGGTGGCGGCAAAAACGCCTTCGCCCTGGCGGCCGACCAGCAGGGTGCCCAGGAGCGGTATCTTGCCCAGCACCGAATTGAACGTATAGGCCGGCACCAGCGTGCCGTTCATGTCGATGATCTGGCGCCGGCGATCGAAGACGCCGGTCAACGTGACGCCCAAGGCCGGCCCGAAGGTGCGCGCCCGATCGACCGTCAGGCGGCCCTCGCGCAGGCAGAACGGGGCATCGAAAAGGGCAAAGGAAATGCCCTCGCCGTTGAGCAACTCGGCCACCCCGGTGAGTGAGCCGATGGTCAGAATGCGGGCCAGCAGCGGTGCGTTGACGACGCGGTAATCCTTGATGCGCACGCGGCCCATCAGCGGCCGATCGGGCCGGTTTTCATCGATCACGGCGGTGATGTCGAGACGGCCGCCCAGGGCGTTGTCGAAAACCCCGATCGAGCGCGCGAAGGCGCCGGCATCGGGCGAGGTGATGGAAAGCTGGCGCTCGCTCGCTTTGCTCTCGAGATGGAGGCTGATCGGCGCCTGGCCGCTGAGTACGCCGGAAGCCTCGAGGGTACGCCACTGACCGGCCTCGTGAACCGCCCGGCCCGACATCTTGCTGAGCTCGTGCTGGTCGCCCAGAATCATGCGTCCCAGGCGGGCCGAGAGTCGCAGCGGCGGCAGCTCGGCGGCCTGGCCCGAGCCCAGCACGCGGGCCAGATAGGGCCGCATGTCGAACGAAGCCCCTTCGAGGGCGGCGATGTAGCCTTTCGGCGCCAGCGGTCTGAGCGAGGCCGAGACGTCTGTTTGACCAAAGGCGAGGCGCGAGAAATCGAGCCGCCGGAAGGAAAGATCGGGGCCCAACTCGGCCTGTCCCGTGGCCATCAGGCCGGCCGCGGAGAGCGCGAAGGAGTTTATCTGGATGGTGCCGTCGGACTCCAAACGCAGGGCGATCGTTGCCTCTCCCGGTTGGGCTGCCGGCTTCGACCAGACCAACTCGGGAATTGTCACTTCGGTGCCGGCCAGATCGAGCTCGATATCGCCCTCGAGCACCTGCCAGCCCTTCAGGTTAATGCGCGCCCGGGCCGCGACCGGACCCCGCAGGTAGGGTGCACCAGGCAGCGCCAAGGCTTGGCGCCCGGCATCGTCGAGGCGGGCACGAATGTCGACAGCGCCGGTGACCGAGCCCTGACTTCTAAAAAGGCGCCGCCAGGTCAATCCCACCGGCACGCCGTTAAGCTCTCCCGTGCCCGTCACCGTGAGCCCCGCGGCATCCACCTTGAGGGTCATCTGACCGGCCCTGAGAGGGAAGCCGCCAACCACTTCGGGCAGGCCGAATTCGACCAGATTGGCAGCCGCGACAAAGCTCACGTCGGCCACCTCGAGATCGCCCTTGAGGGGAAAGGCAAAATGCGCCCGCGCCGACATCTGGCCGCTGGCTGCCTTGGCATCGAGGTCGACGGCGGCACCGAAGCCGAGGGGCGGATGGCCGAGCACGCGTAAGGCCTCGGCTACCGGGCCACTGGCGACAAAGCCGATCTCGGCCCGCTGCAGCGGCTGGTCGAAACCCGTGATGTGCACCGTTCCTTCGCTCAGCGCCAAGGCGCCGACCCGGGCCGATCGCACGACCAGATCGATGCCGCCGGCCGTCAGCCGTGCCGAGCCTGTGGCCTGGGCCAGTTCAGGCATGGTGCGGAGGTAGCGCGCCCCAACACCCGCGAAGGAAAAGCGCAGATCCACCGCCTCGTCCGGCAAGCTGCCCGCCGCCAAATCGCCAGGTTTCAAATGGACCTTGATGGTGGCGGCGGGAACCTTGCCGCCGCGCACGTTGGTGGTCACCCAGTGGCGTGCCGCGGGCGCCAGTTGGGGCGGCCAAAAACGGTCGAGCTGGTCGACCGGCAGGTCGCTGAACTGACCATCGAGAATGAGGCCCAGTGCCGCCGGATCGCTACCCTTGTCGAAACTGACCAAGGCGCTGGCATTGACCACCGGTCCGCCGGTATCGAGAAATATCTCGTCGAGGCGAAGGGCAGTGAAGTTGTCAGTCAGGCGGCCCCGTAGCGCCGCTCCGGCAAGTGTGAGCCGGCGCTTGTAGGTGCCCGGCAGCTCCAGACTGCCGGCACCGGCACTGAGATCGAAGTCAAGGTCCGAAAATTTGCCGCCCAGACCCAACGAAAAGGTCAGGCTGCCGGTAAGCGGCAGATCGACCGTCGCCAGCGCCGACCAGGCCGCGCCCAGGGGCGCCAGCCAGGCCGGCTCGAAGCCGTTCAGGCCGAGCTTGACCTGCAGGCGCTGGCTCTCGGCGCGGTAGGCGGCATCGGCCGTGAGATGGTTGCTTTGACCGCCGATTTCGAGGTCGGCATCGAGATCGGCAACCACCCCGTCCGGCTCGCGCTTGAGGATGAGGTCGATCCGGGGGGCATGCCAGAGCGTGCCGCTGGGCCTGTCGTCGACCACCAGGTCGGCGCCGAGCACACTGATCCGCTTGAGGTAGCGAGCACTGCCGCCGCTGTTGTCGGCCGACAGCAACCGCGCCGCCAGCGCCCGTAGTATTCCGCTTTGCGGTCCTTGCAATCCCTGCTCGGCGACCGCCGGATCGGCCCCGAAGCCCAATTCGACGCGGCCCTCGGGGCGGCGCACCAGGCGCACCTCGGGGCCCAGAACGTCGAGCCGCGTGGGCGCCACCTCGCCCCGCAACAGGGCGGCGCCGCTGAGGCCCAGCGAAATTTCGGGAACCCGGGCCAGGACGCGGCCGCGGGAATCGAGCACCTTGACCTCGACGACACGGATGTCGAGGGCGCGCTCCCAACCGGCCCAGGTCAGGATGGTGTCGGCCAGGTCGACTGAGTATTCGCCCGCCTCCGGGTTCAGTGCCCTCTGGATATAGGGCGTCAGAAAGGCCAGCGAGATGGGCCCGGCCGAAACCAGCCAAGCCGCCACCGCCAGCACCATCGCCAGCCCGGCGGCCAAGCCCGCCACCAGCCTGAGAAACAGCTTGCCGGTCCTGATGATCACCGCCCGCCGTGATCCTTTTCCTGTCTGACTCTGTCGCCTCGCGGGGCCCTTGACCGGTGTCACCGCTTCGCGCAGTGTGCCCTATAGCACGGTGCGGCCAAACGCGGGGGCTTTCTTTGGCCGGAACTCTTTTCGGTACGCCATGGCCAGCCAAATTCCCCAAGCTTTTGATGCCGACGCGGCAGCCAACGGCCTGGCCGATTGGCACCGCCGCGCCGCCGCCCTGGACGACCTCGAAGCGACTCGGCAGGCGGAGGTGCTGGCCGCACCGGGGCAGGGCCGGGAGTTGCTGGCCGCCATCTTCGGCAACAGCCCCTTCCTCAGCCGGGTGCTGCTGCGCGATCCAGCCTTCAGCGGCCGATTGGCCGTTGAGACGCCGGCCGAGCTCTTGGATGCCTGTCTCGAGCAGTTAAGCCGGCAAGCGGCGGCGGCAGACGACATAGCTGGCCTCATGACCTGCCTGCGCCGGGCCAAGGAACGCGTTGCCCTGCTGGTTGCCGTGGCCGATATCGGCGGTTACTGGCCTTTGTCCGAGATCGTCGGCCGGCTCAGCGCCTTTGCCGAACTGGCGCTCAGTCTGGCCGTCGACCACCTCTTGCAGGCGGCCGCCGCGGCCGGCGAGTTGCGCCTTGCCGACTGGGACCAGCCGTCCCAGGGCTCTGGCCTCTCGATCATTGCCATGGGCAAGCTGGGCGCGTCGGAGCTCAACTATTCCAGCGACATCGATCTGATCGTGCTCTTCGATCAAGATCTGATCGACTACACCGGCCCGGCGACGCCGCTCGATTGCTTTGTGCGCCTGACCCGCGGCCTGGTGCGCATCATGCAGGAACGCACCGGCGACGGTTACGTCTTCCGCACCGATTTGAGATTGCGTCCCGACACCGGCTCGACACCGCCCGCCATTTCGATGGCGGCGGCCGAGAGTTATTACGAAAGCGTCGGCCAGAACTGGGAGCGGGCGGCCCTGATCAAGGCCCGGCCGGTGGCCGGCGATATCGCTGCGGGCCAGGGTTTTCTCGAGCGCATAGCGCCCTTCATCTGGCGCAAGCACCTGGACTTCGCGGCCATTGAGGACATCCACTCGATCAAGCGCCAGATAAACAGCCGCCGCGGCCACAGCCAGGTCGCCGTGGCCGGGCACAACATCAAGCTGGGCCGCGGCGGCATCCGCGAGATCGAGTTTTTCGCCCAAACCCAGCAATTGATCGCCGGGGGCCGCGACCAGAGCCTCAGGGTGGCCGACACCCGCTCCGCGCTCCGCGCCCTGGCGGCCAACGGCAGCCTGGCCAGCGCCGTGGCCGAGGAGATGATCGCGGCCTACGAATTCCTGCGCCGCCTGGAGCACCGCATGCAAATGGTGGCTGACGAACAGACACAGGCGGTGCCGGCCGAGGCCGCCGGCCTGGTCCGCCTGGCCACCTTCCTGGGCTATGCCGAGAGCGCCGCCTTCGAGGCCGAGTTGCTCGGCCACCTGCGCCAGGTCGAGGGCCATTACGCCAAGCTTTTCGAGCACTCACCCGAACTTGGCGACGTCGGCAACCTGGTCTTCACCGGCACAGACGACGATCCCGACACCATCGCCACGCTTCGCCAGTTGGGCTTTGGCGAGCCCGCCACCGCGGCCGCCCTGGTGCGAGGCTGGCATCACGGCAGCTATCGCGCCACCCGCAGCGTGCGGGCTCGCGAAATTCTCACCGAATTGATGCCGGCACTGCTCAAGGCGCTGGCCAACAGCGCCGTTCCCGACACGGCGATGATCCGCTTCGACGAGTTCCTCGGCCGACTGCCCACCGGCGTGCAGCTCTTTTCGCTTTTTCGCGCCCGCCCGGGGCTCTTGGAACTGGTGGCCGAGATCATGGGCAGCGCACCGCGCCTGGCCGAACGGCTGAGCCGTCATCCGACGCTCTTGGATGGCGTCATCGATGGCGATCCGGTGGAAAGCTGGCCCGGCCGCGCCGCGCTTTCGGATGAGTTCTCCGGGCAGTTGGCGGCGGCCCGGGACTTCGAAGACGTGCTCGACATCGCCCGGCGCTGGGGCCAGAACCGCATGTTCCAGGTCGGCCTCGAGATGCTGCGCAACTCGATCGACGCCGGCAGCGCCGGCAGCGTGCTCTCCGACCTGGCCGAGGTACTCATTGGCGCCCTGATGAGGTGCGTCAGCGAAGAATTCGAGGCCCGCCACGGCGCCATCCCCGGCGGCAGCTTCGCCGTGCTCGGCCTGGGCAAGCTGGGGGCCCGCGAGATGACCCCGGAATCGGACCTCGATTTGATGTTCTGCTACGATTGCCCGGCCGCCAGCGACGGCTCCGATGGCGCCAAACCCTTAAGCGCATCCGAATACTACGCCCGCCTCAGCAAGCGCCTGATCAACGCGCTCACGGCACTCACCGGCGAAGGCCGGCTTTATGAGGTCGACATGCGCCTCAGACCGTCGGGTGCCAAGGGGCCGATTGCCGTGCACATCGAGGGTTTCGCGCGCTACCAGCGTGAAACCGCCTGGACCTGGGAGCACATGGCGCTGATCCGCGGTCGGGTGATCTCGGGCCCGCCGGCCATCGCCGCCGCCATCGGCGACATCATCGCCAAAACCATCCGCAGGCCGCGCCAAAGCGCCAGCCTGATGGCCGAAGTCGTCGCCATGCGCCAGCGCATCGAACGCGAACACGGCACCGAGAACCCCTGGTCCGTCAAGCACGTGCGCGGCGGCATCGTCGACCTCGACTTCATCTGCCAGGCCTTGATCCTGGAACACGCGGCAGTGCGGCCGGAGATCGTCACGGGCAACACGGCCAGCGGATTCAGCCGCCTGGCCCAGGCCGGCTGCCTGGCCCAGAAGGCCGCCGACGAGTTGCTGGCGGCGGCCGAGTTTTTGCACAACGTGCAAAGTTTCCTGCGCCTCTCGCTGCGCCAGGCGGCTTTCGCCGAGGAACTTCCCGAGGGCCTCAAGGCAGCCTTGGCGAAGGCCGTGGGCGCCACCGACTTCGATGATCTCAGCGACCGCCTGTTGGCCGCCCAGAGGCAGGTGCGAAACCACTTCGAGGATCTGGTGGCGAGCCGTGCCGGGCCGCCACCGGAGACCCCGTCTGGGACCGGGCAGCGGGCTTGACGGTTGCCAAGGCGCCATTTGCCCTTTATCTAAGGTGAGGTGCGCGTTCTCGGGAGGCAAGGGGTGGGTTGATGACATCGGAAGAGGGAAAAGACTGGGCCGGCCGCGCCCGTGCGTTGAGTGAACGGCTCTTTCCCGAACGCCAGTTCTATTATCGCAGCCGTGGAATCGTGCACTATCTGTCGCTCGGTAGGCGCACCCAGATTTTGCTCAGCATCCTGTTTTTGGCGGTCGTCGGCTGGACCGGCTTTGCCACCACCTATCTGGTCTTCAAGGACCAGATCATCGCCGCCAAGAACACCCGCATCCATGAGATGGAGCTGGCCTACGAGCAGCTTTCCGACACCCTGCGGGAGACCCAGCTCCATTTCATGAAGCTGACGAACGAGCTCGAAGCCAAGCACAAACGGCTGGTCGATCTGGTCAGCCTCAAGAGCCACCTGTTACAGGAGTTGGGTGACGCCACCCAGGAACTCGATTCGGTGTCGCGCCAGCGCGACCAGGCGCTGGCCATCAAACGCTCGCTCAGCCAGCGCCTGGCCAGCCTGGAGGGCTCCCTGGCCGTCACCGTCGACCATAACGACCAGCTCGACACCTCGCTGCGCCGCGCCGTCGATCAGGTGACCACCCTGACCCGTCAGCGTGACACCGCGCGGCGCACCCGCGACACCGTGATCGCCGAGGTCGAGACCCTCAACGGCCGCCTGGCCGGGCTCAAGATCTCGCAGCAGAATCTGGTCGAACGCATCCAGGAACGCACCGAGATCAGCCTCGGCGAAATGGAGACGATGATCACGCTGACCGGGCTCGAAATCGACGATTTGCTCAAGATCAGCGGCAAATCCCTGCCCCAGGGCACTGGCGGCCCGCTGCTGACGCTGGCGGCGCCCGATCGCGACGGCCTGAAGCTGGGCGACCGTTTCGAATCGAGCGTCTTCCGGCTGGAACAGCACCTCGGCCGCTGGGAAGGCCTGCAGGAAGTCCTCAGGCGCCTGCCGCTGTCGACACCCGTCGACAACTACTATCTCTCGTCGGGCTTCGGCAAGCGCCGCGACCCCTTCACCAAGCGCTGGGCCATGCACGGCGGTCTGGATTTCGCCGGCGTCTTCCGCACACCGGTCTTCGCCACGGCGCCGGGGCGCGTCACCTTCACCGGACGGCGTGGTCCCTATGGCCGGACCATCGAAATAGATCATGGCATGGGACTCAAGACGCGCTATGGTCATCTGCACAGAATTGTCGTCAAGCGCGGGCAATCCATCGAATTCAGACAGAAAATCGGGCTCATGGGTAGTACCGGCCGAAGTACTGGCTCTCACGTTCATTACGAGATACTATTCGCCGACAAACCACAGGATCCCGCAAAGTTTCTGAAGGCTGGAAAATATGTTTTCAAAGACTGACAAGGGCAAGGGGCGCCAGCCCAGCGAAGGTGCCAACGACGTCAAGACCGCACCGTCCATCATCAGTGCCAACCTGCACATCGTCGGCAATCTCAAGACCGAAGGCGAGATCCAGGTCGACGGCACCATCGAGGGCAACGTCTCCAGCCAGTCGCTGACGGTCGGCGAAAAGGCCAAGGTGATGGGCGAAATCGTCGCCGAGGAAGCCCACATCCACGGCGAGGTCAGTGGCAAGATCCGGGCTCGCGTGCTGCAGTTGGCGCGCACCGCCACGGTGGTCGGCGACATCTGGCACGAGGTCTTGGCCATCGAATCGGGAGCCTACATCGAAGGCCAGCTCAGGCGCTCCGACCGACCCCTGGAAGCCGAGGAAAAGAAATTGGGCCGCGTACCCGAGGCCAAGGGCCCGGCGCCCAAGCCGAAGGTCGCCGAGAGCAGCGCCGAAGGCAAGGCCGCGGCGAGCCCGGAAGCACCCGCGGCCACGCCCACCGCGGCGCCGGCGGAGCCGCCGGCCCGACGCGCCGCCGGCAGTTAGTTCGCCCTACCCTACCCTACCCTACCCTACCCTACCCTGCCCTAACCTACGGCCCCCTGCGGCTCGGCGCCGAAGCGGCCCTGTTGCAAAAATCGCACGGTCTTGGCGATGACTTGCGGGTGATCGCAGATGAAGGTGTGGTGGGCCTGCTGCTGGCGGCCTGGGGCACGACGCCGGGTGAATGGCTGTTGAATATGGCCGTCGAACGCCAGGACGGCACCGCCATCGACTTCAGCAGCGCCCTCAGGCGCAGTTTCGCCGTCTGGCTCCGGGGCGCCCTGGGCGGCGGCCTGCCCGTGGTCAGCCTGATTGCCATGGTCCTGGCCTGGAACCGCCTGCGCGACGACGGACAGACGTCCTGGGACCGCGATGGAGGCTTCGTTGTGCGCCACGGCGAGGTCGGATTCTGGCGCGGCCTAGCCGCCGTCGGGGCATTCCTGGCCATTGCCGCGGTCTGGCTGGCGCTCGAGAGAGCGCTAACGTGAGCGGCAGACGAAAGGCCAGACGACGCGGCTGCCGGCCGGCACGATGCGGCCGTCGCTGGTTTTGTAGGGAATGGAAACCCGCTTCTCGGCCGCCGGCAGGCCGCTGAGTGTCGGCGAATCGAGCGGTGGCGACTTCTTGAACAGCGCCAGCGGATCGAGCCACTGGCCCTCGACCGGAACCAGCATGCGGCGGATCTTGAATTCGCCCAGCTTGCTGAAAAACGCCGTCAGGTGAAGGTGGGAAAAGCCCTGGGCACCGTAATGCCCGCCTTGCGTTCCGGTCTTGCCGGCCAGCGCGATCTTTTGGCCCATGGCCACGCGCTGGCCGATGTCGAGATCCGGCAACTCGCGCAAATGCTTGTATTCGGTGTAGGTCCAAACCCCGAGGCCGGTGTCAGCGGGCGCATGCTGCAGGATCAGCGCCAGGCCGCCGATGGAGGCACCCCTCGTGGATGTGCACCACGGTGCCGTCGGCGATGGCCAAAAGCGGCGTGCCCTCGGCCGCCGGGATGTCGTAGCCGCCGTGCAGGCCCTGGTAGAAGCGCCGGCTGCGGCGGCTGCCGTCGCTTCGCGTCGGCGAGGCGAAGTCGGATGTGCCCTTTGGGCAGTCGGCATTTTCGGGATAGACCGCCACCAGGCCAGTGGCCATGAAGCCCCGGGCGCGCATCTGCTCAAGCTTCGCCATCATGGGCGAAAAGGCGGCGACGGCTTCGGGATTGCTATCCTCCGAAACCTTCTCCTGGCTGGCCGGCGGCGGACTTTGCCGGCCTTTCATGCGACCCTTGCGGCCCTTCTTTTGACCCATATAGTTGCCTGCCTTCTGGGCCTCGGCCGGCGGCGTCAGGGCCAGCGCCAGAGCGGCAAGCAAGAGGGCGGCGAAGGGCAGTGTGTTCATGGCGCTATCCTTGGCTACGAGGATATCGCCTCTCCTTCACCAGTGGAAGCCAAAGACGGCCTTGCGCCGGCCCGCCTCAACACCGATCATCGGCGCATCAGTGGCAGGGAGATTAACGTGTCAGAGCTTTTCGATCGCCTCAAGGGTGCCGTCGGAGCGGCCGGGTTCGTTGCCGGCGAGGACGTCGGCCCGCGCTATTTCAGCGACGCCGCCGGCCACCAGGGCGCGCGCCCCAGCCTGGTGCTGCGCCCCGCCTCGACGACCGAGGTCTCGGCAATCCTGGCGCTGTGCCAGGCCACCGGCCAACCCCTGGTGCCCCAGGGCGGCATGACCGGACTGGTGGGTGCCGGCCTGCCGGCCGAAGGCGAGGTGGCGCTGTCGCTGGAACGCCTGAATGCCATCGAGGAGATCGACAGCGAATCGGGCACCATGACGGTGGGCGCCGGAGCGGTGCTGCAGACCATCCAAGAGGCGGCCCTGGCCAAGGGTTTCAGCTTTCCCCTCGATCTCGGCGCCCGCGGCTCCTGCACCATCGGCGGCAACCTCGCCACCAATGCCGGCGGCAACCGGGTCATCCGCTACGGCGTGGCGCGCGAGCTGGTGCTGGGGCTGGAGGCCGTGCTGGCCGACGGCAGCGTCGTCGGCGACCTCAACAAACTGATCAAGAACAACACCGGCTATGACCTGCGCCAGCTTTTCATCGGCTCCGAAGGGACGCTCGGCGTCATCACCCGGGTGACGCTCAGGCTCTACCCCAAGCCGGCCAGCCAGACCGTGGCGCTTTGCGGGCTCGACGACTTTGCCCAGGTGATCCGCTTCCTGCGCCACATGCAGAACGCCTTCAGCGGCGGCATCAGCGCTTTCGAAGTGATGTGGCAGAGCTATTTCAGCGAAGCCCTGAAAGTCACCGGGCAGCGCCCACCGTTTGCCGATCCCCACCCCTTCTATGCCCTGACCGAGGTGTTGGGCGGCTCACCCGAACGCGACCGTGAGGCCTTCGAATATGCCCTCGCCTCGGCCTTTGACAGCGGCCTGATCAACGATGCCGTGGTTGCCAAATCGTTGGCCGAAGTGGTTGAGCTTTGGCAGCTCCGTGATGCCAGCTCCGAGGTCACGCGAAACCTTGCGCCGGTGCTGGGCTACGACGTCAGCATACCTGCGAGCCGCATGGTGGCCTTCGCCGAGGTCTTGACAGCCAGCATCGACGAGCTTCACCCGGGCAACAAAACCGTGATCTTCGGCCACGTCGGCGACGGCAACCTGCACATCACGACAACCGCCGGAGCCTCGGACCCCGAACAGTCCGATGCCGTCAACAACCTGGTCTTCAAACTCACGGCAGCCAACCAGGGCTCGATCTCGGCCGAACACGGCATCGGCATACTCAAACGCCCCTACCTTTCCTACAGCCGCTCCGAGGCCGACATCACCCTGATGCGCACCCTGAAGACCGCCCTGGACCCAAAGGGCATCCTCAGTCCGGGGCGAATTTTTGAGATTTAAGATTAAGTATTCCATCTAGTATATTGTTTTCACCATATTTTTCTCAAAAAAAATTTTGGCAAAAGATTATTTGGCAAAATTTCCGTTGGCACCCTACCCCACCTTGCGCCCAAAAACCCGCTGCAGCGTGCCCGCAACGAACACCTCGTCGCCAACCTCTTCAAACCCCGCCGCCTCGAAATAACCACGGCACTGACCAATCGTATGCGCCTTACCGGCGCCGCCGCTGAGGGCTTCGGCGAGGCCCCACATGGCGGCATCCAAAGGACCCGTGCGGTCGTCCGTGACCATCTCGCCGACCAGGTGCATCTCGCCGCCGGGCTCCAGCGCCGCAAAGGCCTTGGCCACCACCTGGGCCACCACGGCCTCGTCGTAGATGGGGAGATTGGACGCCATGACGACGACGTCGGCGGCGGGGAAATCGTCGGCCGTGAAGTCGGCGGCGAGTGTCGAAACGCGGTCACTGACACCATTCTCGGCCAGGTATTCCTTGGTCACCTCGACCACCGGCGGCAAATCGAGGACCACCGCCTCGAGGCCCGGGTAGGACTGCACGGCATTGATGCTGTAGGCGCCCGAGCCGCCGCCGAGATCGAGCAGCTTCTTGCGCCCCGCGAGATCGACGGTGCGGGCAAAGAGGCGCCCTGCCCCCATGCCGATGGAATAGGTGGCCGAGTGGTAGGCCCGGGCCTGCTCGACGGTCAAGTCGGCGTACATGCCCAGTACCGTGGGCTCGCGTTTGGCGGCCATGATCTCGCTCAGACGAAACCAGTCGCCCACGCCGGGCCGGGTGAAGGTCATCCAGGGTTCGGCGTAGCGCGCCTCGCCCTTGACCAGAAAACGCGCGGCATCGGGCGCGTTGACCAAGCGCCCGTCCCGCCATTCCAGCAGGCCCATTGCCAGGCAGGCGGTGACCAGGCGCTCGGCGTCCAGTTCCAGCACGTCCATGGCGCCGGCCAATTCGGCGACGCTGCCCACGCCGCCTTCGACGTGGGTGAAAAGCTCGAAATCGAGCGCCGCGAAGAAAGTCGCCGATTCGGTATAGGCCCGGGCCAGTCGTTGCAGCCGCGTCGTATCGATGCCCGCTTTCGCCATGTCTGCGCCCCTCGATTAATAGTCGAAACGAAAATAGTCAGGCCGCCCCAGCGGCCAGAACTCGCCGAAATTTTCGGCCCCGCCGTCGACGTTGAGCACGGCGCCGTTGACGAAGTTGCCGGAAGGTCCGGCCAGGTAGACGCAGGCCTCGGCAATATCCTGCACCGAGCCGATACGGCGCTGGGGATTGTGCACCATGCTGGGCAACGCTTCTTCGGGATAGTTGGCCAGGCCCGGACTGGCCACGGCACCCACCGCCACGGCGTTGACGCGAATGCCGTGCGGTCCCCATTCGACGCTGAGCGACCGGGTGGCCTGTATTTGGCCAGCCCGTGCCGCCATGGAGTGCACGATGCCGGGCATGCACATGCGCGGTATGGCGACCACGTTGACGATGTTGCCGGCCTCTTCGTGCTCGACCCAGCCCTTGGCCGCCGCCTGCATCATGTACCAGGTGCCGTTGAGATTGAGGTCGACCACCGACTGCCAGCCGTTCGGGCTGATGTCGAGTGCCGGCGCCGCGAACTGGCCACCGGCGTTGTTGACCAGCACGTCGAGCCGGCCGAAGCGCTCGAAGACCTCATGGGTGAAATCGGCCACGGCCTCCGGATCGCGGATCGACAGGGGCCGGGTGAAGCAGGCGATACCCAGCTCACCCAGGGTTTCTTCCAGCCCCTGCATCTTCTCCGCCGTACGGCTGCAGGAAACGATGGTGGCGCCGAGGCGCCCGAACAGGATGCTTGTCGCCAGGCCGATGCCGCCGGCACCGCCGGTCACCAGCACCACCTGGCCGGCGAAAAGATCGTCGCGGTAGACCGTGGGCAGTGCCGCCAGTTCCTCGGGCGATAGAGGTTTGCGAAATTCCTCGCTCATGGCCTTGCGCCTCCGTAATCGACGTCGAAATAGTCCGGCCGGCCCAGCGGCCAGTACTCGCCCCAGACGTCGGCGCCGCCGTCGACGGTCAACACGATGCCGTTGACGAACGAGGCCGAGGGCGACGAGAGATAGGCGCTGGCCTCGGCGATGTCATGCACCGTGCCCAGCCGGCGCATGGGATTGTGGTCGAAGCTGGGCCTGGCGGTCGGGGGATAATTGACCAGGCCGGGGCTGGCGATGATGCCGATGGCGACGCAGTTGACGCGGATGCCCAGCGGCCCCCATTCGACGGCCAGGGAACGGCTGACCGCGATCTCGCCGGCCCGCGAGGCCACGGTGTGGGGAATGCCGGTGCTGCACATGCCGGGCACCGTCACCATGTTGACGATCGATGCGGCTTGGTCGCGCTCGGCCCACTCTCGCGCCGCCGCCTGCATCATCAGCCAAGCCCCGGTCAGGTTGGTGTCGACCACGGCCCGCCATCCCTTGGGGCTGATGTCCAGCGCCGGGGCCGCGAACTGGCCGCCGGCGTTGTTGATCAGCACGTCGAGACGGCCATAGCGCTCGAAGGTGGCCGCGATCAAGTCGTCCACCTGATCGGCCTCGCGGATCGTCATGGCCTGGGTGAAGCATTCGATGCCCAACTCGCCCAGCGCCGCCTCCAGCCCGGCCATCTTCTCGGCCGTGCGGCCGCAGGAAACGATGGTCGCGCCCAAGCGCCCAAAGAGCACGCAAGTAGCCAGGCCGATGCCGCCGGCACCGCCGGAGATCAGCACCACCTGGCCGGCGAAGAGATCATCGTGAAAGGAGGTGGGCAGCGCCGCCAGTTCGGCCGCCGTCAGGGATTGGTAATGGTCGGGGGTGTCGTCGGACATTTTTTTCCTCAGCGTATCCAGATCGCGCCGCATGATGGGCCGGAGGCGCCCGACGGTCCAGAAGGAAGCGGCATTCTTTGTTTTCCGCTACCATGACGGCCGCCTCCCAGGATCTTTCGGAATCCACCGCCGTGAACCGCGCCGAACGCCGCCGCCAGCTCAAAGCCCAGAAGAAGGCCGCCAAACGGGGTGGCGCCAGCGCTGCCGCGGCGCTTTACGACGAGGGCAACCGGCTCTGGGCGCTGGGCCGCCTGGCCGACGCGGAAGCCGCCTACCGCCAGGCCATCGCGGCCCGTCCGGAATTTCCCGAGGCGCTGAGCAACCTGGGCAGCGTGCTGCAGAGCACCGGCCGGCTCGGCGAGGCCGAAGCGGTCTTCCGCCAGGCCCTGGCGCTGATGCCCGGCAACCCGCTGATCCTGACGAATTTGGGGGTGGTGTCGGAGGGCGGCGGCCGGAGGGACGAAGCCATCGCCTGCTTCCGCCAGGCCATCGCCGCCGAGGCCGGCCACCTGCCGGCCTACCGCAACCTGGTTGCGGTGCAGGCCGAAAGTGGCGACCGGGCCGGCGCCATCGTCACCTTGCAACAATTGCTCTCGATCCAACCCGGCGACGCCCTGGCGCAGGCCGACTTGGGCAAGCTGCTGCGCCTTGAGGGCGAGTTTGATTCCGCCCACGCGGCACTCGGGCGCGCCCTCGATCTCGACCCCGGGCTGGCCCGGGCCGACAACGAAATGGGCAACCTCAAGGGCGACACGGGCGAGGGCGACGGCGCCCTCGCCGCCTACCAGCGTGCCGTCGAACTCGACCCCGCCTTCGACGAGGCCCACGCCAACCTGCTGCGCCTGGCGGCCGAAAGGGGCGATGCCGGATTGGCCCGCGCCTCGATCCGGCGCATGCTGGAGAAGAACCCCGATTTCGCTCCGGCCCACAACGAACTCGGCAACGCGCTTTCGGCCGAGGGCGACATCGAGGGCGCCACCGTTGCCTACCACCGCGCCATCGAGATCGACCCGAACTTCGCCGGCGCCCACAACAACCTGGGCAATGCCCTGAAAGAAGCGCTGCGTTTCGACGAGGCGCTGGCCGCTTATGGCCGGGCGCTCGAGCTCAAGCCCGGCGACGCCACCATCCTCAAGAACCTGGGTATTGCAGAACGCTGTGCCGACCGGCCCTACCAGGCCATAGCGCGTTATCAAGAAGCCCTGGCCGCGGCGCCCGACGACGGACAGCTGCTCTCGCTGCTGGCGGCAGCACAAATGCAGGTGGGCGATGCCCAGGCGGCGCTGGCGAGCTACGACGGCATTTTGAGGGGCGCACCCGACGACATCGAGGCGCTCTGCAACCGTTCGGCACCGCTGCTCATGCTGGGGGACTTCGCCGCCGGCTATGCCGCCCAGGAGTACCGCTGGCGCAGCATCGAAAGCCGGGCGCTGGGCCAGGCTGAATGGGCCGGCGAGGACCTGGCCGGCCGCGGCATCCGGGTATGGAGCGAACAGGGCCTCGGCGACGTCGTGCTGTTCGCCTGCTGCCTGCCCGAGTTGGCGGCCCGGGCCGGGCGCGTGGTGCTCGAGGTCGAGCCCCGGCTGGTGGCGCTGTTCGCCCGCTCCTTCCCCGGCCTCGAGGTGGTGGTGCAGAGCGATCCGCCGGAAACGGCTGCCCGAGGCACCGATTACCAGATCGCCATCGCCTCGTTGCCGCGCTGGCTGCGCCCGGACTTGGCGGCCTTCCCCCAGGACCGGGAATATCTGCGGGCCGATGCCGGCGCCCGGGCTCGCTGGCTCGAGCACCTGGCGGCGCTGGGCCCGGGCCTCAAGGTCGGCATCCTGTGGCGCAGCGCCCTGATCACCGCCGACCGCCAGCGCTACTATTCCCAGATCGCCGACTGGGGCCCGATTCTGCGGCTCCCCGGCATCCATTTCGTCAACCTGCAATATGGCGGCGGCGAGACCGACTTGGCCCGCCTCGATGCCGACCTCGCGGCGCGGGTCGAGAGTTTCCCCGACCTCGATCTGACCGCCGAGATCGACGATTCGACGGCGCTGGTGGCCGGCCTCGACCTGATCCTCTCGCCCTTCTCGACCACCGCCTGGCTGGCTGGCGCCCAGGGCATACCGACCTGGGTCATGAGCCAGCCCGGCGATTGGCTGCAGCTCGGCACCGACGGCTTTCCCTGGCTGCCCAGCGTGCGCATATTCCTCAAGCCCATCGGCGAGGGCTGGCCGCGGGTGCTGGAGGACGTCGCCGCTGAGCTGGGTGAACTGGCGAAAGGCTGAGTAATGAAGGGACTGCTTCCACTGGCTGGCGGCTTTCTGCTGGCAGCAGCCATTGTCAACTCGCAGGCAAGCGCCAAATCCGCCTGGGTTCCCCTTCCCCAACTGGGGTCCGGGAGCGTCGAGTTGCGGCTGGCCCACGCCGTCAACCCGCGCCTGCCCGCGCTCGAGCGCAGCGAATTGGCGACACTGCTGGACGAGGCGCGCCAGGTGGTTCGGAAGCATTTCCACATCGATCTGAAATTCACCGAACCCGAGGAGGTATCGGTGGCGCAATTGCTGGCCGCCACTCCGGCAAAGGCCCTGCGGGCACGCCGCGGCGAGATCTATGATTTCAAGAAGGGAACGGGAGATCGCTCACGCCTGATCCAAGGTCTCGAGCGAACCCTTGAGGAAAGGGTTGTCGACCTCGGCGCAAGCATCGCCTACGCCCGGCCCCATCTCTTGGCCCCGCTAACGGAGCCGACCTTCGCGGCTTTCGCAAAGACCCTGGTGGATACCCATTTGCGGCGCCTGGGGCACTGGCACGGCTTGCGTAGCGCCACGGGTGAACGCGTCATCGACGCAAGCGGGGCCAACGAATGGATCGTCTGGGACCTTCTCGGCTATAGCGGTATGCCCTATGACGTCATCGTCACCAATCAGCTCGTGGCCAGCGCCGAATATGACGATGCCGCCATAAATTCGTCACTGCGCGGCGGCGTCAGCGCGGGCGGCACCAGTTACAACAAATCGGGCCGCTACCGGACCTTTTCCTTTCTCAGCACCTTTCCCTTCAGCGAACCCCAAGCCTTGCCCCGAGGCATGGGCGGCACCGCGGATCGCGCCCAGGCGGTGCGCCTGGCCGGCAAATACCTGGCCCATGAAATCGGCCACATGCTGCTGCTGTTGGCCCACCCCTACGGCAATCCGGCCTGCGTCATGCGGCCGGAGCCCTTGTTCGATTTCGCCGCCTGGGCACGCGGTTTGAATGCCTCAAAATGCAAAATCGGCAGCAGCCCGGCCATGAAGCCGGGGGTAGCGAAGATCGGTTTCCGAACGGACTGGTAGGCTACGCCGGAATGGCCAGGCGGTAGAGGCGGCCGGGAATCCAGCCCTGGCTTTCGTGGCGCAGGTCGATGGCCCGGCTTTCCGCGATCGTCATGGCGTGGCGCCCGGCGAGTTCGGCGACATAGGCCTGGGAATGGCCGTAACGGCAGCTCGGGCGCAGCTCGAAGCCAGGGCCGGCGAACTCTTCGACGCTGAAGGCAAGTTCCGCTCCCACCGGCTCGGCGGCCCCGGCCACGGCGGCGAAAACCTCTTCCAGGTCGCCCACGTAGGTGAACACGTCGGTGGCCAAGAAAAGATCGAAACGTTCCCTGGCGCGGCGCAAAAAGGAAACGATGTCGGCACATTCCAGGTGATGGTAGATCTCCCGCCGGCCGGCCTCGGCGATCATCCGGGGGGCCAGGTCGATGCCGATCAGCCGTCCACAGAGATCGCCGAAAGCCGCCCCCGCCAGGCCCGTGCCGCAGCCCAGGTCGAGGGCATTGGCGAAGCGGGCGTCGTCGGGGTAAGAGGCGCGCAATTGCCGCGGCGCGCTGTATTCCAGGCGCTCGACGACGTGCGCCTCGAAATAGCCGGCGTAGTTGTCGAAAAGCTCGCCCACGTAGCTGGCCGGCGGCCGGGGCACGGTCTCACCGGCCAGTGCCGCCCGGGCGAAAACCGCAACCTCGGCCAGCGCGCCCTTGGCTTGCGGCAGCAGCCGATCGTACTCGGCGATCGCTTCTTCGTGGCGGCCGAGCTGCTGCAGGGTCCGCGCCAAACCGTGGCGGGCCGGCAGGAAGTCGGCCTTGGCGGCCAGGATGCGCCGGTATTCTGCCTCGGCTTCGAGGTTCCGGCCCGTGTCCTCCCAGATCCGGACCCGGTTGTAACGCGGCTGGGGCAAGCCGGGCGACGCTTCGAGGGCCTGGCCGAAGAAATCCGCGGCCCTCTCGATGTCGCCCCGCAGACGCCAGACGTTTCCCAGGTTGGTCAGCACCTGAGCCGTTGCCACCACCCCAACGGCCCCACTTGCGGCCCGGGCACGAATCCGTTCGAGGTGGCGCTCCGCCTGGTCCAGCTCGCCAAGCTCGGCATAGAAGGCGCCCAAAAGATTGTTGCCGTCGAAATCGTCCGGGTTGTCGGCCAGCACCCGGGCCAGCAGCTTGACCGCTCCCGCCACGTCCCCCCGGCGATGACGCCCCAGCGCCTTCTTCACCCGCTTGTCGACAACCGCCATGCCGCCATGCTATCGCAAAGCGCCGCCCCCGGTCACAGGCGGTGGTCCAGCCCGAGAAAAAAGGAAGCAAAAGCATGAGCGATCTAGTGCGCAGCGACGAAAACGGCATCGCCACCCTGACCATGAACCGCCCCCAGGTGCGCAACGCCTTGAGCATGGAGATGCGCCAGGACCTCGACCGCCAATTGATGGCCATCGAGCACGATCCCAGCATCCGCTGTGTGGTGATGCGCGGCGAGGGCGAGCACTTCATGGCCGGCGGCGACGTCAAGAGCTTCATGGATTACGCCCGCATGCCGGCCGACGAGCGCCGCACCATGTTCCTGGCCCGGATACATGAGCTGCACACCATCATGTTCACCATCCAGCGCATGAGCCAGCCCATCATCGCCAGCGTGCGCGGCGCCGCGGCCGGGGCCGGCGTCTCCTTCGCGCTGATGTGCGACATGGTGATCGCCAGCGAGGACGCTTTCTTCACGCTGGCCTACAGCGCCATCGGCACCAGCCCCGATGGCTCCTCCACCTACTTCCTGCCGCGTGCCGTGGGCACCAAGAAGGCCATGGAAATCGCCCTCTTGGGCGACCGCTTCACGGCCCAGGAGGCGCTGGAGATGGGGCTGATCAACCGCGTCGTGGCCACCGACGACCTGATCGACGAGACCGCCAAGCTGGCCGCCCGCCTGGCCCAGGGCCCGACCCGGGCCTATGGCAACACCAAGCGCCTGATCCGCAATTCCTTCGACCGCTCGCTGGAGGCCCAACTGCAGGCCGAGGCCGAAGGTTTCGCCGACAGCGCCATGGCCGACGACTGGGTCGAAGGCGTCACGGCCTTCAACGAAAAACGCAAACCCGAATTCAAGGGTTCATGAGAACGGCTTAGAGCGGGGAGCGAGGAGAAGAAGCATGGTCTTCGATCCCCGCATGCCGGAACGCGAGGCCTGTGTTCTGGGCTATCAGCTGGAACGCTGGGCCCGGGAGAAACCAGACCAAACCGCCATCATCTTCCATGGCGGCGAAACCTGGACCTGGGGCGAGACCCTGGAACTGGTCCGCCGGGCGGCCAAGGGCCTCCAGGACATGGGGGTGAAAAAGGGCGAACACGTGCTCTCGTGGCAGCCCAACAACCGCGAAGCGGTTCTCACCTGGTTCGGCCTGAACTATCTCGGCGCCGTCTACGTGCCCATCAACACCGCCTACAAAGGCAATCTGCTGCGGCACCTGGTGGAGCTCTCGGACGCCAGCCTGATCGTCTCTCACGCCGATCTGGCGCCGCGTCTCGACAGCATCGGCAGGGGGCTGCTGAGCGACGCCATCATCACGGGCGGCGAGGCGGCACTTGAGCACCTCACCGTGCATCCCGAATCGGCGCTGCTGCCGAAACAGGGCTTGGCCGAGATGCCTGACCCGGTCGAGCCCTGGGACACCCAGTACATCATCTTCACGTCGGGCACGACCGGGCCCTCGAAGGCGGTGCTGTCGTCCTACGTTCAGGGCTATTCCATGGGGCCCGAGGCGCACCCCTACGTCGAGGAAAGCGACCGCTCATTGGTCAACCTGCCGCTCTTTCACGTTGGCGGCACCATCTACATGGTGATGACGCTTGGGAACGGCGGCTCGTGCTTCGTCGACACCCATTTCAAGACCGAAGAGTTCTGGGACACGGTTCGCACCTACGAGATCACCGCGAGCTGCCTGGTGGCGGCGATGATCCCCTTTCTACTGAAATTGCCGCCCAGCAACCAAGACCTCGACCATCCCATGAAAAAGGCGCTCTGCGTGCCCTGGAACGAGGACGCCATGGCGCTGGGCAAACGCCACGGCATCGACATGCGCACCACCTTCAACATGACGGAGATTTCGGCCTCCATGGTATCGGAATCCTATCCCCCGCAAAGCGGCACCTGCGGCCGTGTTCGGGCCGGCGTCGAAGCCCGGGTGGTGGACGAGAACGACTGCGAGGTGGCACCCGGCCAGACCGGCGAGCTGATCCTGCGCACCGACCGCCCCTGGGCCATGAACCACGGCTATTACAAGAACCCCGAAGCCACGGCGCGGGCCTGGCGCAACGGCTGGTTCCACACCGGCGACGGCTTCTATTACGACGACGAGGGGTATTTCTATTTCGTCGACCGCATCAAGGACGCCATCCGGCGCCGCGGCGAAAATATCTCGTCGTTCGAGGTGGAGAACGAGGTCACCGCCTTTGCCGCCGTCCGCGAGGCCGCCGCCATACCGGTGCCCAGCGAATTGGGCGAGGACGAGGTCATGGTGGTGGTGGCGCCGGTCGAAGGCAGCGAAATCGATCCCCTCGAGCTCTTCCGTTTCCTCGAGCCCCGCATGGCGCATTTCATGCTGCCTAGGTTCGTTCGCATCGTCGACGAATTGCCCAAGACGCCGACCCAGAAGGTGCAAAAGCACCTCTTGAAGGAGCGCGGCGTGACCAACAAGACCTGGGATCGCGAGGCGGCGGGGATCACCGTCAAGCGCGAAAAGATCGGCGCCTGAGGCGAGAGGAAATACCGTGTCGGAGCCATCATCGCGCGATCTCCTGGAGAAAATTGAGGCGGCCAGGGCCCAGGTCATGGACGAGGCCCGGCCCGAGGCCGTGGCCAAGCGCCGCAGCCAGGGCCTGGCCACGGCCCGCGAACGCATCGCCGGCTTGGTGGATGCCGGCAGCTTTCGCGAGATCGGCTCCCTGGTCGAGCCCGACCGCGACAACGAGCTCAACCGGGACCTGGTGGCCCCGGCCGACGGCGCCATCACCGGCAGGGGAATGCTGGAGGGCCGCGAGGCCTGCCTGGTGGCCCACGACTACACCGTCCACGGCGGCTCCGTCGGCGGTGCCGGCGACCGCAAGATGCGGCGGCTGCTTTACTGGGCGGCCGACCGCGGCCTGCCGCTGGTGATGCTGCTGGAGGGCGGCGGGCACCGCATCCAGGACGGCATGAACTCGGCCCATTTCGCCGCCGCCTCGCCGGTCTTCAACGACCTGGCCCGGCTATCGGGCTGGGTGCCGAACGTCGCCGCCATCATGGGCCAGGGCTTCGCCGGCCCCACCAACTTTGCCGCACTGGCCGATTTCGTGGTCATGATCCGGGGCAAATCGACCATGGGCATGGCCGGCCCGGCCCTGGTCAAGGCCGGCACGGGCGAGGAAATTTCCAAGGAAGACCTCGGCGGCGCCAAGCGCCAGGCCGACCAGCAGGGCATCGCCGATCTGGCCGTCGAGACGGAAGAGGAGTGCTACGCGGCGATCCGGAATTTTCTTTCCTACCTGCCGCAAAACGCCACCCAGCCGCCGCCCATCCGCTCTTGCGACGACCCGGCGGAGCGCCGCGACGAGATTCTCCTCGACCTGGTTCCGGCCGACAGCCGCAAGGTCTACGACGTGCGCAAGGTGATCGAGGTCATCGCCGACAGGGACAGCGTCTTCGAGATCAAACCCAAATACGCCCGCAACATCGTCACCTGCTTCGCCCGGCTGGCCGGCCGGCCGGTGGGATTCGTGGCCAACCAGCCCCTGCGCAAGGGCGGAATCTTGGACTCACCGGCGTCGGAGAAAGTGGCGCACTTCATAGCCGTATGCGACGCCTTCGGCCTGCCGCTGGTGTCGCTGATCGACATTCCGGGCTTCGCCATCGGCTCGCCGGCCGAACTCAGCGGGCTCGGCCGGCGCAGCGGACGGCTGATGTTCGAGATGGGCATCGCCACGGTGCCGCTGGTCTCGATCGTGCTGCGCAAGGGCTACGGTGGCGGCTATTACGCCATGGCCGGCGGCCGGGCCTTCGACGCCGATGCCGCCTTCGCCTGGCCCACGGCCGAGATCTGCGCCATGTCGATAGAGGGCGCGGTGGACGTGGCCTACAAGCGCGACTACCAGGCCGCCGCCGACCCCGCCGCCGCCCGCCAGGCCATGATCGAGCGCATCAAAAGCCAGACCGGCGCCACCCTGGCGGCCCGCGATTTCGGCATCGACGAGGTCATCGATCCCCGCGACACGCGCCGCATCTTGATCGAAACCTTCGCATCGTGCCCGCCGCGGCGGCGCGACTCGGGCCCGCCGCGAGTGCGGCCGATTTCGCCGATTTAGGGGCGCGGCCCCCATTTTTGTCATTCTCGCGAAAGCGGGAACCCAGGTTTTGTGCCGTTTATTGCCATCTTCCGCCCACCGCTACCGGGAAAACCCAAACAAACCTGGGTCCCCGCTTTCGCGAGGATGACACCAAGCAAACGAACCCCTACCCCAGCCGCTTGGCGATTTTCTCGATCATGACCTCGCTGGCACCGCCGCCGATGGACATGATGCGGGCGTCGCGCGAGAGGCGTTCGATGGGGCTTTCGCGCATGTAGCCCATGCCGCCGTGGAGCTGCACGCAGTCGTACATGACGCGATTGTTGAGCTCGGCCGCCAGCACCTTGACCATCGAGGTTTCCTTGACGCAATCGATGCCCTGTTCGTCCAGCCAGGCGGCGTGATACATCAACTGCCGCACGGCTTCCAACTCCGCCGCCAGCAGCGAAATCTTGTGGCGCACCACCTGCTGGTCCCAGAGCGTGCCGCCGAAAGCCTGGCGCTGCTTGACCCACTCCAGCGTCAACTCCAGCGCCTTGGCCGACTGCCCGGCGCAGGTGGCGCCCATGACCAGGCGCTCGTTCTGGAAGTTGTCCATGATGGCGTAGAAGCCCCGGTTTTCCTCGCCCAACAGGTTCTCGGCCGGGATGCGGCAATCATCGAAGGAAAGCTCGGCCGTGTCGGAACAGAGCCAGCCGGTCTTGTCGAGCTTGCGGCTGACCTTGAGGCCCGGCGTTCCCGCCTCGACGATAAAGAGCGAAATACCGCGACTGCCCTTGGCGGACGCGTCGGTGCGGGCGGCGACGATGATGATGTCGCCGTAGACGCCGTTGGTGATGAACATTTTTGCCCCATTGAGCACCCACTCGTCACCCTCGCGAACGGCCTTCGTCTTGAGCCCGGCCACGTCCGAGCCAGCGCCGGGTTCGGTCACGGCGATGGCGCAGACTTTTCGCCCGGCACAGAGGTCAGGCAGGTATTTCTGTTTTTGCGCCTCCGTGCCGCGGCGGCTGATGTGGGTGGCCGAGCAGTCCGTGTGCACGGTTACGGCGGCCGAAAAGCCGCCGAAAGTGGAACGTCCCAACTCTTCGGCCAGCACCATGCTACTCAGCGTTCCCAGCCCGGCGCCGCCGTGTTCCTCCGCATGACGCATGCCAAGAAGGCCAAGCTCGCCCACCCGCTCCGGCCTGGTCGCCGAGGCCTGCCGGCGCGTCATGGCGGTTTAACACCCCACCGCCTTGGGGCCGGCGGATAGGGGGGCTTGACGCGGTGGTGATGGATTGACGGCAATCTTCTGAATTCGTTATCACGTGCGGCGTCCCGAGCTACCAACGACGCTACAGGAAATTATCCATGGCCAGATTGGCCACTGAAGGCAGCGACCTCATTCACGCCGAGCATAGCGGGCGTGTTGCCGATAAGGTCATCGTTGTCTTTGTCTAACATCCACGGATAGAGCCAGAAAGCGTTTCAGTAAGTGATGCTTAGGCCACGCGGACGCACCATCTCACGCGCACGGCTGATTGGCACGACCGAAAGTGCGATGGCGTCCCGAAAGCTGGCAACCGCGCCGACTCCCCGAAACGCTTCGGGTGCGTCCGCCTGCAAAATAAGGACACTCGGGCAGAACTTCTCACCGAAAGCATCAGCAAAGCGCGAAAGGAATTTATGAAAATTGGGGTGGGCATTTGTGAGCGTTTGCACCCTCGGGTCGTGGCCAGGCACGAGGGCCGCAAGTTTCCCTTCGATTGGGGCCGAAAGCTCGATGTTGGGCAGAACCGATAACGCCGTCCACTCTTCCATAGCC
>MPLZ02201501.1_pt1 | contig 25522 bp, 19 predicted proteins | sample 1617311 | NCBI WGS metagenome assembly MPLZ02 (sample SAMN05944806, study PRJNA350692) | marine metagenome | biome: marine; feature: ODZ; material: water; isolation source: 160 m water sample filtered on 0.2 um supor filter | place: Pacific Ocean | collected 2012-04-08 | depth 160m m | reverse complement strand
GCATCCGCGGCAAATGCGATGCCATCGAAGAAACCCTACTAGGGGATCGCCTGGAAGTTCCAACCCACGTTGCTGTCGCCTACTCCCTGCTTGCGCGGCACTACAAACGGGTAGCCTCGCATCTTGCCAATATTGCAACATCCGTCTTCGGTCGAATTGAAGACCTCGACTTCCGAAAGCCGAAGAAAGCCGCCGCAGACTCCGAGCACAAGGCCAAATAACACTCATCTACCTCATGCTTGCGGGGGAGATTCCTTGGTATTCAATCCACTCACTCGTACCATGCCGCAACGCGGGTGATCGCCGCGTCGAGCGTATCGGCGCGGGTGGGATCAACTGCCTGCTTGCACCTCATCGCCGCCACCATCACTGCGTGGAAGGTCTGCAATTGATCGATGTAGTGGCCATGCTCCGGTGAATCCGCTGGGGCGGCCTGGACCCGCTGGCTCAGAAAGTAGGACGCGACAAGTTCTTGAATATGTGAGGCTGAGCGGTCCTTTTCGGCGACCCAGCGGCTTGCCTGATTGAAAGAATCAGCCGTTTTGAAGTCGTTGAGCCGGACGAGTTCGATCGTCGCTTTGCGAATGGTCTCGGCATCCTCTCGCATGGTGGCGATGCGTCCAGCATCATCATAGATGCCGCATGGAATCTGGCAGTGAGCGTCGGCGTTGCCGGTAGCAAGTACCGCGGCAATTCCGAGCAGCAGGGTGATGGCGGAGATGATGACGATGCGATGCATAGGCGTGTCCTCAATCAACAGATTCGGTTGAAGGTGTCGGGGCTTGCAGAAGAGAGCCATTTGTTCCATTTTTCGGGCAGCGGATCCCCAAGCAATTCACCTGGTTCAAGGAAGTCATAGATTTCGGAGTATGGTCGCACGTCAGTGGCGGAAATGCGCCGCGCGATGTGCACCGGTGAGAATTCACGCGGATGCATGAGACCGGCGGCAGCGGTGACTTCGGCGAGTGCTTCGAGTGTGTTGCAGTGATAGTGCATGACTCGCTGGGCTTTAGTCGGCACATCGATACCGCGGAAGAGGGCGGGGTTCTGTGTTGCAACGCCCACTGGGCACGCGTTGGTGTGGCAGCGTTCCGCTTGGATGCAGCCGACCGAAAACATGAAGGCGCGGGCAGCGTTGCACCAATCGGCACCCATCGCCATACGCTGGGCGATGTTGAAGGCTGTGGCGATCTTGCCGCTCGCCGCAAGTCTGACATGGTCTCGAACACCCATGCCCACAAGCGCGTTCTGGGCGAAGATCAACCCTTCGGTCAGCGGCACACCCATGTGATCAAGGAACTCAATCGGCCCGGCACCGGTGCCGCCCTCTGCACCGTCGATAACGATGAAGTCCGGATAGATTTCGGTCGTCCGCATTGCCTTGCAGACCGCGAGGAATTCGTATGGTCGGCCGATGCAGAGCTTGAACCCAGCAGGCTTTCCGCCGCTGAGTTCGCGTAATTGCGCAACGAACTCCAGCAGTTCTGTTGGGGTCGAGAACGCAGTGTGATAGGCGGGAGAGATGCAGTCCTTGCCGACCGGAATATGCCGAACCCGCGCGATTTCCGCATCGACTTTGCTTCCTGGAAGCACGCCGCCATGCCCGGCCTTGGCCCCTTGTGACACCTTGATCTCGACCATCTTGATCTGGTCGATCGTGGCAGTGTCCCTGAACAGTTCCGGATCGAATTTGCCGTCATCCTGACGGCATCCGAAGTACCCCGTTCCAAGTTCCCAGACGAGATCGCCGCCCGGCCGCTTGTGGTAATCACTCACACCGCCCTCACCGGTGTCGTGATAGAAGTTACCCATCTTGGCACCCCTATTGAGTGCGAGCAGCGCATTGGAGCTGAGCGCACCAAACGACATGGCAGATATATTCAGGATGCTGGCTTCATAGGGCTTGCTGCACTGTTCGTTGCCGACAGTCACAATGAAGTGATGATCCTGTTTCGGTTTGGGGGCGATGGAATGGGAGATGTATTCATACTCGATGTCGTAGACATTGAGTTCGGTGCCGAAGGGCTTGACGTCTTCCTCATTCTTGGCTCGCTCGTAGACAGCAGTACGCTGTGTCCGGTTGTAGGGGCGACCCGCCTCGTCGGTTTCGACGAAGTACTGCACCATCTCCGGTCGGATGCTCTCGAAGAAGAAACGCAGATGACCAAGCAGTGGGTAGTTTCGCAGGATGCTGTGTTGCTTCTGAATCAGATCCCGCAGCCCGACGCCCGCGGTCGGTGCCGACCATATCAGGCCAAGCAACCACAGTTGAGAGCACACGACGCCGAGTACGACAAAGAGTGCCGTGGCCAGTACAGACACAAGGACAAGCAACAGACTCAATGCGCGCATAGAACCCTCCTCAGGGGCAGGATCCTACCGACTATTTGGTGGTCGCGGGCTCCCGCCACGCGGACTGGGCGGGATCGATCTTCCAGTCATTCCCAAAGAACCCGAGGCCGACGATGCCATCATCTCCAATGGTAAGTGAGGCGGGCTCCACCACCATCCAATCCGGCCAGCCGACTCCGGGGAAGAACAGGGGCATGGTGGCCGTTGATCGTTCGCCCGCACCAGCGGTACCGGCGATGGTTGCCACGCTTGCCACGTCGCTTCCAGGTCGCGGCCTTACAAACGCCACCGCCACATCGCCATCGATCGTGCGTTCGCCGATCACGACACTGTTGCGTTCAACCTGTATGGGCGAGTCTGTGAGCAACATGTTCCAGGCCGAATTCGTGTCACGATTGCCGTAGAGCATGATGCCGCGGTTCGGTTCTGTCGCAGCATTGAAGTCCACATCGTCCACAATTTCAACGACGCCATTGCCGCGGTACCACCACCGTTCAGCATCTTGCCGCGCCCGGGCGCGGTTCCATGCCGTTTCTTCGTTGGATCCGCTCGTGCCGACGATGAGCGTAATGCCGTGATTCCAAGCCGAGCGGAGTCGACCGCCGCGGGCTGGGTTCTTCTCATCAGGTGAGATCGGATTTGCAGTAGTCCATCCGCCGTTAGCGGATCGCGCCAGTTGCACGGTGTCAGCGTCCGATGAGATCGGTGGCGATCCGTCAAGCGTGATCTGGACCGCCTCCTCGTTGGAAAAATCCAGATATCGAGTATCTATGGAAAGTCGGGTAACGTTCTCGGTGGTTCCATCAATCGTAATCGCCTCGCCGGATCGTGTGACCTGCAGGTCGATGCGGCTTGGGCGAAGCGATGCAATCTGCTGCTCAATCGTAGCCCAGTCACAGGATGCGGAGATCGATGGATCGACGGTGACGAAGGTCAACTGGTCGCGGTGGCCGCCTGCGCCGCGGGTATGCCGCTTGAGGAACTCGAAGAGTGGTGGCCAGTCCATACACTGATCACCCCACCAGTGGCCTGCGCCGGGCCGCTCGTAGTATGCAAAATCGCTGTGTGAAGCGCCGAGTTTCTCTCGCATCGCGCGGGCTTCGGTGACAGGCACATTGTCGTCGGCGTCACCGTGCAAGATGTAGATGCCCAACCGATCGGCGTTTGGAAGCAGCAGATTCGTGTCACTCGGATTGGCTGCGGTGCGGAGCAATCCGTCGATGCCGTCATTGTCGGCATACCGCTCCGGCCCACCATAGGTCCAGAAACTCGCCCAGCCGGCACTTGGCGCAATGGCGGCGAAGTCAGCGGGGCGGGTCAAGCCGAGGTTCCATGTGCCATGGCCGCCCATGGAGTGTCCAGTGAGCCATGTCCGCGACGGGTCATTCGGATACCGACGCCGCGCATCGGCGAGAACCTCAAGGGCATCGAGGCGTCCCCATTCCTCCCAGTCAAAGCCGAATGGGCGTCGATTGGTGGGCGCGACAACCATGCACCAGTCGCGGGGTTTGTAGCAGGAGGCCTGCTTGCCACCTTCGACCGAAGCGCCGTGCAGGGACAGCACGGTTCCCGGGAGTTCGTCGGTATCACCGACAGCAGGAACCAGTCCGTAGTACTGCACACTGCCGTCGATATCGCTCTTGAAGGTGTGCTTCCGCCACTGGTCGGCATTCCGAACGCGAAGCGAGAACGAATCGGTATCGAGCAAGTCGCCACTGCTGCTTCGAAGGCGAAGGGCGATGTCGGTGGACTCACTTTGGGCAACCGGCGATTGCAGTCGAACCGGAACTTTGAGGAAGGACAACGGGGGGATGGTCGAGACGGGCGTGATGGTCGTCATCCCATCCGATTCTGCTTCGACATGCCCGCCGCGAAGGGGCGCGGTGTCGACGTTGTACACCAGGATGGCTGCCCACTCGTTCAGAGGTTCATCGGCGATGGCGTCCGGCAGGGTGCGGTCCCTGCCGCCGAGCAACGCGACCCGTGGCGCGCCGGGCGAGACCTGTGTTCGGGCGAGTTCCCGGGCGGTTGTGACGGTTGGCGCAGGGGTTCCGCGGCCGGAGCGAAACAGGATCTCGTTGCGTCCCTTTCGCAGCAGAAAGGGGAGTCGCGTGCGGCCCTTGCCATAGATGTCGCCACCGCGGGGAAGTCCGTTGACCCAAGCGTCGCCGAACGCGGAGGCATCGAGGATCGCCGGGGTGGTTTCATCCGACTCGAACACAAAGAGCCCCCATCCACCGCGGGGAATGGTGGTACCACCCGAATCATCGACGGTTGCGGGCTTCCACTCCGGCGCGCCCACCATCTTCGAGGTGAGCGGCCGATCCGAAACGACCCAGGCCTCGATGCTGTCGGTGTGGACTGGACGCCGCCAAGCATCGCGGACGTCATCGGTGACGTGCGAGGTGGTTGGCGTCAGGACCGTTGCCGCATCGCCCGGTGTTGTGGACAGCAGGAACGCCAGGGGCAGGGATGAGATCATGTGGGAGGCTCCTCGCTGGTTTCAGGAGCTCGGTGGGGAGTCGGCGGGCGATCCGGTTTCACTATTCGGTGTTGCGGGCTTCGACTCACCCTTCTTGGGCGGCGCAGCGAGGGCGGGGTTGAAGGTTCCAGTTGGTGCTGTGACTTCAGGCTTCTCGAAATTCACTGCCATCGCATCCGGAACGGACCAGTCCGAGAATGCGATCCGGGTGAACACTTCGGCGCCGGGCGGGATGACATCCAACTGCGCCGGCCACGGATCGCCGGTTTGAGGAACGAAGATACCCAGCCGCAGGCCCTCTCGGAGCCGCTTGGCATTTGGACCGATGCGGAGAATCAGGAGATCATCGTCATTTCTCTGGATACTCTCAACTTGGTCTACCTCCCTGAGCAGTTCCCCCAGAGCATTGGGCGACAGGAGGGCTGCAATGAGCCCGCCGGAACCGCCGATGCCACCGTTTCCAAGGGCTCGAAACTCGGCGATGCACTCCGGCATCGTGGCAGGTGCCTTCTGCTCGTTGAAGACCGTTCCTTGCTGCGGTACTGTCCAGGCATCGATGCCATTGCTGACGAGGAATGGAATGCCGTCCTGCGTCACGTTGATCTTATTGGGCTTGACGATCAGGATGTCCCGGACAGCCTCATGCAGAATGATGTTGTTGGGGGCTTGAATGCGGTGCTTGGCGATGAATTTGACGCCCGGAAACGGCGCGAAGTGAGCGATCATTCGATCGAGCACCGCTTTGGCGTTCGCCGGGATCGGGGGTAGTTCGCTGGCGGGCGTTTCGGCCGCGGCTGGTTCCGATGGCGGCGGCGTGACTGGTTCAGCGGCGGCGATGATGGCGGTGACAAGACAGAGTGCGTGCAGCATGGTTCCGGGGGTCCTCTCTGGCATTGGGAATGCACTGGAACGCGTGAGCGACCATCCTATTCCATCGAGGATGTCGATGACATGCGATAGGCCCCCCGGAGCATTCCGGGGGGCCTGTGAGGTTCAAAAGCAAGAGCAAGCGAGATTTACTCGATGGTCAATGTGCCCGGTCCGGTGTCACCGTGCCACCCGCCAAGGCGGATGTAGTAGGTGTTGCCGGCAGTCACGTTGAGATCGATGGCCGAGTAATAGGCCTGACAGCCACTGTCGCCACTGGTATCACCATTGCAGGCGATCTGGTTGTCACACGAATTCTCGTAGATGACCATCGATGTGTCGTAACTGTTCGGATCGCAGGTCGTGAAGTGTGCGACGCCGCTCGATGTGGCCATGTATAGGAACCAGACATCCTGGCTGCCATCCCAATCGAGGTAGGTGCCGCTGCACATGGACTCGTCGGGTTCGGGTGAACTTGGCGTAGCGAAACTCGTATCGAACGGGTTGGCGCCGAACGAGGCGATGAAGGACGAGTCACACTCGTCGCCGGCTCCTTCCACAGGACAGTTGACGCTTTCACAGTCGACACCGTCGCCTTGATAGGTATCAGCGCAGTCATCTTCCATGACGAACGTGCAGCTTCCGTCGTTGGCGCAGCAGGCGCCTGGCTCTGGGCACTCGGCCGAGGCGCACGAGACACCATCCGACCAGGATCCACCGACAGCATCGCATTCGACCTCAGTCGACTCGGTGCATCCACCGGCGATCAGACAGCATGCGCCCACGGGCGTGCAGTCCATGTTCCAGTTGCCGACAATCGAAAGGAGGTCATCGACGGTAACACAGCAGTCACCGTTGACATCGCCGACGGGGCGGAAGGTGCCGTCACCGCACTGACCGAAGGAGCCGAGCGATTCAAGCATGTCATTGACATCGACGACAAAATCATTGTTGATATCTTCCGGACAGTATCCCAGTGGCAGATCACACGGATCGACCGGTTCGGCGGGCGGTGAGATGGTGTCGACGGAGACCGAAGTGGCGTCTCCCGGCTTGAACATCCCAAGTGTGATCGGGGCTACCTCTGGCGCGACATTGACGTCGAATCGGAAGTTGTACATGGTCGCCCAGCGAATCGCGTTGGCGTTTGGATTCTCGGAGTACGGCGTTGTGGACCATGTGATCGATCCGGGAACGACCGAGGCTGTCCAGTCGGTCGAGTCGTAGATCTCGCCGCTGTGGTAATCCACATCATGGAAGCCGACGTTCGTGACCGTGGCACCACTTGGTACCGGGACGCTGAACGAACCGGCCGAGGCATCGCAGTTGTGATTCCAGACGGCGTATTCGTAGTGCCACGTGCCCCCACCGAGGTCGGTGGCTTTGGCACCGACGATGAAGAAGCCATCGCCTGGCACATGGACATCGTTCATGTCCACACTTGGATCCCAGACAGCCCACTTGCGGATGGCGGCTTCGCCAACCTCGGTGCTGCCGGTCGAGGAGATGCTGCCGACGCCGCTGACATTGACAGATCGCCATGAGGCGTTGTTGGCGGAATTTCCAGCGGGGGCGTCGTCTGTACTGAGGTAGTAGGCCTCTAAGAGGTAACTCGCGCCGGGGTTCTGCGACGGTTCCAGATCAGCATCGCGGATTTGGAGATTGCCACGCAGCACGCTCGGCCCGGTACTTGAGACGTTGAATGGATAGGGGTAGTAGCCGGTGAAGGCGTTCACGTCAGAGCGCGGACCGCTGGGATTGGTATTGAGGCCAGCGCCATAGGTGTCGGCGCATCCGATGCCGAGCGTGGAGCAGTCGGTCGGCTGGCAGTCGCCACAGCCAGGTTCACTGAGCGCGCAGAAGGAGTGCTTCAGCCACGACATGCCGATCTGCTCGAAGCGTCCGTCCTTGAGGCGGTATGCGTTCTGGCCGATCAGCGGGGTATTGTTTGTTCCACCATGCCAATCGGCTTCCTCGTCACCGTAATTGCACGAGGTGGTGCTGATGGCATAACCACCAATGCCATCTTGGGATCCGAGATAAGAAATGCTGTTGGCGGCGTAGAAACAGACAACGTCGGGGCCAATGGCGCCGGCAGTTGCACCGCCGGAGACGATGGCTGCCGCAGCGACGGCCGCGGTTCGGATGGCTGATGTAGTCACAGGGGCTCCTCTTAGGTGATCATTCTCTCGGCTGCCTCCCACCCCAGTGGCGCGGCCGAACATCGACTAGCGCTCCAGAATAGGACATTGGTGGCCAGACGCAAGCAATCGTTGACTCCTTCCGAGGCCATTCCTGCCCACAGTTCGGCCTATAGCGGCCACAGAAGCAGTGAATGTGGAAAGCGGGACAGATATCGGGGTCTGAGCTCGTTGGGGAGTTGGCGCGAATCTGGCTCTTGGCTTCCAAGGTCAGGCTCCAGAGTCTGCCCTAGTCCTCTATCGTGCCGAAATGCCCCTGATCACCCCCATTCTGCTTCTGACTGCGCTTGCTCCAGCACCGCCGCCCAACGTCGTTCTCATCCTCGCCGATGATCTGGGCTGGGGCGAGGTTGGGTGCCATGGGCAGGAAAAGATTCCGACCCCCAATATCGATCGTCTTGCTGCCGACGGAATGCGGCTGACCTCGCACTGGTCAGGGGCGCCGGTTTGCGCGCCATCGCGGTGCGTGCTGCTGACCGGGAAACATCCCGGCCACGCTGCGGTCCGCAACAACTGGGAGGCAGGCGGGTGGGGACCAGATCAGACCGAGGGGCAGTTTCCGCTGCCAGACGAGGAAGTCACGCTCGCCGAGGTACTTGGCGAACGGGGGTACACGACCGGGGTCATCGGCAAATGGGGGCTTGGCGGTCCCGACACCGAGGGCCATCCCAACAGGCAGGGATTTGACCACTGGTTTGGGTATCTCTGTCAGCGGGTCGCGCACAACTACTACCCGACGCATCTGTGGCGGAACGGTGAGAAGGTGCCGCTCAAGGGCAACAACTGGTTCAGCGCGCACCAGAAGATCGAGCAGCCACTCGATCGCGAACAAGCCTACGAAGAGAAGTATCTCGGCGAGACATTCGCGTCCGATCTGATGCGGGACGAAGCCGTGCAGTTCATAGAGAACCACGCGAAGGATGGACCGTTCTTCCTTTATTACGCGAGTCCTGTGCCGCACGTTGCCTTGCAGGTGCCGCCTGATCGTCTCGATGCGTTTCCGAGCGAGTGGGATACCGAGCCATATCTCGGGCAGAAGGGGTATGTCCCGCACCCGCGTCCACGCGCCGCCTATGCGGCGATGATCGCTGGCCTCGATGCCGAAGTGGGCGCGATTCTGAAGACGCTTGAGCAACAGGGCGTTGCCGACAACACCATCGTTATTTTCACCAGTGACAATGGACCGACGTATGCCGGTGGCGTCGACCACGAGTTTTTCGAGAGCGCGGGCCCCTTTCGCGGTCTCAAGGGCAGCGTATTTGAGGGTGGTCTGCGGGTACCAACCATCGTTCGCTGGCCGGGCCATGTGCGTCCCGGCACCACGGCCGACATTCCCAGTGGCTTTGAAGACCACCTTCCGACGATTTGTGAACTGACTGGTGCATCGCCACCAACCGGCATTGACGGACGGTCACTTGCCTCTGTGCTGCTCGGCGATCAGGCTGCGCCAGCTCCGACGCGTCCCTATCTCTATCGAGAACTCGGTGGCCAGCAAGCGATTCGTGTTGGCCCTTGGAAAGGTGTTCGCCGACACCTCCGCCGCGGCGACACCACCATGCTGCTCTTCAATCTCGATACCGACCCCGGCGAAACTACCAACGTTGCAGATGACCACCCCGATATCGTTGCTCGCCTCGAAACCCTTCTGGCCGAAGCGCATGTTCCGTCGCCGGACTTTCCGCTTCCAACCATCGACAAGTGATCGGTGCTCATCTTCTCTCCTCTTCAAGGAGTGAAGAGGACGCACACATCAACTCCCCTTGATCTGATCAATCGCAGCGTTGAGTTTCTTTTTCGTCGCCTCTGCGCCACCGAAACCGATTTCGACGGAGTGCACCATGCCGTTGGGATCGATGATGACAGTGTGAGGAATGCCTCCGACGCCGTACTTCTGAGAGACCTTTCCCTTCGTGTCGAGCAGGACCGGGAGGTTCCACCCCTTCTTCTTCAGGAAATTGTCTACTTTGCTCTTGGGTTCATCAAGGTCGATCGCCCACAGGACGACACCGTCCCTGGCTCGCTCCTTGGCGACTTCCATGAGCGTCGGCAAGCCCTTTCGGCAGGGGCCACACCACGTAGCCCAGAAATCAAGAATGACAATTTTGCCTTTGAGACCCTTCAGCGATACATCCTTGCCGTCGATGCTCTTGAGGGTGAAGTCGGGGGCCGGCTTGCCTATGGTGGGATGAGGTGTTTGGTGAGTGGGAGCGGCTTCTGGCCCACCACCCATGTCGGCCATCAAGGCTTCCATGAGATCATCAACCTTTTTCCAATCCGGCTTGGGTGTGAATGCGAAGGCGGCTTTGGCCTCGTCGGTGTCCTTCACGGTGGCCCACTGCGAGAATTCCACCACCATTTCTTGCGGCGTTCCGGGGGGGCCTTGGCCTTCGGGGATGGCAATCGATAGTTTCTTGATCCACGGTGCCTTGGCTGGGCCAATGGTCAACGTGATTGGCATGGCGGGCATGAATTCGCTGCTGGCAGTGGTGAAGCGAAGCAGATCATCTTCGCCTGACTTGCCCGCGTAGTCGACCGATTTGAACTCCTCAAGAATGCCTGCTCTGGCGTTCGGGCCGAGCATCTCCAACACAAATGTCGCAGGTCCGGCCATTTCCAGTGCGGGCGTTTCGTCGACATCGAGCGTTTTCGGCGCATCACTTTGGGACCACATCTGCATGGCAGGCATGGCTTGCCAGAACGTCGTGCCATCCGAGATGAGTTCGGGTGGCGACATCATGCTCATTCCACCGGCAGCGGGCCCTTCTTCGGAAATGGAGAAACGGTTCGGCTTGAGCACCACAACCTTCGTTCTGGTTTCCATGGCAGGCATGCCCGGCATTTCCATTTTCTGTACCAGTACCGTCGAGGCACCCGTCAGGTTGGCATACCACGCGAGGCTTCGATCGAGTATCGGGGCTGCTTCAGGAGAGACCTTGGCTGCAGGCGGGGTGCCGGCGGGACCCGGTGTGGGGGCGTTTTGAGCGGTGACCAACGATGGGGTGGCGATGCTCGCGAGCACGACAAGGGCAGGAAGACGCATGGGGGTGGATTCCTTATGACTGACGAAGAAGCATATCCACCCGTACACTGCCGTGGGCTCGTGGCGGAATTGGCAGACGCAGCGGCCTTAAAAGCCGCAGTTCCAAAGGAACGTGTGGGTTCGAGTCCCACCGAGCCCAGTGCGGCGAGCATCGCTCGTCGCACAGAGCCTGCCATTGGCGTGCTGCTCTTCTGCTCAGCCGGCCGGCCCTCATCACCCAACCAATACGGGTACCCGCCCCAATAACACAAAATCCCGCCCTTCCCGTCCGGATTCAAGCACACTCTTCAGCGTCTCGAGCACAGGCAACATCCGCGGCCCATCTGGATCGACGAACCGTCGCCGCCGATCGGCGCCCCACTTCCGCACAGCGCGTGTTTCGTCATGGGATGCATGCCCGATGATGTGAACCGACTGTGACCGAAACCGCCATACGCATGGTTGCGCCTGCTCGAACAGCGTTTCGATTTCCGTCTGGATACACAGTCCGCCCAACTGAATCATCGGGCGGGATCGCACCAAAATGGCCCTGCATCTGCGGATTCTGCTTTGAAGTGTTTCACTGAGTTTCATGACCGTGCGGTCAAATGCCACTTCATAAGCCGTTGGGATGGCGTTATTCGATGCCGCTGTGATGTCGGCCATGGACACCTCCTGTTGAGTTGTATTCGGCGATCGTGGCCGAAGGTTGTATGCACGATTGTCTCATTCTCATCACCGCATTCCAAGGCGGAATGGAAAGAACACCTTCTTGCCATCGACTCCGTTCGGGTTGTGCGGGCGAAGTATGCTGCGCCTTCATGGACCCGGCAGCCAAGCACAATCCGCCCCCCGCCCGTGCTGGCTTCATCGCACTGCTTACCACGATGTCGTGCGGCGCCATCAACGACAACCTGCTTCGCGGTGGCCTGCTGCTCAGTGTGGCTGCTGGCGGCATGTGGGGTGGCGAACTGGGCGAGGGCGGTACCGGCTGGATCACAGTCATGCTCTATCTGCCTTTCATTCTGCTGCTTGGCGTGACCGGTCAACTCGCCGACCGCCGCAGCAAACGCAGCATCATCGTGTGGACCCGAATCGCCGAGGTCTTTCTCGCAGCAGGCGTCACAACCGGTCTTTGGATGCAAAGCATGTGGGTGACCAGTGGCTTCTTCATACTGCTTGCGGCGCAAAGTGCCTTCTTCAGCCCGGCCAAGTACGGATCGGTGCCGGATCTGGTCGCAGTCGAGCGATTGGCGTGGGCGAACGGGTTGCTCAGCCTGCTCACCAACATCGCCATCATTCTGGGTATGGCCGTTGCTGGATATTTGCTTGGAATCGGGCCAGTGATACTTGGACTCACGATGATTGGCGTCGCTGTCATCGGGCTGCTGAGTTCGCTGGCGATTCCCAAGATTCCCCCAGCGGATCCCGAATTGCAATTGTCGTTTCGGACATTCACCGCGCACACCCGGGTTCTGTCGCGGATTCGTGGCACGCCGCTGATGAACACAACCTTGGCGTGGTGTTGGTTCTATGCCGTCGGCTCGCTCGTTATTACCATCATTCCGCAGTTTCGGGGCCTGTTGGAACTCACCGACACAGCCGCTGGTGCCATGTTGGCCGCGCCCGGTCTTGGTATTGGCATCGGAGGGCTCGTTGCCGGGTTCGTATCGAGGGACGGCATCCGCGCGGGCCTTGTTCCGATTGGCGCATTGGGTATGACCGTGTCCTTTGTGTTGCTCGCCGTTGTGCCATCGACATGGCTTCGAGTGATCATCCTGCTTGCAGTTCTCGGCGTCTTTGCAGGCTTCTACGTCGTTCCGATTCTTGCGATGCTGCAGCACATGCCCGTCCACTCGTTTCGGGCGAGAACCGTTGGCACAGCGAACTTCATGACCTATCTGGCCATGGGCGGCTCAGCCCTTGCGTTTGCAGTATTGGCGCCCGTGATCGGCAACGAGCCGCAAATGTGGTTCTGGATCTGCGCTGGCGGCATGCTGCTGGTCTTCATCAGTTCAGTGCGGCAGCGGTCCATCATGGGGGAAGGTGCTGCGATGGGCGCATTTTCGAGCATTGAGGGTGACGGATGAACACGCGATTGCCGGACATCGTGCTCTTTGATCTCGACGGCACGCTCATTGACTCGGTTCCAGACATTGCCACAGCAGTCAACGCCATGCGTACGTCGTTTGGAATGCCGGAGGTGCCGGTCGCGCGGGTGCGCAGTTGGGTGGGTCGCGGGCTTTCGACGCTCATGCACCGGGCGCTGACCGATGACGACGATGGCGTGGCAGATCCAGGTGACCACGAGGAGTCCATCAGAGTGTTTCGTGGTCATTACCGTAGATGCTGCGCGCAGCACACAAGCGTGTTTGATGGCGGAGAAGACATGCTCTCGTGGCTGGCAGCATCGCCGATCAAGGTTGCCATCGTGACGAACAAGCCAACTTCGTTTGCGGCGCAGATCGTGAAGTCACTTGGCATCGACAGGCATCTGGATGGGTTGCTTGGCGCTGAATCACACAGGCCGCTCAAGCCCGATCCATCGCCGCTTCGGGAGGCGGTTGATCATCTGGGCGGGGGATCCGCTTGGATGGTGGGCGACACGAGATTTGATCGAGATGCCGCCATTGCCGCAGGGATACCGTTTATCGGTGTACAACTCGAAGGCGACCAAGGCCGCAACATCGCCGACATCGTCGATTCGGATGAACCAGTGTTCTCGTCGCTTCGAGATCTTCACGATTGGTTGCGGGTCAGGTTGGATTGATGTCCGAACGCATCCACGAGCGATTCGATCGTGTGGCTGAGGGATACGCTGCATATCGCCCCAGTTGTCCACCGGAGCTCATCCGCAAGATCGCTTCGTTGTGCCGAAATCACGAGCAGGTTTGGGAACCCGGGTGCGGCAGTGGGCAGGTAACACCGTTTCTTGCCAGTGCGTTCGATTCGGTACTCGCGACTGATCCAGCACCAGCAGCCATTGCACAGGCACCGGCGATCAAAGGAGTCCGATTCGAAGTGGGAGATGCGTCACGGTGTTCACTTGGTGATGGGAAGGCGGATCTCATCGCCGTCGCACAGGCGTCACACTGGTTCAACATGAGCGTCTTTGTCGAAGAGGCACGTCGGGTGGCGGCACCCGATGCCGTTGTGGCACTTTGGTGCTACGACCGACCACGCGTGAGTACGGAGGTTGATGCCGTCATAGATCATCTGTACTTCGATGTGCTCAAGGGATGCTGGGATGCTGGTCGCGAGCACATCGACACGCGTTATACGGATCTATCCTTTCCATTCAAAGCGCTGGATGTGGAGGTGCCTGACTACCAGGCGAGCTGGACGGTCGATGGCATGTTGGGATATCTGCGAACGTGGTCTGCCGTCGATGTGGTGGCTGAGCGAGGAGACGGCGACGCGATTGCGGTGATTGAGTCTGACCTGAAACGTGCTTGGGGCTCGGAGACCCGAACTGTTTGTTGGCCAGTTGGAATCCGAGCGGGACGGACCTGGTGATTCCGGTATCTTCCCGGGAATTGGGTGCCAAGGAGCAGGACATGACGCTTGATTTGACATGGCTTGGACACAGTGGATTCCTGATGAGCGATGGCGAGATGACCATCGCCGTCGATCCTTTCCTCAGTGGCAATCCAATGGCGCCCATGGCAGCGGGCGACGTGAGATGTACCCATGTGGCGCTCACTCATGGTCATGAAGACCACTTCGGTGACACCATCGAGATTGCCAAAGCCAACGCCGCTCCGGTGATTGGCGCATTCGAGATCACGAACTTCGTACAGGAACAGGGTCACGATCTGGTTGAGCCGGGAAATCCGGGTGGCTGCATCGATCTTGGCAGCGGCAACTGGATCGCCTTTACGCAGGCTTTCCATTCTTCGTCGTATCAGGGGCGGTACATGGGCATGCCGTGTGGACTGATCCTGCGCATCGGCGGCAAGACCATCTACCACTGTGGTGATACAGGGCTGTTCAGCGACATGGCTCTGATCGGCGAGATCTACAAGCCGGATGTGGCGCTCATACCGATCGGGGATCGATTCACCATGGGACCGGGCCTCGCCTCGCGAGCTGCCGACTTGATCGGCGCGCCGGTTGTCGTACCCATTCACTACGACACGTGGCCACCGATTCATGTCGATGTCGCCGACTTCAAGCCCGCTTCCGCGGAAGTGCGGGTGCTGACGCCAGGTGAAGGGTGGGTCATCTGATGCATCAATTCGATGGAGACTGGGGACTCGTCTGCCGCGCTGCGGCAATGGCGGCAGAGGCCCATGAGGGGCAGGCTCGCAAGAATGGGACGCCGTACATCCAGCACCCGGCGAGGGTGGCGGTGCTCCTTGGCTCAGCCGGTGGGGACGAATCACTCATGGCCGCAGGATTCCTGCACGACGTCATCGAAGACAGCCCCATTGACTACGACGACATTCTCGAAGCCTGTGGCGAAGACGTCGCGGATTGGGTGGCGCTCATGACCAAGGACATGCGGCTGCGAGAGGACATTCGCGAGCCCGCTTATGTCAAGCAACTCGCCGATGGTCCGTGGCAAGCGCGTGCGATCAAACTCGCCGACCAGATCGACAATTGGCACGATGGTCTCGATGACGTCGCCACGCTTGAGAAGCGACGCGAGAAGGGCGAGTGGGCGATTCAGATCGCTGAACATGACACCGAGTCAGTGATTACGGTGCTGCGAGCGAAGCTCGAATCGATGCTTGCCTCCTGAGCAAGCCGAGGTTCACGCGTCCGAAGGGCTTGGCTCGACCGCCGATGCCGGCAGTTGTGGCGCGAGCGTGACCGGAGTGATTTGTTCGATCTCCTCGCCTTGTACACCGAGTTCGTGTAGCCGCCGCCCCGACACGAGCAGCCGTCGCTCAAGTGAGCCGACGGACTCGTTGTAGGCCTTGACCGCACTCTCAAGACGCTTCCCGACGGTCGCATGATGGTTGACGAACGTACTGAGCCGTTCATACAACTCCTTGCCAACGGCAGCAATCTCACGCGCGTTTTCGGCAAGTGCTTCCTGCCTCCAACCGAACGCAATCGATCGCAGAAGCCCAACCAGCAGGGTGGGGGTGGCAATCAGTACATGTTCAGCCATTGCGTCGGCGTGCATGGTCGGTTTGAGATCCATCGCCGCCATGAGTGCCGACTCGACCGGAATGAACATCACCACAAGGTCGGGTGATCCGGCGACCTTCTCCCAGTAGGACTTCTTTGCAAGTGTTTTCCAATGCCCCTGCATCGCATCGGCATGCGCGGCTCGTCGGACATCTCGGGTCGTTTCGTCAGCGATGGCGTCTAGATACGCATCGAGTGGCGTCTTGGCATCTACCACGATCCGACCGCCTCCCGGCAAGTTCACGATCAGATCGGGCCGTTGGCTCGACTCATCGCCGTGGATAGTCGGTTGCTCGACAAAATCACAGTGTTCGGTCATGCCAGCGAGTTCGACGACGCGTCGCAGTTGTACTTCGCCCCACTTGCCACGCTGATCGGGCCTTCGCAGGGCAGTGGTGAGTCTGCTCGTTTCGCTCCGCAGATCCTTGTGCGTCTCCATCATCTGTGCGATGGCTTTGCCCATGTCGCCGTAGGCTTCGGCGCGGGACTTCTCCAGTTCGCGAACGAACTTGTTCTGCTGTTCGAGTTGTTCGCGAAGCGGCTTGAGCCGTTCGACGGTTTGCTGTAGGAACCGCTCGCTGTTGTCTTGCAGCGCCTTGCGGCTGGAGGCATCGAAGGTCTCAAGCAACTGCTTCCGCATCTCTTCGATGCTTGCCCTCTGCTGCTCGAACTGCTTGTTGAGATTCTGCTCCCGCTCGGTGAGCGTCGCTACCTTTCGATCGGCCTCCTGCCGGGCCTCCCGCTCGGCTTCGAGTTCAACCCGAATCGAGTCGCGGTCGGCTTCGATCATCTTTGCTTCCACCGAGGTGCGGATGGCTTCGCCACCGCCTCCACCACGGCGGGCCACGTACATGACCACCGAGCCAATGACGGCCCCGATGAGCACCCCGATAATCAGTGAAACCGGATCCACGGCATCATCCTACCGTGGTCGTGTCAGATAGAATGCCCTGTTCTCTCTGAGGAGTCGGACATGTACACCATCGCCATTATTCTTGCCCTGATCTGCCCCGATCCTGTAGCCCAAGAGTATTCGCACCAAGGTGGCGGGACTGCTCACGCGGCGGCTTCGTCATCCGCTGCTGGTGGCGCACTCGGCGTGCCCGTACAACTGACCTTCGGCGATCAGTTCGTGAAGGCCGGTGAGTCGTATATCTCTCCAGACGGCGCGAAGGTGATCTTTCAGGCGGTGGAAGTGCCTGCCGAGGGCGAGGAGCCCGAGGAGATCTACGCGATGTATCTCGGAGATCTCCACCATCAGAATGGCTCGTGGCGGATGGACAATATTCGCAAACTCACGCCAGATGGCTCCGCAAACACCTGTGGCTGGTTCCACCCAACCGACCCCCGGAAGGTGATCTTCGCGAGTACCGTGACCGAGCCCGGTGGTGGTGATGTGCCGGGATACCAGCGGGGAAGCGGCAAGTACAAATGGTCCTATCCGCCACGAATGCGAATCGTGGAAACCCGTATTGATGGCGAATTCCCCCCCACGCTGACGCCGCTTGAAGGTGATACCGATTTCTATCAAGCAGAGTGCTCCATCAGTCCAGATGGAAGACATCTGCTGTACACCTCACACGAAACAGGCGATGGCGACATCTACATCCGCGACATGAAGACCGGCGAGCGGCACCTCGTCGTCGGCGCCCCCGGATACGACGGCGGCCCCTTTTTCTCGCCAGACGGTAAACGCATCACCTACCGCTCCGACCGCAACGGCGACAACCTGCTGCAGGTGTTTGTGGGCGAACTCGCCTTCAATGATGCCGGGACGATGATCGGACTCGATGAAGAGATCCAACTCACCAACAACGAACACGTGAATTGGGCGCCTTTCTGGCATCCCGACAACAGCCGTCTTGTGTATGCGACAAGCGAAGCCGGGCATGACAACTACGAGGTGTATGAGGTTCAGGCCCAGAAAGGCGGTGGCGTGGGCAAACCGGCCCGCTACGGCACCGGAAAGCGCCGCATCACCGAGATTGCCGGCTTCGACGGCCTTCCTGCATTCAACGCCGAAGGCACACTCATGATCTGGACCAGCCAGCAGGGCGGCGACGGCAGCCAACTCTGGATCGCTCCATTTGGCATTGATCAGGCCAAGGCGGCCGCTGGCGAGTGTCCTGTGGCCCACTAGATCGGGTCTGGTTGAAAGGGGCGAATCCGAACAAGGGGACCAGTGAAGCACCGTTTCGGTTGGCCCACATCGCACGTTTCTGCGATTTCGGTCACAATGTGCGGTTCCACATGACCCAACACATGCCCAGCACCAATGAAGAGGAGTCCGGCCCCATGTTGTTTGAAACCATGATGCTCACTGCGATTGCGGCCACGGCCGACGAGGCCGCTGCCCCCGTGCCGACAGCCAATCTCATTCCTCGCGAAGTGCTCTTTGGCAACCCGGAGCGATCCTCCGTGCAGATCAGCCCTGATGGCACGATGCTCTCCTTCCGCGCGCCGGTTGACGGCGTGATGAATGCATGGGTGCAGCCGCTCGATGGGGGAGACGCGCGTTCACTGACCACATACACCGATCGGCCAATCGGCAGCCTTCACTGGGCATGGAATGGAGAGCAATTGCTTTTCACCAAAGACAAGGGTGGTGACGAAAATTACCACGTCTTTTCGGTGGACATCGACGATGCCAAGATTCGCGATTTGACACCAGTCGATGGTGCGCGAGCAAGTATTGCAGACACCTCACGCGACCGACCGGACGAAGTCATCGTCAATATGAATGATGTGAATCCGCAGTTCATGAATGTCTATCGCGTCAATACCCGCACCGGCGAGCGGACACTGGTTCAGGAGAATGATGGGTATCTCGGATTCACTTTGGACGACGATTGGAACGTCCGGGGCCGCGCGAGCATGGACGATGACGGCGCGCTCATCATGGAGATGAGAGATCTTAATGGCAAGGAGTGGTACCACTTCATGACCATCCCGTCGGACGAGATGATGACGACCAACGTGTCAGGATTCTCAAAGGATGGCACCAAGTTGTACGGCGCCTCCTCGCTTGGTCGAGACAAGGCTGCGCTCGTGTGGTGGGAGCCTCGCCAGGGCGGCGCCGAATCGCCGCATGTCGTGTTCGAATCTGACAAGGCTGATGTATCCGGCGGCATCGTCAACCCGGACACCTATGAGCCCGAGGCCATCACGGTCAATTACCTCAAGCCCGAGTGGCACATTCTTGACGAGGTCATCGCCAAAGACATCGAAGCCCTGAAGAAACTCGATCAGGGCGACTTCGGTATCGCCAGCCGCACCAAGGACAACTCCAAATGGATCGTCGCCTACAACCGCGACAATGGGCCACCTCGATACTGGTTATGGGATCGCCCCAATCAGCAAGGGACCTTCCTGTTCACTACGTGGCCCGCACTTGAGGGCGCGGCGCTGACGTCCATGAAGGGCGTAGAGATCCCTACGCGAGATGGCCTGACGATGCCCTCGTATCTCACGGTTCCCGAGGGATCGGACGGCAAGAACCTTCCGATGGTGCTGTTTGTCCACGGCGGCCCTTGGGCGCGGGACTACTGGGGCTACAACCCCTATCACCAATGGCTCGCCGACCGCGGCTACGCCGTATTGAGCCCCAACTTCCGGGGTTCGACCGGCTTTGGCAAGAACTTCGTCAATGCCGGCAACCGCGAGTGGTACGGCAAGATGCAGGACGATCTCAACGACGCAGTTGCATGGGCTGTTGAACAGGGCATCGCCGATCCGAAACGGGTTGCGATCATGGGTGGCTCCTATGGTGGGTATGCCACACTCGCAGGATTGACACGCGATCCCGAACTCTTCGCGTGCGGCGTCGATATCGTCGGCCCTTCGCATGTCGGAACGCTTATCGAGTCGGCCCCCCCGTATTGGAAACCGATAATGAAAATGTTCGATACTCGAGTTGGCAGCATGGATGAGCCTGCCTACATCGACGCGATTTCACCACTCACGCACGTCGAGTACATCAACAAACCGCTGCTGATCGGGCAGGGTGCCAACGATCCACGTGTCAAGATCGCCGAGAGCGACCAAATTGTCGAAGCGATGAACAAGCGCGGCTTGCCTGTGACCTACGTCGTATTCCCGGATGAGGGTCACGGTTTCCATAATCCAAAAAACAACATGGCCTTTAATGCGGTGACTGAGGAATTCCTCGCCAAGCACATCGGCGGGAATGCGGAGCCGGTCGGTAACGATATCGCAGACTCGACTGCGCAGATTCGAGACAAGGGCGGCTTGGCGCTGGCGGGAACGGAGACCTATGTCGCGACCGAGGGCGAGGGTGAGCAAGCTCCGGTCGAAACCATCACGCTCGACCAGTTGTCGCCCGAGGAGCAGCAGCAGGTTCAGATGGTCATGACACAACTTACGCAAATGCCCATCGAGCAACTCCCCGCGGTCCGCGACCAGATGATGCAGCAACGCGCCATGGCCCCCCCGGACGCCATCAAACTCGTCGATTACATCATTGGGCAGCTCGATGAGAAGATCGAGCAGTCCACCAAGGAAGCAGGCTGATTTCGAGAGGCCCATACCCGAATTTTCTCTTTAGCAGGCCGGCAATAGCCGGCCTGCTGTCGTTGGGTGCCGTGCTGCGCCGATAGCATTCTCGGTATCCGATGAATCGCCATGTCTTCACAGTTGTTCGCCTGCTGCTCGTGACCATTGGTGTCACGGTGATCGTGTTTGCTGTGAACTGGCAGACGCTGATGGTGGTGCCAGCGGGGGAGCCGGGGTTCGGTGGGGAGACGGCGGAGGTGACGCGGACGTTTGTGGTGACCTCGGTTGAGCCGGCTGGGGCTGGGGCGGTGCTGGTGCATACCGAGAACGGCCTTGGAGGCGAGGTCACGACGAACTGGATTCGACGCGGGATCTTCGACATCTTTGCCTCGGCCGATTGGTGGTGGGTGCTGGTCGGCCTCGGGCTGGTCGGGTGCATCTATCCGCTGCAGGCGACCCGATGGTGGTTGCTGATGCGGTGCCGCGGACTGGCCGCTCCTTGGCCTCGGACGCTGCGGCTGGTGTACATCGGGGCCTTCAGCAACTTCTTCTTGCCGGGCACCGAGGGGGGCGATGTCGTCAAGGCATGGGGCGCAACTCGCGGAAGCGAGCGACGCGTCGAGGCGGTGATGAGCGTCGTCTTTGATCGCATCACGGGCCTTGCCGGACTCGTACTGCTTGCTGCTGGCGTCGGCATCTTTGCGGCCGAGTCGAATACCGCCCGGGACATCGGATGGTGGACGGCGGGAAGCATGCTGCTGATCGCCGTCGTGGCGATTGGAGCATTCTTCGTGACGACGCGGGGCTGGCTTCGGATGCCGGAGGTTGCCAAGACCTTTGGCGGAGGGTTGCCGACTCGCCTGCTTGCGGCAGGCAAGGCCTATGCAAAGCACCCCGGCCCGGTCATCGCGGCAACAGGCGTATCGGTCTGCGTGCAGATCCTGCTGGCATCGGCCGCAGGCGCGTGCGCCTGGGCGCTCGGCGCGACACACGACATCAGCGTCATTCTGGCGGTCATGCCGATTCTGTTTCTCGCAGCGGCAGTGCCGCTGACCTGGCAGGGCGCCGGCGTCATGGAAGTGCTCGGGATCGCGTTGCTGGCGATGCCGGGGGTGGCAACCGTCAATCAAGTCGTTGGGTTTCTGCTGCTGTATCGAAGCCTTGAACTCTCATGGGGGCTGGTCGGGGCGGCACTCATGCTCGGAGGCGGCATCAGCCTGCATCCGGAGCGGCAGCAGGCGGCCTCCTGATACCATGGGCGTACTCGGACGAATCCCCCATGCGCACCGATTTTTTGCCATTTGCCAGACCCTCGATCAGTGAGGAGGACGTGGCAGCCGTCACGGAAACCCTCCGGAGCGGTTGGATCACGACCGGGGCGGGCTGCGCGGCCTTCGAGGCGGCCATCTGCGAGCGTCTGGGATGTGCTGCTGCCGTGGCCGTCACCAGCGGCACTGCAGCCATGCATCTGGCCCTGCATGCCCTCGGCATCGGCCCTGGCGACGAGGTCGTGACGCCCTCGATGACTTGGGTTTCGACGGTCAACCTCATCACGATGGCCGGGGCGACCCCGGTCTTCGTGGATGTCGATCGAGACACCCTGATGGCCTCCCCAGAAGCTGTCGAGGCGGCCCTGACTGAGCGAACACGGGCGATCATCCCGGTCGACTTTGCGGGCGCCGCTCTCGATATGGAGCCCATCAGGCGGCTTGTGGATGATCGAGGCATTGCGCTGATTGAGGATGCCGCCCACGCCATCGGCACGATTCGATCGGGCGGCGAAGAGGTCGGCAGCCGTGGCACCGCCATCTTCAGCCTCCATCCCATCAAGACGATCACCAGCGGCGAGGGTGGCGTGCTCGTGACCGACGATGCTGAGTTTGGCGATTGCATTCGGCGGCTCCGCTTCCACGGACTCGGCATCGATGCGTGGCAGCGGGATCAGCAGGGCCGAAGTTCACAGGCCGAAGTACTTGAGCCGGGCTTCAAATACAACCTGCCCGACATGAACGCGGTGCTCGGGCAGTCGCAGCTCGCGCGACTCGATGCATTCATCACGCAGCGGGCGCACTTGGCCAAACGGTATCGCACGCAACTCTCCAATATCTCAGGCATCCTTCCGCTTGGTGATGCAATTTCGACCGAGCGACATTCCTGGCACTTGTTCATCGTGCGGATCGACGAGGATGCCGCCGGGATCGATCGCGACGCGTTCATGGAAGCAATGAAAGCCCGGAACATCGGTACCGGCATCCATTTCCGCGCTGCCCACATGCATCAGTGGTACCGGGATCACGCCGATACGTGGCGGGCCAACGGTCTTGCGAATACCGAGTGGAACAGCAATCGAATCTGCTCGCTTCCCCTCTTTCCAGACATGTCTGAGTCTGATGTGGATGATGTGGTTGCCGCTGTTCGAGAAGTGGTTGCCGCAGGAGTGCCTGCATGAGCATGTCCGTTTCCATCGTGATTCCCGTCTACAACGAGGTCGAGAACATCGACGTGCTTATGAAGCGGGTGACAACTGCATGCGAATCGCTTGCGAATGCGTGGGAAGTCGTACTCATTGATGATGGAAGCCGCGATGGTTCGCTGGAGAAACTCGAAGTGGCGGCAGATCGGCACGACGGCCACATTCGCGCCATCATCCTCAACCGCAACTACGGTCAGCACGCCGCGATCATGTGTGGGTTCCGCCACGCCCGTGGCGATATGGTGATTACGCTTGATGCGGATCTGCAGAACCCGCCTGAGGAGATTCCCCAACTCATCGACATGATCGAGCAGGGCAACGATGTTGTCGGCACGATTCGCAAGAATCGAAAAGACTCCTTCTTCCGAAGATTCGCCTCAGCACGCATCAACTGGATGGTCAAGAGGTCCACCGGAGTCGGCATGAGCGACTACGGTTGCATGCTTCGAGCCTATCGGAGGTCTGTTGTTGATGCGATGCTCCAGTGCCGCGAGCGAAGTACGTTCATTCCGGTGCTCGCCAACAGCTTTGCCAAGCGAGCCGCCGAAATCGAGGTCACCCATGCGGAGCGGCGGGCCGGTGATTCCAAGTACAGCCTCTGGAAGCTCGTCAATCTTCAGTTTGATCTGCTTACCAGCATGACGACGACTCCACTGCGACTGCTCTCATGGTTCGGTGTGGCGATCGCTGTGGGCGGCGTGGGGTTTGGCTTGTTGCTGCTGATCCTTCGGGTTGTCTTTGGTGCCGATTGGGCCGCCGAGGGTGTGTTTACACTCTTTGCGATTCTGTTCATTTTCGTTGGGGTACAGTTCATCGGAATGGGGCTTCTTGGTGAGTACCTCGGCCGTGTCTACTACGATGTTCGGGGTCGCCCGCGTTACTTCATCGACCGGATTGCCGGTCACTCGGATCTTGAGGGTGCCGAGGCGAAAGAGACGGCCAAGGCGGCCGCAATCGAAAGGCAGGTACAGATATGAAGGCCGTGCTTTTTGCCTATCACGAGGTTGGCGCTGCAACGCTTGAGGCCATGCTGCGAAACGGTGTCGATGTCGCTGCGGTATTCACGCATCGCGACGATCCATCCGAAGGTGGCTGGTTTCGCTCTGTTGCGAGAATCGCCGCCGAGAACGGCATCCCGGTGCATGCGCCGGACGATGTGAACCATCCAATCTGGGTGGCGCGTGTGCGGGACATGGAACCTGATTCCATGTTCTCGGCCCACTATCGCAAGATGATTGGATCAGACATGCTCGATGTCTGTCCGAATCAGTGCTACAACATTCACGCCTCGATGCTGCCGAAGTACCGCGGCCGCTGTCCCATCAACTGGGTACTTATAGGCGGCGAGACAGAAACGGGTATCACACTTCATCACATGACGGCTGCTGCCGATGCCGGCGACATCGTGGCCCAACGAGCGGTCACAATTGACGATGATGACACCGCCGCCACGTTGATGGCGAGCATTGTCGATGCAACCACTGTGATGCTCGATGAGGCGCTGCCTGCGATTGCTGATGGAACCGCGATAAGTACACCCCAGGATGCATCCGCCGCTACCACCTACCCGGGGCGCTGTCCGGAAGACGGACACATCGACTGGTCAGATACCGCCGAGTCGATTCGCAATCTCGTGCGGGCCGTCACGCACCCATGGTCAGGAGCATTCACATGGGCGGGCGAGCGGAAAGTCCTGATTTGGGAGGCCACCACACTTCCAGGAGCGCCGGGTGCTGCGCCGGGCACAGTACTTTCGATTGAACCGCTGAGCATCGCGTGTGGTGATGGAGCGATGCGGATCGACGCCGGTCAGGCCGAAGACGGCGTGTGGTCGACGGGCGGACACATGGCGGACGAACTCAATATCGTCGACGGAATGCGGCTGGGCAAGTCAGCCCCGGTCGCCGCCCCCCGGAAGCGATCGATACTCATTCTCGGCGTCAATGGTTTCATCGGCAGTCATCTCTCCGAGCAGTTGCTTGCCAATGACTACGAGGTCTACGGCATGGATCTGCGGGCCACCAACATCGGCCATCTTGTGGATCGTCCCGGCTTCCAGTATGTGGAGGGTGATATCTCCATCAATCGGGAGTGGGTCGAGTACCACGTTCGCAAGTGCGATGTCATTTTGCCGCTCGTAGCGATCGCGACGCCGATTGAGTACGTCCGAAATCCGATTCGTGTGTTCGAACTCGACTTCGAGCAGAACTTGCAAATCGTTCGTGACTGTGTGAAGTACAACCGTCGGATCATCTTCCCATCGACCAGTGAAACCTACGGAATGTGTGCAGATGAGTTCTTTGATGAGGATTCGTCGAGCCTCGTGCTTGGGCCGATCAACAAGCAGCGTTGGATCTACTCCTGCTCGAAGCAGTTGCTCGACCGGGTGATCTGGGCGTATGGCGTGCGAGACAATCTTGACTTCACACTCTTCCGGCCGTTCAATTGGATCGGTCCGCGGCTTGATACGCTTGACG